>ENA-UAPL01000312-UAPL01000312.1-human-gut-metagenome-genome-assembly--contig:-NODE-312-length-24196-cov-9.685680_pt1 | contig 24196 bp, 15 predicted proteins | sample MGYA00243480_ERZ654577 | MGnify/ENA primary metagenome ERZ654577 (study PRJEB26926, sample SAMN06164678) | human gut metagenome | biome: ENVO:00009003; feature: ENVO:2100002; material: ENVO:00002003...
GAGATCGCTCAGTGTCTCGTGGGCTCGGAGATGTGTATAAGAGACAGATGTATATGTAACTATTCGGAAACATCATCATGATAAATAATCATAGTAAAAATAATCATAATAATAAAAATAGCCAAATAAACAAAAATAATATACCGGGCAGACCGGCAAAATCAAACGTGACAGCGCATAATGAGCACTCTGTAGATACGCGTGAGCTTGCCCTTGAGATGCTTATTGAGATTAATGAGCGTGGAGCATTTTCACATATCGTGCTTCGCAGTGTGCTTGACAAGTATCAGTATCTGTCAAAGCAGGACAGAGCCTTTATGACGAGGCTTGTTGACGGCACTATCGAGTATATGCTGCAGCTCGACTACATCATAGACTCTTTTTCAAAGACAAAGGTAAGGAAGATGAAGCCCTTCATCAGAAACCTTCTTCGCATGAGCGTCTACCAGATAAAGTACATGGACGCGGTGCCGGATTCAGCTGTATGCAATGAGGCGGTGAAGCTTGCAAAGAGGCATAAGTTTGCACAGCTTTCGGGCTTTGTAAACGGTGTACTCAGAAATATTGCAAGAAATATAGATTCAGTACAGCTTGATACATTAAGCATCCGATACTCTATGCCACAGTGGATAGTGGACAGATTTGTTGCGGCATACGGAGAGAAGAAGGCAGAGGAGATTTTCAAGGCCTTTCACAATAAGAGCACAATTAGCATCAGGACAAACCTGACCAGGTGTACTCCGGATGAGCTTCGCGCGACGCTTGAGGCAGAGGGTGTGACGGTCACAGCGGTTGATGAACTTAATTATGCATTTGTTATATCTGGATTTGATTATTTGAATGGCTTGCAGAGCTTCAGAGACGGACTTTTCTATGTGCAGGATATAAGCTCAATGCTTGTCGCACAGACGGCTGCTCCAAAGAAGGGCGACTATGTGATAGATGTATGCGCAGCACCGGGTGGCAAGAGCACCCATATAGCTGAGCTTTTGCAGGGAAGCGGCCATGTGCTCGCGCGTGACCTGACCGATAACAAGGTCGATATGATTGAGGAAAATATAGAAAGGCATGGCCTTAACAATATGTCGGCAGAGGTGTGGGATGCCACAGTGCCTGATGCTGATTCTGCGGGAAAGGCAGATATACTCATTTGTGATCTGCCGTGCTCAGGGCTTGGAGTGCTCGGCAGAAAGAAGGATATCCGCTACAAGATGACGCCTGAGTCTGTAGATGAGCTTGCCGCTCTTCAAAGACAGATACTTGATACCGTGCATACATACGTGAAGCCAAACGGAGTGCTCGTGTACAGTACATGTACGATAGATGAGGCTGAGAATGAGGACAATGTGAGGTGGTTTATTGAAAAGCATCCGGAGTTTGAGCTGGATAAGAGCTTTGCTGAGGGCACCGGAATGAAACAGATACTGCCCGGTGAGCATGGAAGTGACGGATTCTTTATTGCAAGATTCATAAAAAGTAAATTATGATATTAAAATAAATCATGAATTAATAAATATAAATTGGTTTAAAAACAATAGTTAAATGCAGATTTAATAAAAATAATATGGAACAGATAAAAGAACAACTAACTGACATCAAATCAATGAATATGGACGAGCTCACAGAGTTTATCATATCGCTCGGAGAAAAGAAATTCCGTGCGAAGCAGATATATGAGTGGATTCATGTGAAGCATGTGGACAGCTTTGATGAGATGACCAATATTTCAAAAAAGTTCATACAGGTATTAAAGGACAATGCAATACTCATCTCGCTAAAAAAAGAGGAGGTGCAGGTGTCAAAGCTCGATGGCACGAGAAAATATCTCTTTGCACTCGACGATGGCAATGTCATAGAGAGTGTGCTTATGAAGTACAAGCATGGAAACTCTGTATGCATATCTTCGCAGGTTGGCTGCAGGATGGGGTGCAGATTCTGTGCATCCACTCTTGACGGTCTCGTCAGGGGGCTTAGGCCGTCTGAGATGATTGACCAGATTTATCAGATAGGCAAGGACATCGGAGAGCGCATCTCAAATGTGGTTGTCATGGGCACAGGTGAGCCGCTTGACAATTACGACAATCTGCTGCGCTTTATAGAGCTTCTCACTGATGAAAACGGAATCAATATCAGCCAGCGCAATCTGACAGTTTCCACATGTGGTCTCGTACCGCGCATGAGACAGCTTGCAGATGAAAAGCTTTCTATCACGCTGGCGCTTTCACTGCATGCCTCCAACCAGGAAAAGAGAAAAGCTCTCATGCCGGTTGCAAACAGCTATGATATACATGATGTGGTCGATGCATGCAAATATTATTTTGCACAGACCGGCCGCAGAGTCACCTTTGAGTATAGCCTGGTAGGCGGAGTGAACGATACAGCCGAGGATGCAACAGAGCTTTCGGCACTCGTGCATGGCATGAACTGCCATATAAATCTGATTCCGGTAAACCCGATAAAGGAGCGCGACTACGTGCAGTCCAACAAGGGTGTTATAGAGGCTTTTAAAAATAGGCTTGAAAAAAACGGAATTAATGTTACTATTAGAAGGGAAATGGGCAGAGATATAGACGGTGCCTGTGGACAGCTTCGCAAGAAGCATATAGATAAAGAGAGAGGAATAAACTAGATGAAGACGTTTTCCATTACGGATGCAGGTGCTATTCGTGAGATGAATCAGGATTTTTATTTCTCGTCTGACACTGCAGTAGGAAATCTTCCGAATCTTTTCATCGTAGCAGATGGAATGGGAGGACACAAAGCCGGTGACTATGCTTCCAGATACACTATAGAGCGTGTGGTTGCATCGGTATCGAGAAATGCCGGGGATGAACCGGTATCCATCATCAAAGAGGCTATCAACAAGGCAAATGAGCTTTTGGTGGCTGAGTCTCGTGAGGATGAAGCTAAGCGTGGAATGGGTACCACCTTAGTCGTAGGAACTATTATAGGAAACAAGCTTTTTGTGGCCAATATAGGTGACAGCAGGCTTTATATTGTAGGTGGCACAGAGCAGATCAGACAAATTACCAGGGATCATTCACTGGTTGATGAGATGGTCAGGATGGGTGAGATAAATGCCGACGAGGCGAGAGTTCATCCGGACAAGAATATCATCACGAGAGCTGTCGGGGCAGCAGATCATGTGGAGGCAGATTTTTTTGAGGTCGAGCTATGTGAGGACGACAGGATTCTTCTGTGTACAGACGGACTTACCAATATGGTGAGAGATAAAGAAATATGCGATACTATTAGGCAAAATGATAATATCGAGACAGCAGCGTCACAGCTTGTCGCCATGGCCAATGCAAACGGTGGCCGCGATAATATCACTGTAATGATTATTAAACCATTTTAAGACGAGGTAATAACAGATGTTAGAGATAGGAAGTTTTTTATCGGATCGATATGAGATCCTAAGCAAGGTTGGCGCAGGCGGCATGTCTGATGTATACAAGGCAAAAGACCATATACTGAGCCGTTTTGTAGCTATAAAGGTTTTAAAGCAGGAGTTTTCGGAGGATAGTTCATTTGTGACCAAGTTCCGTGCTGAGGCACAGTCAGCAGCAGGACTTGAGCATCCAAATATCGTAAATATCTATGATGTAGGCAGCGAGAATGGTCTGTACTACATTGTCATGGAGTATGTCGAGGGTATCACACTTAAGACTTATATCGAGAAAAAGGGCCAGCTGTCATTCAAGGAGTCTGCAAGTATTGCAATCCAGGTGGCAAGGGGCATAGAGGCCGCTCACAATAAAAATATCATTCACCGTGATATCAAGCCGCAGAATATCATTATTTCTACAGATGGCAAGGTAAAGGTGACAGACTTTGGAATTGCAAAGGCTACATCTTCAAATACAATAAGCTCAGATGTGATGGGCTCAGTACACTATGCATCTCCGGAGCAGGCAAGAAACGGCTTCGTCGATGGCAGAAGTGATATTTACTCACTGGGAATCGTAATGTTTGAGATGGTTACAGGCCGTGTGCCGTTTGACGGTGATACCACAGTGGCAGTTGCACTGCAGCACCTACAGGAGGAGATTGCAAGGCCAAGCATCTACGCACCGGATCTGCCAATCAGCTTTGAGAAAATCATCTTAAAGTGTACACAAAAGACACCGGACCGCAGATACCAGACTATTGAGGAGCTTCTCACAGACATAAGGCGCTCTCTTGCGCATCCTGATGAGGATTTCGTCACAATAGCACCACTCGTTGACGGTGGCAAGACCAAGGTTATAAGCCCGGAGGAGCTTGACAAGATAAAAGAGGGCAGAGGTGTCGCAGAGGACTTAAACGATGATGATACCGATGCAGATAATGATGATGAGTATGCTGACGATGAAGATGATGATGAATATGATGAGTCACTCTTAGACGACGATGATGACGAAGAAGACGATGACGATGATGATGACGGCAAGCTTTTAAATCCAAAGATGGATAAAGCAATCACAATCATGGGTATAGTAACAGCCGTAATCATTGTAATAGTTATCATATATCTTGCACTTTCAGTGGCAGGAGTGTTTAAGTTTGGCGGCAAAAAGAATTCAGAGTCACAGCAGACAGAGTCACAGACACAGACCGAGTCTGAATCAGAGTCAGAGACACAGACTGAGACAGAGGGCCAGATGATTGACATCAGAGGCATGTCAGTGGAGGATGCTCAGAAGGCAGTAGACCGCTTAAAGCTTGACCTCACAGTATTTGCATTTGAGACAAAGCAGTCAGATGAAAAGGACGGCACAATCCTTGAGCAGGATGTCAAGGCAGGAGATACAGTAAAGCGTGGTTCACAGATTAATGTAGTTATCGCAGGAAAAGGTGATAATACATCAGAGATGGTCAAGATACCAAGTGTAATCGGAAAGACCAAGAGTTCGGCAAAGAGCACACTCGAGTCAGCAGGCTTTAGTGTCACCTTCGAGTATGGAGATTACAATGACAGTGTAGCAGCAGATGTAGTAACAGCACAGTCACCATCAGCAAAGAAACAGGCCGCAAAGGGCAGCACAGTAACAGTCACCCTCTCACCGGGCCAGAAGCCAATCACCGTGCCAAACGTAGTAGGTGCCTCACAGTCACATGCAGAAAGCGCCCTCGCAGGAGCAGGGCTCAAGTACACCTATGCCGACTCCCAGTACAGCGACACAGTACCCGCCGGCAGCGTAATCAGCCAGACCAAATCCGGTGAAACCGTAGCCGCGGGCACCACAATCACACTTACACTCAGTAAGGGTAAGCAGCAGGTTTCAAAGAGCGTAAATAAGACATTGTCACTTGGAATAGAAAATGCAAAGGTAGTAGATGGTTCATATACCTTAAAAGGCAGTGATGGACAGACATACGCAAGTGGAACAGTAACTTCAGCAGAGGTTTCAGTATCCGGAACAATGAATTGTGCATCCGGTAAAATAACGGTAACATGGAAATATACAGTTCCATCATTGGATGGAGATGGAAATGAAGTTGAGGGTGAAGTTCAGACAAAGACAGAAACAGTAGAAGTACAGTAAGCCACCGGATAGCATCCACGAAGTGGTGCTATCCGAACCCCACTACCACACCAACCCGCGGACGAAAACCTGAACTCGCGGAGAGAAACTAAGGAAGCGGGGCAGGCATGTGTTCCGAGAAAAAAATATGAATTGCCCCGGGGTGCCATAAACCTACCGAGGAAAGAATAGGGCAGAGCAAGCCATAGCCTGTCCGTAGGAGAGCCCGGGGCTGGCTTCATATTTTTTAAGAGGAATATATGCCTGCCACCGCCATCCACACAACCTCAAAGCGCGGCATGCATCCCCGCCGAAAGCGTGACTCCTGCAAATACAAAAGCACACAAGGAAAACCATGACAGGAAAAATTATTAAAGGAATTGCCGGCTTCTACTACGTCTACGTAGAAGAAACCAAAGAAGCAAAAGAAACTGCCACAGGCGGCACTCTCTACGAGTGCAAAGCAAAAGGCACCTTCAGAAAACAAAAGATAAAGCCACTGGTAGGCGATATCGTCGACATAGCAGTCCTCGATGATGAAAAGCACATAGGCAATGTCGAGCGTATACTGCCACGGAAAAACGAACTTATCAGGCCGGCTGTGTCCAATATAGACATGGCCCTGGTTATTTTTGCATCCGCAAAGCCGGATCCCAATTTCAACCTGCTTGATAGGTTTTTGTGTATGATGGAGTACCAGCATGTCCCGGTTACTATATGCTTCAACAAAAAGGACTTAATCACACCTAAAGAGCAGCAGGAGCTTAAAAGCATATACGAGCCGGCTGGCTATAGAGTGCTTTTTACCAGCACGAAAACAGGTGAGGGCATAGATGAGATAAAGCGCATTTTAGAAGGAAGGACGACCACGGTTGCAGGTCCCTCGGGAGTTGGCAAGTCATCTATCATCAACTGTCTGCAGGATGATGTGCAGATGGAGACTGGACATATAAGTGAGAAAATAGAGCGCGGAAAGCATACGACCAGACATTCTGAGATTATCCCGATAAAGGATGGCACGTATATCATGGATACACCGGGCTTTAGCTCGATGGATGTGCCGGGCTTTGAAAAGGAAGATCTGTGGACATGTTATCCGGAGTTTGTAGAGTATGAGCCATATTGCAGGTTTCAGGGCTGCAGTCATATAAATGAGCCGGACTGCGGTGTGAAGGAAGCTCTTGCAGATGGGAAAATATCGCAGGTGCGGTATGATAATTATAAGCTTTTATATGAGGAGCTTAAAAACAGACAAAAGTATTAATTTAAAGCATAATCAAACGGAGGAAAACATGAACTGTTTATCACCATCAATTTTATCAGCGGATTATTCAATACTCGGAGAGCAGCTTAAGCAGCTTGATGAGGCCGGAGCACAGTATGTGCATATAGATGTTATGGACGGCAGCTTCGTTCCAAGCATATCAATAGGACTGCCGGTCATAAAGACAATCAGAAAGTGCACAGAGCGTATGTTTGATGTGCATCTGATGATAGATGAGCCGGTCAGATATATAGATGATTTTGCGACAGCAGGAGCAGATATCATCACAGTCCATGCGGAGGCATGTAAGCATCTTGACAGGACAATCGAGGCAATAAAGGAAAAGGGCATACTGGCAGGTGTAGCATTAAATCCGGCTACTCCGCTCTCAGCCATAGAGTATGTGCTTCCCAAAGTGGACATGGTGCTTATCATGACTGTAAATCCGGGCTTTGGAGGACAAAAGCTTATTCCGTATACTGTAGACAAGGTGCGCGACTTAAAGGCACTTCTTGAGAAAACCGCAAATAAGGCTGATATCGAGGTGGACGGTGGTGTTAATCTTGAGAACGTGGAGACACTGCTTGCAGCAGGAGCCAATATCATTGTTGCGGGAAGTGCGGTGTTTAGCGGAGATATAGAAGAAAATGTAAAGGGTTTTCTGAATATCATGATGTAACAGATGCAGGTTAAAACAGAAATGCTTCCGGGGCTGTAGCAAATGTGGATATGTTATTTATAAGAAGGTGGATAAAATGAGGTATTTGATTGTATGTGGTGGAAAAATAGATAAGGAATTCGGCTTAAATGAGATAAAGACTGATGGAATAGATGCCATAATTGCGGCTGACAGCGGAATGGATTTCCTGTACGAAAACGGTGTCACGCCTGATATAATTGTAGGTGATTTCGATTCAGCCACGACAAAGGCCTTGGAGTTTTTTGAGAGAAAGGGACAGACCGAGATACACAGGCTCAATCCCATAAAGGATGATACTGATACGGAGTATGCCATAAGACTTGCCATAAGCGAGGGTGCAAGAAGCATAGTGATGCTTGGAGCAACAGGAAGCAGAATAGACCATGTGCTCGGCAATATTTCACTTTTGGGAATAGGATTGGAAAGTAAAACTGATATCAGCATTATCGACACAAACAACCGTATAAGGATGTCGGATAAGCCCGTAACCATTGAAAAATCAGCACAGTATGGCAGGTTTGTTTCGCTTATAGCAGTGACAGACGACAATGAGGTGAGCCTTAGAGGTTTTAAGTATCCTGTTACGGATTATTCCTTTGACAGATTTACATCGCTTGGCATATCCAATGAAATAATTGATGACCATGCAGTGATTGATATCCATAGAGGAAAATTTATCATTATTGAGTCAAAAGATTGATTTTTTAGGTATTTTGGGCTATTATATTTTTAGAATTATTTCGGAATATCTGATTACATGTAAGGATTTATCCAGTGTCAGATTTTGAACGTGATGGGGGTTATCAGATGATAGAAAAGTATTATAGTGGGGTAATTGAACAGATTTACAATCGCATAGGAAAAGAGACTCGAAATATCGTAATGGCGAATTATAGCAATGATTTTTCGATTGAAAATCTTGAGGTTATAAGACGTTATCAAAGCAATGAGGATAACGTCTTTTTTGCATACAGTGAGTTCTCTTACAATACGCTGGTCGGAGCTTATGAGCCATTTTTGGACATCATATGCAATATGCACAGGCGCTTTATAGGCGGAAGCTTTGATGATTTCCAGAAGGAGTGCGGTGTGTACTATCTGCACAGACAGGTGTTAAACAGCTATTATGAGACAGGTGAGTGCTTCAGAGAGGAGACAGTGCTGTTAAATGAGGTGGCATATGAGCAGAGACGCATGACGATGGCCATAGCTGACATGCTCAAGAAGCTTTCTGAGGTGAAGCCTTTGATGATTGTGATAAACAGATTCCAGATGGCGTCTAAGAGTTCAATTGAGACCATCAAGTATCTGATTGACAATCCATGCGCCAATATCGGTATCGTGTTAGGTGTCAATGCCATAGTCAAGGGTACTGACAGTACTGTTGAGGTGTGGGATCGTATAGTTGAGTCGCTTGAGGACAGGAGCGCCATATACTATATAGGCAGTGCCGGACCGCTTAAAAATAACGTAAAAACTACAAATGATGATGAGCTGTATATCACTATGAACTTTGAGCAGAGCATCCAGGAAGCATCAAATATCATGGAGTTTCTGGATTTTGAGCAGGCAAGGAGAGGCTGCCGCATTATAGAGCATAAGCTTAAGTTTGAGGATGCATGGATTGATGAGAAAAGCCTGCGCCGCTTTTATATGGTCTATGCAAGGACGTCTGTTTTACTTGGAGAGATGTCCAAAGCGATTGAGCTCACGAATGAATACAAGGCGCTGATACCGGAAAATGACAGTGAGCATTATCTTTCGCTGTATTATTTCATGAAGGGCACCTGCTATATGTATCAGGGCAAGCTTGAGAAGGCCGGAAACAGTGCAAAGAGTGCCTATGACTATGCAGTTTTGGCAGAGGATGACACACTGATATTTAAGGCAGAGCTTTTGTCAGTCATGATAAAGATGTCAGGCTGGTACAATATATTCTTCTGTGTACAGGATATACCTGTCAGTGATGAAATTATAGAAAAGCTCATAAAGCACGGCTACAGGAATCATTTGGCACATATATATATTTACGCATACGACAATAGCCGGGATGTGGTGAAGCAGTCCTTTTATGATGAATCATTACTAAAGCATTTTACGAAGGGGCTTGAGCTTGCGAAGGAGATAGGAAATGAGCAGCTTGTGTATGATGCATATCAGAAGACTATTATGCTTGCCAGCACAAGCGGTCTCAATGAGATAGCCTTTTTATATGTTATCCGTACATACGAGTTCATGAAGGGGCACGGCAATATATATGTTGCGAGAGTGCTTACGTCTATAGGCTACAATTTAAGTGTCATGGGTAAAAATGAGCTGGTTGACAATTATTACAATGCTGCAATCAATATGTTATATTACCTGAAGATGCCGGAGGATATAGCTGAGGTGTATTATAACAAGTCTCTTAACTATATCATGCAGGGCAATTATAAGGAGGCTGTCCATGCACTTTTAGTTGCCATGAAGACTATTATAAAGCTTCATCTAAACAGCTTAAGAGTGTGCAACACGAGTAAGGTATATGCGCTTCTTGCGCTTGCATCTATATTTTCGGGTGACAGATTCAGCTGTGAGCGCTATCTGCTCAGCTGCAAGCAGTTTCTTAATTATGTCATCTACAGAGTAATTGACACCACAAGAACTGAGGCAGTCCATGACTATTCCAGATGCGATGATGAGATGTTCCTTTACTCCTTTGCATCAGCCATGCTCTTGTGGCACGATGGTGAAAAGGAAGAAGCCTTTTTACGTTTTGAGGATGCGGAGAGATATCTCGTTAATGCGGAGGGAAACGAATTTTTTGCATATTCGATATACAGGGAAAGCAGGATGAAGCTGTTTGAGCTGCTCGGCAAAAATGAGCTTATAGAGCATGAGAGAATACTTTTAGAGGCACACAATAAAAGGATGCATGAAATAGCAGAGGCAGCTCCGCTTGACATGTTAAAAAATATCAACCTAGAGTCACTGAGTGATGGCCATATCAATGAGCGGCAGATTAATATGCTTGTAAAGCAGCATGGGCTCGAAAAGGATTATCAGGGCTCAAAGCGTCAGATGGAGTTTATTTCCATATGGCAGACCATTATCGATGTCAATGACCAGAAGAAGGACACCATGATTGAAAATGCCATGAGCAATTTCATCAATCATTTCAGTCTTGACTGTGCGCTGATCATAGATCTGCACGCGAAGGAGCCACAGGTGCTTTATAATGATACGGGCTGTGATATGACAGATGAGGTTATAAAGGGCATATGTGATATCATGATAAACTATCCGGAGGGCATTGCCACATCAAAGATTGCAGAGGGCTTCTACGAGTATGAAAATGTCATCTCGTATTTCGGCGTGGATGATGTATGCTCATTTGTCGCAGTGCCTTTTATCAAGAATGATGCACTTTCAAGTGTACTCATAGCATATGTGCGCATGAAGGACAACTGGCATGGCTCAATCGAGCGATACATGCTCAATGAGGATGATCTGAGCATTTTCAAGCTGTTATTCAGAGAGCTTGAGTATTCCATTGCCCGTATTGAGGCAAATGAGAAGGCCAATGAGATGAACAAGAGGCTGAAGCAGGCAGCTGTCACTGACATGCTTACCGGTATCTATAACAGAGCAGGTATGTATCAGGAGATTGAAAAGCTTGAAAAGCGCATAAGTGTGACATCCGGTGGAATGGATGTGGGGCTTATGTTTATTGACCTGGACAACTTCAAGCATTATAATGATACGTATGGTCATGATGTGGGAGATTTGATACTTAAGGAGATGGCCTTTGTGTTCAAGGAAGTTGCTAAGGACAGAGGCTTTGTGAGCAGATATGGCGGTGATGAGTTTATCATAGTTATTGAGTCATGCGCCAGATACGAGCTTGAGAATATTGCAAAGGATATCTATGCGAGGATTGCAGAGGCGGATGGCTTCAGCAGCCAGATAAAGAAATATCTCAACCATGACGTTGAGTTTAATGAGGAGAAGAATATCACCTGCTCCATCGGCATTTCATATGAGAGAAATGTTACCAGTGAGAGTCAGATTACCGAGCTCATTAAAAAGGCGGACGATCTGATGTATACAGTAAAGACAGGCGAGAAAGGACACTATGCATTCTTTTAAATCAGATGAATTTAAGATAAGAGTACTGACAAAGGATGATGCGGAGGAGTACAATGCACTGCTTCGTTATGCTTTTCAGGTAACAGAGGCAGATCTTGCCGAGACCGGTTGGAAGGATGATGAAATCAAGCAGTCGAAGTTTCCGGTGCTTGAGAGAGCTGATGTGCTCGGCTGCTTCAATATCATAGACAAAAGAGAAGAGCTTGTGGCTCAGTTTGCTGTATATCCGCTCGATATGAATATATACGGCGAGCGCTACGAGGTGGGCTTTGTCACAAGTGTTTGCACGTATCCTGAGTACACCGGTCATGGTCTCATGAAAAAGCTCATGAGAAAGAGTCTGACGAGAATGCGCGACAGCAACAAGTCGTTTGCTCTTTTGTACCCATACTCCATACCTCTTTACAGAGGACTTGGCTGGGAGATTATCTCAAACAAGATGACATATGTGATAAAGGACAGACAGATTCCCACAAAGCTTAAGGAGCCGGGCTATGTGCGCCGTGTGCAGTGGGATGACGAGCAGTTTAAGAAGCTTCATACTCACTTTGCTGCAAAGACGCACGGCTGTCTGTACAGAAACAATCTGGCTTGGGAGGAGTACTTCCGCTGGGATGAGGATGATACGATGGTCGCCATCTACTACAACGAGGATGATGAACCGTGTGGCTATATGGTGTATCTTATCAGCTCCGATGTCATGCACATCAAGGAGCTCATCTACTTAAACCGTGAGGCGCAGCTTGGTCTGTGGGAGTACATTCATGCGCACGATTCCATGATTGATGAGGTCAGAGGCAACAACTATTACAGCGAGCCCATCGCTTTTGAGCTCGATGACAGTGATATAAAGGAGACAATAAGACCATACGCCATGGGCAGAATCATCGACGTGGCGCAGTTTATATCACAGTATAACTGTGATCCGGATGGCCCGGGCGGCTGCTTTAGCTTTGAGATAGCAGATGAACTTCTTCCGTGGAACAATGGCACATTTGTCATTGATTTTGAGAAAGGGCACTGTGCTATCACCGACAAAAATCCACAGTATCACCTAAGCATGTCTATTGGCACGTTTACCACGCTGCTTTTAGGCTACAAGAGTGCTGAGAAGCTTTTGCAGATGGGCAAAATACAGACTACATATGATGCTGTTGCAAAGCTTGACGATATTTTATATCATGAGATACCATATGTATCTGACTACATATAATGATAAAAGGTCAAAAGGTAAAGGAAAATAATATGTCAAATTATGTGATTAGCTGCTGTTCAACAGCAGATCTTACCAAAGAGCATATGCTTGATAGGAATATTAAGTACGCGTGCTTTCACTATGAGCTCGACGGCAAAGAGTATATGGATGATCTGGGACAGTCCATGCCACTGCCGGATTTCTACAAGGCAATGGAAGCCGGTGCCATGACAAAGACCTCGCAGATCAATCAGGAGGAGTACATGGAGTACTTCAGGCAGTTCCTGGATGAGGGATATGATGTGCTTCACTGCGCACTAAGCTCCGGTATATCAGGTACAGTCAACTCGGCAAGGCTTGCAAAGGAGGCTCTCGAGGAGGAATACCCTGACAGAAAGATATATGTGATTGATTCGCTGGCAGCATCGTCAGGCTTTGGTCTTTTGATGGATAAGCTCGCTGACCTTAGGGATAGCGGCATGGATATTGATACACTGGCTGATTGGACCATGGAGCACAGACTTGAGGTGAATCACTGGTTCTTCTCATCAGACCTTACATTTTTTATCAGGGGCGGGCGTATCTCAAAGACCGCGGGATTCGTGGGAAATGTGCTTAATATCTGTCCTTTCATGAATGTGAGCAATGAGGGAAAGCTTATTGTGCGTGAGAAAATCCGCACCAAAAAGAAGGCAATAAAGGAGATGCTTGTGAAGATGCAGGCACTCTGCAAGGATGGTGCCGATTATTCGGATAAGGTCTATATATCAAATTCTGCATGCTATGAGGATGCTAAAGCCGTAGCTGATCTGATTGAGGCTGCCTTCCCTAAGATGAAGGGCAAAGTAGAGATAAATGATATCGGTACGACTATAGGAAGCCACACCGGTCCGGGAACAGTTGCATTGTTTTTCTGGGGTAATAAGAGAGAGGATTAGCCGGATATTTTAGCATAAATATCTGATTAGAATAATCAAAATCAATAAAGTTGATTATATTTTTATAAAAAATTAAATTACATCAACCAAAGTGATTAAATATAATCATTCCAATAACTGCGCTTATGTGTTACAATTATATCAGTTCAAACGAAAAGAGGTTTTAAGATGAAAGGATATGAAAAATACGAGCGCAGTTATTTTCTGCCTCCTGAATGTACTTATGACTGGGTTAAGAAGGATTATATAGATAAAGCACCACTGTGGTGTTCGGTTGATTTACGTGATGGCAATCAGGCTCTGATCGAGCCGATGAGTCTTGAGGAGAAGCTTGACTTCTTTAAGATGCTTGTAGATATAGGCTTTAAGGAAATCGAGGTAGGTTTCCCGGCAGCCTCTGAGACAGAGTTCAATTTCACGAGAGCTCTTATTGAGAGGGATATGATTCCTGATGATGTCACTATACATGTGCTGACACAGGCCAGAGAGCATATCATCAAGAAGACCTTCAAGGCACTTGAGGGAGCACCGAGAGCAGTTGTACATCTGTACAATTCCACATCTGTTGCACAGCGTGAGCAGGTGTTTAAGAAGTCAAAGGAAGAGATAAAGCAGCTTGCAGTTGACGGAGCTATTTTACTGAGAGACCTTGCAGCAGAGACTGACGGTAATTTCCGTTTCCAGTATTCACCGGAGAGCTTTTCGGGCACTGAGGTGGATTATGCGGTTGATGTGTGCAACGCTGTGCTTGATGTATGGCAGCCAAAGGCTGATAATAAGGCCATCATCAATATCCCTACCACAGTAGAGAATGCTATGCCACATGTTTTTGCCACACAGATAGAGTATATCAACAAGCACCTCAAGTACAGGGACGGAGTAGTGCTTTGCTTACATCCTCATAATGACAGAGGCTGCGGTGTTGCCACATCAGAGCTTGGTGTGCTTGCAGGAGCTGAGGAGATAGAGGGTACGCTGTTTGGAAACGGGGAGAGAACAGGAAATGTAGATATCGTGACACTTGCCATGAATCTTTACTCACACGGAGTGGATCCACAGCTTGATTTTTCAAATCTGCCAGAGATCAGGGAGAAGTATGAGACATTTACCAGAATGAAAGTAGGCGAGAGACAGCCATATGCGGGAGACCTTGTTTTTTCTGCTTTTTCAGGCTCACATCAGGATGCGATCTCAAAGGGCATGGCATGGAGAGAGGAAAAGAAGCTTGATAAGTGGACGGTTCCATATCTGCCTATAGATCCAAAGGATGTCGGCAGGACATACGAGGCTGATGTTATCCGTATCAACAGCCAGTCAGGAAAGGGCGGAGTGGCATATATCCTTAAGCAGAGCTTCGGTATCAATGTGCCACAGCAGATGAGAGAGCAGGTCGGATACATGGTCAAGCAGGTATCGGACGAGGAGCACAAGGAGCTTTCACCTGAGTGGGTACACAGTATCTTTACAGACAATTATGTGGATTTTCATCCATATTTCACTATACCGGAGTGCCACTTTAAGCAGGTAAACGGCATTTTCGCAGAGGCAGTTATTTTACACAATGACAGCACCAGAAAGGTAGATGCCAATGGAAACGGCCGTCTCGATGCAGTCAGCAATATAATTAAGCAGTATTTTGACATCAGCTTTGAGCTCACTGTATACGAGGAGCATGCGCTTTCACACGGATCTTCATCAAAGGCTATGGCATATGTGGGTATCACAGTTGACGGCAGTATGTTCTGGGGCGCAGGTGTGGATGAGGATATCATCAAGGCATCAATCGGAGCGCTTGTTGTTGCGGTAAACCATTACCTTGCCACCAAGGCTGACAGTCACGTGAAGGATGAGCGCTATATTGCCATGCTCAACTTCATCCAGGCCAACTACAAGACAGTATCGCTTGCAGACATGGCGGCACAGTTCAACCTGACAGAGCCTTATATCTCAAAGTACATAAAGGAGAAGTCAGGCAAGACTTTCGGGGAGCTGGTCACCAATGCCAAGATGAAGAAGGCACGTACACTGCTGAGAAACAGCATCACAACTGTTGAGAATATCGCAATCGAGGCAGGATATCAGAACGTGGAGCATTTTAACAGACAGTTCAAGAAGCTGTATGGAATGACACCGCTTGAGTACAGAAATTCAAGCACAAAATAAGCGGATACAGCATTTTAATATAACCGGATCAATATGCTAAATGACAATTCATTCAGCTGTATTGGTCCGGTTTGCTTTTTAGTATTGCATTTTTTGTGTGAAAATCTGCATTAAAATTGTATAAAAATGGGGACAATGGGCTATTGATTGTATTTTATCAAGTAATTTGTTGTTTTTACAACGGATTATATGTACAATGCGGGTATAATATAAATAAAAGATAATTATTCAGAACTACTGATAACAAAGCAGATATTGAAAATTTGTGTTTGGGATGAATAGTTATAATAAAAAGCAACTATTTGAATTATAGTTTAAGAAAGAGAGGAACGTACATGAGCAATAAAACTAGCGCAGTTGTTAAGACAAACCCAAGAAAGGCTGTCATGATCGGATGTGGATTCGTTGGTTCGGCATCAGTTTTTGCACTTATGCAGAGCGGTCTTTTTTCTGAGATAGTTCTCATTGACGCTGATAAGGACAAGGCTGAGGGAGAGGCGATGGATATAAGCCACGGTATTCCTTTTGCCAGACCTATGAAGATATATGCAGGCGGTTATGATGATGTGGCAGATGCTGCTATCATTGTTGTTTCTGCAGGTGCAGGCCAAAAACCGGGCGAGACAAGACTTGATCTGGTAAATAAAAATGTTGCAATCTTCAAGAGCATCATTCCGGAGATTGCAAAGAGAAATTTCGGTGGAATCTTACTTATCGTTGCAAACCCTGTAGATATTTTAACACAGGTGGCACAGAAGCTTTCAGGACTTTCTGAGGAGCGTGTCATCGGTTCAGGTACCGTGCTTGACAGTGCAAGACTTAAGTACGCGCTTGGAGAGCACCTTGAGGTGGACAGCCGAAGCGTACATGCATTTATAGTAGGTGAGCATGGAGACAGTGAGGTGGTTGCATGGTCATCAGCCAATGTTTCCGGAGTGGAGCTTCACAAGATGTGCGAGATGAGAGGGCACTACAAGCACAAGGAGAATACAGATGAAATCGCTGCAAACGTAAAGAACAGTGCTTACGAGATAATCAACCGAAAGCATGCGACATATTATGGTATCGCTATGTCGGTCAGACGTATCTGCGAGGTAATCATGCGTGATGAGAAGTCTATTCTTCCTGTTTCACACATGATGCACGGACAGTACGGCATCGACGGTGTGGTTCTCTCAATGCCTGCAATCGTTGGAGCAAACGGAGTGGAGAGCGATATCCCAATCGAGTTAAACGGTGAGGAAGCTTTAAAGCTCAAGGAGTCTGCTGATGCACTTAAGAGCATACTTGACGGGCTTGAGCTGTAAATATCAGGCTCTTAATATTAATTTTGTAATATTAAACTTATATAAAATACTATAAATTCAGTATGGTTTGGGGTATAATGATAACTGTCGGGCTGCATATATTATGTGCTCGGCGGTTATTTGATTTTATGGCAGATAATTATTTAGAATTACCGGGAAAAAGGAGTATATATAATGAGCGAAAGAAAACAAATCCATCAGGAGTTTCTGACAGGCGAAAGAGCCCTGTTTGCAAGTAACGACCTGGATATATATGATACAATTTTTGATGACGGAGAGTCACCTCTTAAGGAGAGCCATGGCATTAGCCTGACAGGCTGTTTTTTTAGATGGAAATATCCGCTATGGTACTGTAGTGACATAGCTGTAAAGGACTGTACATGGTTTGACATGGCGCGTGCGGGTGTCTGGTATACAGACAATATCTCAGTCACAGATTCAATAGTTGAGGCACCTAAGAACTTCAGGCGCTGCAATAACCTAAAGCTTAAAAATGTGACATTTCCAAATGCCCAGGAGACCCTCTGGAGCTGTGATCATGTCGATATCGAGAATGTCTCGGCAAAGGGAGATTATTTTGGCATGAATACAAATAATCTTATCATGAAGAATTTCCAGCTGGTCGGCAACTATTCGTTTGACGGCTCAAGAAATGTAGAGGTGCACGATTCAAAGCTTATCTCAAAGGATGCCTTCTGGAATACGGAAAATGTCACAGTCTATGATTCATTTATTACAGGTGAATACCTTGGCTGGAACGCAAAGAATCTGACACTGATAAACTGCACAATCGAGAGCTTGCAGGGGCTTTGCTACATCGACAACCTCGTTATGAAAAACTGTAAGCTCATAAACACTACATTGGCATTTGAGTATTCTTCGGTAGATGCAGAGATTTGCAGTAAGGTGGACAGTGTTTTAAATCCGACAAGCGGAGTGATAAGGGCAAAGGAGATTGGCACACTGACTATCGAAAAGGACAGAGTTGACCCATCAAAGACTAAGATAATATGTGAGGGAAAATAATCTATGTATGATTTTGACACCGTTGTAGACAGAAGAAATACAGGCTCACTAAAGTGGGATGTGGCAGAAAATGAGCTCCCGATGTGGGTAGCAGATATGGATTTTAAGACAGCTCCACAGATAATAGAGGCAATATCAGAGCGTGTTTCTCACGGAGTGTTTGGCTATTCCATCATTCCGGATGAGTGGAATGATGCGTATATTTCGTGGTGGGACAGACGCCATGGGCTTAAAATCGAAAGAGACAGCCTGATTTTTTGCACAGGGGTCGTACCGGCCATATCATCTACAGTGCGAAAGCTCACAACACCCGGTGAAAATGTGCTTATCATGACGCCGGTATACAATATATTTTTTAATTCTATATTTAATAACGGCGTAAATGTGCAGGAAAGCCCGCTTGGGTACGAAAACGGCAGATATTTTGTGGACTATGACAGGTTGGAGCATGACCTTTCCAATCCACAGACCTCGCTTATGATATTTTGCAACCCTCACAATCCGTGCGGTATCATCTGGGCAAAGGATGAGCTTGCGAAAATAGGTGCACTCTGCAGGAAGTATAATGTGACGGTCATATCAGACGAGATACACTGCGACATTACAGCACCGGGAAAATCATACGTGCCGTTTGCGGCAGCATCAGAGGACTGCGCCGATATAAGCATCACCTGTATTGCTCCGACCAAGTGCTTTAATATGGCAGGCTTACAGACTGCGGCAGTGATGGTGCCAAATAAATTTTTGCGCCACAAAGTATGGCGCGCATTAAATACAGACGAGGTGGCGGAGCCAAACGCATTTGCCATCACGGCAGCAGTTGCGGCATTCACAAAGGGGGAGCCGTGGCTTGAGGAGCTCAGAACATATCTCTGGGAAAACCGCAAAACAGTCTGTGACTTCATGGCAGAAAATCTGCCGCAGATACATGTAGTGGATGCCGATGCGACATACCTCATGTGGCTTGACTGCAGTGCACTCACAGATGATTCTGTGGCATTTACGCAGATGATTCGCGAAAAGACAGGCCTTTATCTGTCGGAGGGAGCTGAGTTTGGAGGCAATGGCCGTTACTTTGTGCGATTGAATATCGCATGCCCTAGGGCAGTGCTTATGGAAGGGCTGGAAAGGTTAAAAAGAGCTCTCGTTTAAGCTGAATATGTACATTTTTTAAAATAAATAAGACCGGTGATCGGCCGGTCTTATCTGGTATAATTAAACATTTATGGCATACAAGATTTAGAAATATATCATGCATACGTTTGTTTTCTGATTCGATAGTTAGTATACACTAACACGAATTAGAAGTCAATAACAAATATGGGATTTTGATATTTTTTTGGATTTTTATAAATCACGTACAAATCAAAAGAAAAGTTTTGCAAACAATAAAATGTATGTTATAATAATATAACTGAATTAAAACGAACGAAAATAAACTCACGGGGGTATTCGAAATGCGAAACAATGAATCATCAGAAAACTATTTAGAGACCATACTTATTCTCAGCAAGAAGCTTCCTGTGGTACGCTCAGTTGATATAGCAAATGAGCTTGGATTTAAGAAATCCAGCGTGAGTATAGCCATGAAAAACCTTAGAGAGAAGAACAATATCACAGTTAGTGATGCAGGCTTTATCACACTCACAGAGTCAGGAAGACAGATAGCAGAGATGATATACGAAAGACATGAGCTTTTGTCAGAGTGTCTTGAGAAGCTTGGTGTTGATAAGGAGATTGCAGCAGAGGACGCATGCCGTATAGAGCATGTCATCAGTCCTGAGAGCTTTGAAGCAATCAAGAAGCATATACATAAGGGTTAGCACATTTATTTTAATGAAATGAAACAGTTGTTTGTTACATATTGGTGTGGCAGATAAGCTGACGGATGAGACCGGTACCGCAGGGTGCCGGTCTTTTTGTGTATCGTTTTTCTTGTATATATGAGAAAAATCATCTATAATAGTGAAGCTGTAATCGGCGACATAAAATCTGAAAGGGGAAAAGATGAAACAGATATTAAAATATTTAAAGGAGTACAAAAAGGAATGCATCTGTGCTCCGTTATTTAAGCTGCTGGAAGCATCCTTTGAGCTTATAGTACCGCTTGTCATGGCGGCAATCATTGATAACGGAATTACGGCTTCGGACAAGCCATATATATGGAAGATGGGAGGTGTGCTGGTGCTGCTTGCGGCAGTTGGTTTGGTAAGTTCGGTCACAGCACAGTATTTTGCGGCAAAGGCAGCAGTTGGTTTTTCCACAAAGCTTCGCCATATATTGTTTGAAAAGATAGAGTCACTGTCATTCTCAAAGATGGATACGGTGGGCACATCGACACTTATCACGAGGATGACAAGCGATATAAACCAGGTGCAGTCAGGAGTCAATCTGGTGCTTCGACTCTTCCTTCGCTCGCCATTTATTGTATTCGGAGCTATGACGATGGCTTTTACAGTAAATGTAAGAGCGGCAATGGTTTTTGTAGTTACTATACCTTTGCTTTCAATAGTGGTATTCTCAGTTATGGCTGCAAGCCTTCCGCTTTACAAAAAGGTGCAGAGCTCTCTTGACACAGTGCTTTCACACACCAGGGAGAATTTAGAGGGAACCAGGGTTATAAGAGCTTTCAATAAGCAAAATGATGAGATTGACAGCTTCAACAGAGACAACGAGCTTTTAACCAATATGCAGCAGGTTGTAGGACGAATCTCAGCACTCACCAATCCTCTGACATTTATCATTATAAATATCGCAACAATCGCAGTTATCGTATCAGGCGGCAAGCAGGTATACGCAGGAATCCTCACACAGGGTGAGGTTGTGGCACTTGTAAACTACATGTCACAGATACTTGTCGAGCTGATAAAGCTTGCAAACCTCATCGTACAGGTGACAAAGGCAGTGGCGTGCGGTAATCGTATAGCTGATGTGCTTTCTATTCCATCAAAGCTTCCTGAGAAAAATCCTAAGCTCATTGGTGCAAAGGATGGCGCACCTGAGGTTGAGTTTGACCATGTCTGCATGACCTATGAGGGAGCGGCCGATGAGACACTCACAGATATAAGCTTTACAGTGCAAAAGGGGCAGACAATCGGAATCATCGGTGGTACAGGTTCAGGAAAATCAAGCCTTGTAAACCTTATCCCGAGGTTTTATGATGCCACAAAGGGTACTATAAGGATTCAGGGAAATGATATAAATGACTACGATGCAGTGCAGCTTAGAGATAAAATCGGTGTTGTAATGCAAAAGGCAGTGCTTTTTGCGGGAACGATAGTCGACAACCTGCGCTGGGGCAAAAATGATGCCACAGAGGAGGAAATGTGGAAGGCACTCGATATAGCACAGGCGACAGAGGTTGTAAAGGGCAAAGAGGGAGGCCTTGACTACATGATAGAGCAGGGCGGCAAGAACTTATCAGGTGGTCAGAAGCAGCGTCTTACAATTGCCAGAGCGGTTGTAAAGGATCCTGACATACTGATACTTGACGACAGTGCATCAGCGCTTGATTTTGCTACAGATGCGAGTCTTCGCGCGGCATTAAAGGGCATGCATGGTGACAAGACAATATTTATCGTGTCACAGCGTACCTCATCTATCCAGTTTGCGGACAATATCATAGTGCTCGACGACGGACAGATGGTTGGTTTCGGATCTCATGAAAAGCTGCTTGAGACATGCGAGACCTACAAAGAGATATATGATTCACAGTTTAAAAAAGAGTCGGATATGACCAGACAAAAGGAGGTGTAGAGTGTGGCTATGGATAATGCGAAGATGAATAAAGCAGGCACAATGCGCAAGGTATTAAGCTACATGAAGAGATATATTCCTTTGCTTGTAATTTCACTTGCCCTGTCTGTTGTTACAGTGGCGTTTACTCTTTATTTTCCAATTCTCACAGGACGAGCAATTGATTTGATTGTAGGAAAAGGAAAGGTTGATTTTACGGCTATGACAGCCATCCTCACGAGAGCAGCAATAATAGTCGTCATAGCGGCAGCAGCCCAGTGGCTTACAAATATCTGCAACAACAGGATGACATACAACATAGTGAGGGATATAAGACGTGATGCATTTTTAAACATTGAAAAAATGCCACTTTCCTATATTGACAGCCACTCACACGGTGATATGGTCAGCCGTATCATCGCCGATGTAGATACATTTTCAGAGGGACTTTTGATGGGCTTCACACAGCTCTTTACAGGAATTGCAACAATAGCAGGTACGCTTATTTTCATGCTTACAATAGATGTGAAGATATCATGCATTGTAGTGCTCATCACACCTCTGTCACTTTTTGTGGCAAGCTTTATCACTAAAAAGACTTATTCCATGTTCCAGCTGCAGACAAGAACAAGGGGGGAGCAGACATCACTCATCGATGAGATAGTAGGAAATGAAAAGGTCGTACAGGCCTTCAACCATGAGGATGAGGCGCTTGAACAGTTTGACGAGATAAATGACAGATTACAGAAATGTTCACTGAGGGCAACATTTTTCTCAAGTCTTACAAATCCGTGTACACGTTTTGTCAACAGTCTTGTGTATGCTGGAGTCGGAATTTTTGGTGCCATGAGTGCACTCACCGGCGGAATTACAGTAGGACAGCTTTCATGCTTCTTATCATATGCCAACCAGTACACCAAGCCGTTCAACGAGATATCGGGTGTCATCACAGAGCTTCAGAACGCACTTGCCTGTGCTGCTCGTATATTCGAGCTGATTGAGGAGAAAAAGGAGATACCGGATGCTTCGGATGCGGTAATACTTGAAGAGGCTGACGGACGTGTGGACATAGAGGATGTTTATTTCTCATATGTGCCGGATAAAAAGCTTATCGAGGATTTCAATCTCCATGTAAAGCCTGGACAGCGCGTGGCTATCGTAGGTCCGACAGGCTGTGGAAAGACGACTATTATCAATCTGCTTATGAGATTTTATGATGTAAACAGTGGAACAATTAAGGTGAGCGGACACGATATCAGGAAAATCACGCGCGAGAGTCTTCGTGACAACTATGGTATGGTGCTTCAGGAGACATGGCTCAAGAAGGGCACGATCCGTGACAATATCATAATGGGAAAGCCTGATGCCACAGATGAGGAAATCATTGCAGCGGCAAAGGCATCCCATGCCCACAGCTTTATCAGACGTCTGCCGAAGGGCTATGATACTGAAATCGGTGAGGACGGCGGCAGCCTGTCACAGGGACAGAAGCAGCTATTATGCATCACAAGAGTCATGCTCTGCTTGCCGCCTATGCTGATATTGGATGAGGCTACATCATCGATTGATACACGAACAGAGATTAAGATTCAAAAAGCGTTCCTTACCATGATGCAGGGCAGGACAAGCTTTATAGTGGCTCATCGTCTGTCCACCATCAGGGAAGCGGATATTATCCTTGTTATGAAAGACGGAAAGATTATAGAGCAGGGCAATCATGAGAGCCTGCTTGCAGCCAATGGATTTTATGCAAATCTCTACAATAGCCAGTTTGCATAGCATAGAGGATATATAAGGACATATAAATATGGGGCGTAAGCCGCTGGAGTGACTGCCATACAGCATAGGCACTCTCTCGTTCGCTACGCTACTCTGCCAAGATACTGTACGAATTATGCTTTTAGGGCTTCTATGCCCGACAAAACCGTCGAAACGCGCCGTCCATGGCGCGATTCTCCTTGAGCTCCCATCCGTGGGAGCTCATTTTTGTGTATCGTGTGCATAATTCTACAGTAGCTAGGCAGCTTCGCTATGCGCTTACGAAAGAGCGCCTATGCTGTATGGCAGTCACTCCGGCGGCTTACGCCCCTTACGCTGTGGCTGAAATGGGGGAGGATGTATGCGCTCCAGAAAGAGTGACTAGCGCAGCGGCTTAGATACTGTAGAATTATGCCCATGAATCGAGTAGGAGGCGGTGACTAACCGCCGTCCTCTCACAGCACCGTACGTACCG
>ENA-UAPL01000323-UAPL01000323.1-human-gut-metagenome-genome-assembly--contig:-NODE-323-length-23460-cov-15.092117_pt1 | contig 23460 bp, 20 predicted proteins | sample MGYA00243480_ERZ654577 | MGnify/ENA primary metagenome ERZ654577 (study PRJEB26926, sample SAMN06164678) | human gut metagenome | biome: ENVO:00009003; feature: ENVO:2100002; material: ENVO:00002003...
CGACAAGCGACGCGTCGTGGCGCTGGCCATAGAGCTGGACGACAAGGGCAAGGGGGTCATCGACTGGAAGGAAGTGTAAACAGGCCGCGCATCCTGGGCAAGGCCGCCCAGCGCAAGGCAGGGGGACTACTCCCCCGCTGCCTCGGCCAGCACCAGCCACTCGTCCTGGAGTTCGTCCAGCTGGCGGCGCGTGTCGGCATACTCCGTCACGAGCCCCATGTCGGAAGCCTTGGCGGGATCGAGGAAGAGCTGGTCGAGCTCCTTGACGCGCGCTTCGAGGCGGGCGATCTTGCGCTCACACTCCTCCACGGCCTTGCGCGCCTTGCGCAGTTTCTTCTGCTCCTCCTTGTGCTCCAGATAGCTCTGCTTGCCCGCCTTCGGTTCCTGAGGCGCTGCAGGCGAGGCGCTGCCTCCCGAGGGAGTTTGGGTCAGTCCCACAGCCTCGTGGATGGTGGCGGCACGGCGGGAGTGCAGCCAGTCGTAGATGCCGCCGAGATGCTCGCGCACGTGGCCGCCGCCAAACTCATAGACTTTCGTGACGAGGCCGTCGAGAAACTCGCGGTCGTGGCTGACGATGATGGCCGTGCCGTCAAAGGCGCGGACGGCCTCCTTGAGCACGTCCTTGGAGGGCATGTCGAGGTGGTTGGTGGGCTCGTCGAGGATGAGCAGGTTGACGGGCTCCAGCAGCAGGCGGATCATCGCCAGACGCGACCTCTCGCCGCCGGAGAGCACGCTGACGGGCTTCTCCGAGGCCTCGCCGCCAAACATAAAGGCGCCGAGCAGGTCGTTGATCTTCAGGCGCATCTCTCCCCGCGCCACCTCGTCGATGGTCTCGAAGACCGTCAGCCGCTCGTCGAGGAGCTGGGCCTGATTTTGGGCGAAATAGCCGATCTGCACGTTGTGGCCTATCTTGAGCGTGCCGCCATAGGGTATCTCGTTCATGATACACTTCACGAGCGTCGATTTGCCCTCGCCGTTGCGGCCCACGAAGGCCACTTTCTCGCCGCGCTTGATGGTCAGATCGACGTCGGAGAAGACCACATGGTCGCCATAGGCTTTCTCCACGCCCTGGCAGATCACGGGATAGTCGCCCGAGCGGAGGCAGGGCGGAAACTTGAGGTGCATCCTGCGGTTGTCCACCTCGTCGATCTCGATGGGCACGATCTTCTCCAGCTGGCGGATGCGCTGCTGCACCTGCACGGCCTTGGTGGCCTGGTAGCGGAAGCGCTCGATGAAGGCGCGCGTGTCGGCGATCTCCTTCTGCTGGTTCTCGTAGGCGCGCAACTGCTGCTCGCGGCGCTCCTTGCGCAGCACGACATACTCGTCGTACCTCACCTTGTAGTCCTCCACATGGCCGCAGGTGATCTCCAGCGTGCGTGTGGTGACATTGTTGATGAAGGCGCGGTCGTGGCTGACGAGCACGACGGCCTTGGCGCCCTGCTGGATAAACTGCTCCAGCCACTGGATGCTCTCGATGTCGAGGTGGTTGGTAGGCTCGTCGAGGAGGAGGACGTCGGGCTTGCGCAGAAGAATCTTGGCCAGTTCGACGCGCATGCGCCAGCCGCCCGAAAACTCGCGCGTGGGGCGGCAGAAGTCGGTGCGGCTGAAGCCCAGACCCTGGAGCGTGCGGTCGATCTCGGCCTCGTAGTTTTCGCCGCCGAGGAGCATGTAGCGGTCGTGGAGGTGGGTGAAGCGCTCCACGAGCTGGGCGTAGCCCTCGCTCTCGAAGTCGGTGCGGTCGGCCATCTCCTGCTGCATCCGCTCCAGCTGCTGCTGCATCTTGGTATTGTCGGAGAAAGCCTTGCGAGCCTCCTCACGCACGGTCGTGTCATCGGCCAGCCGCATCACCTGCGGCAGATAGCCGATGGTGGTGCCGCCGGGAATGGATACCACGCCGCTCGTGGGCTGCTGCTCGCCACACAATATCTTGAGCATCGTACTCTTGCCCGCACCATTTTTGCCGACCAGGGCGATGCGGTCGTGGTCGTTGATGACAAAGCTCACGTCGCGGAACAATGGCTTCGCGCTAAACTCCACGGTAAGTCCTTCTATCGAAATCATGCTATACTCCTTATTAAATTAGGTGCAAAGTTACACATTTTTGGCCGATTCGGCGGTGGGTTTCATGATTTTTCCGTAACTTTGCCAAAGTTAGGCTGCACTCGGCAATAAGGAAACAAGTTTTCCATTGCGACGGCTGACCAACAATACAAGAAAACCAAACGCTACAAGACAATGAATCCATTTGCCAAACATATCGCCAACGCCCTGTCCATCAGCGAACACCAGGTGGAAGCCACGCTGAAACTGCTCGACGAGGGCTGCACCATCCCCTTCATCGCACGCTACCGCAAGGAGCGGACGGGCAACCTCGACGAGGTGCAAATCACACGCATCAGCGAGCTCAACGCGCAGCTCAAGGAGCTGGAGAAGCGCAAGGCGACGATCCTCAAGACCATCGCCGAGCAGGAGAAGCTCACGCCCGAACTGGAGCGGCGCATCCGCAACTGCTGGAACGCCACGGAGCTGGAGGACATCTACCTGCCCTTCAAGCCGCGGCGACGCACCCGGGCGCAGGTGGCGCGGGAGCAGGGACTGGAACCACTGGCCACGATCCTCCTGCTACAGCGCGAGGCCAACCCCGCTCAGGCGGCAAAGCGCTTCGTCAAGGGCGACGTGGCCGACGTGGAGGCAGCACTGGCTGGCGCCAAGGACATCATCGCCGAGGGAGTGAGCGAAAACGAGCAGGCGCGCAACACCGTGCGTGCGGCCTACCGCCGCGAGGCCGTGATCAGCGCGAAGGTCGTCAAGAAAATGGCCGAGACGGACGAGGCACAGAAGTTTGCCGACTACTTCGACTTCTCCGAGCCGCTGCGCCGCTGCTCCTCCCACCGACTGCTGGCCATGCGCCGCGGCCAGGAGGCGGGCGTGCTGCGCGTCGGCATCGCCATCGCCGACGAAGAGCCCGTGGAGGACCGCCTGCGCCGACTGTTTGTCAGAGGCCACGGCGCCTGTCAAAGCCTCGTGGGCGAAGCCGTGGAGGACGCCTTCCGACGGCTCATAGACCCGAGTATCGAAAATGAGTTTACGGCGCTGAGCAAGGAGAAGGCCGACGAAGAGGCCATCCATGTCTTCGCCGAAAACCTGCGCCAGCTGCTCCTCTCCGCCCCGCTGGGACAGAAGCGCGTGATGGCCATCGACCCCGGATTTGCCAACGGATGCAAGATCGCCTGCCTCGACGCCCAGGGCAACCTGCTCCACCACGAGATCCTCTACCCTCACCCGCCCAAGCGCCACCGTGCCCAGGCCACTGTGGCAGCCGCACGCATGGTGAAGGACTTCGCCATCGAGGCCATCGCCATAGGCAACGGCACGGCGAGCCGCGAGACGAGGGACTTTGTCGATGAGATGCTCGACTACAATCCCGCCCTGCCGGAGGTGAGCGTCTTCACGGTCTCCGAGGACGGCGCCTCCATCTACTCGGCCTCGCCGACGGCGCGCGAGGAGTTTCCCGACGAGGACGTGACAACGCGCGGAGCGGTCTCCATCGGCAGAAGACTGATGGACCCGCTGGCCGAACTGGTCAAGATCGACCCGAAGAGCATCGGCGTGGGACAGTATCAGCACGACGTGGACCAGGCCAAACTCAAGCACTCGCTCGACCGGACGGTGGAGAGCTGCGTCAACCTCGTCGGCGTCAATGTCAATACGGCCTCGAAGCACCTGCTCATGTACGTCAGCGGTCTCGGACCGGCCCTGGCGCAAAACATCGTCGATTACCGCAGGGAGCACGGCGCCTTCACCTCGCGGGCCCAGCTGCGCAAGGTGCCGCGTCTGGGACCGGCAGCCTACCAACAGTGTGCGGGTTTCCTACGCATCCCTGGAGCGAAGAATCCGCTCGACAACTCGGCAGTCCACCCCGAGAGCTACGCCATCGTGGAGCGCATGGCGGCCGACGAGGGTTGCACCGTGGCGCAACTCGTGGCCGACAAGCAGAAGCAGCGGCAGATCGACGTCAGGCGCTACGTCACGTCCACCGTCGGACTGCCCACGCTCAACGACATCCTCGCCGAACTGGAGAAGCCGGGGCGCGACCCGCGCCAGCCCATCCAGGAGTTTCGCTTCTCCGACAGCGTCCACACCATCGACGACCTGGGCGAGGGAATGGAGCTGCCCGGCATCGTGACCAACATCACCAACTTTGGGGCCTTCGTCGACATCGGGGTCCATCAGGATGGCCTCGTCCACATCTCTCAGTTGGCCGACAAGTTTGTCAAAGACCCCAACGAGGTGGTGAAGCTCCACCAGCAGGTCATGGTCCGCGTGACGGAGGTGGACTTGCGCCGTGGCCGCATCGCCCTGTCCATGCGCAAGGTGAAGCAGCCCTAAAGGTAAAGCAGTCCTAAAGGTGAAGCAGTCTTAAAGGAAAACAAAAAGACAATCCCGGACCACAACCAGTGTGACCCGGGATTGTCATTTCTCAATATCTTGCCTTAGTATCTTACCTTAGTATCTTACCCTATCTTGCTGCCGGCAAGGATGGCTCGCTGCTGGCAAAACGACGCGGCGCCTACGCCTGCTCAAACTCGCGGAGGAAGCGGGTGTCGTTCTCGGAGAAGAGACGGAGGTCGCTCACACGATACTTGAGGTTGGTGATGCGCTCCACGCCCAGTCCGAAGGCGTAGCCCGTATAGACCTCGGGATCGATGTTGCAGGCGGCCAGGTCGTGGGGATCGACCATGCCGCAACCCAGGATTTCCACCCATCCCGTGTGCTTGCAGAAGCCGCAGCCCTTGCCGCCACAGATGTTGCAGGAAATATCCATCTCGGCGCTGGGCTCCGTGAAGGGGAAGTAGCTGGGGCGAAGGCGGATCTTCGTGTCGGCGCCAAACATCTCACGGGCAAAGGTGAGCAGCACCTGCTTCAGGTCGGTGAAGCTCACGCCCTTGTCCACATACAGGCCCTCCACCTGGTGGAAGAAGCAGTGGGCACGGGCCGAGATGGCCTCGTTGCGATAGACGCGGCCCGGGCAGAGGATACGGATGGGGGGCTCGTGGGTCTCCATATAGTGGGCCTCGTCGCCCGAGGTGTGGCTGCGCAGCAAGACGTTCTTGGTCACGTCGGAGGGATCGCTCCTGTCGATGAAGAAAGTGTCCTGCATATCGCGTGCGGGATGGTCGGCGGCAAAGTTGAGCATCGTGAAGACGTGCTGGTCGTCGTCGATCTCGGGACCGCTATAGAGCGTGAAGCCCATACGGGAGAATATGTCGATAATCTCGTTTTTCACCAGCGTCAGCGGATGGCGCGTACCCAGCGTCACGGGATAGGGCGTGCGCGTCAGGTCGATGTCGTCGCTCTGCGCCGCCTGGTCCTCCACCTGCTCCTTGAGCGCGTTGATGCGGCTCTGGGCAAGCTGCTTGAGCTCGTTGATCTTGATGCCGACGGCACGCTTCTGGTCGGCGGCCACGTTGCGGAACTCACCCATAAGGGCGTTGATCTCGCCTTTCTTGCTGAGGTACTTCAGGCGCAAACGTTCCACATCCTCGGCACTCTGCGCCGTCACCGTGCTGACTTCCTTCAGAAGTCCTTCTATCTTCTCTAATAACATAGCTCGCTTTAATTTTTCTGCAAAGTTACAGTAAATCAGATGAACCGCAAAATAAAACTGATTTTTATTTTGTATTGTCTGCGCTTTACGCTAACTTTGCACCCGTATTTTAGTATATCTATATATAATATTGAGAGAATGAGAAAGTTATTCTTGTTGACCATTGCGCTCTGCTGCGTAATGGTCGGATTGAACACCGGCTGCACGGACAAAAAGCCAGAAGCACTCGCCGACACGCTGGCCATCGACACCGACACCATCGCCGACACGACCCACGCCGACACCATCGCACGGATCGTCGAGGAGACACCGATGCCGAAGGCCGCCGACCAGCTCTTCGACGACTTCTTCTTCAACTTCATCGCCAACAGGCGCCTGCAGCGCGCCCGCATCGTGTTTCCACTACCCGTGACGCGGGGTGGCAAGACGAAGATGCTACAGAAGAGCCAGTGGAAGACGGAGCACTTCTTCATGCGCCAGCAATACTATACGCTCACCTTTGACAACGAGCAGCAGATGGACAACGCCAAATCGACCTCCCTCGACAGCGTCGTCGTGGAGAAGATTTATCTGCGCGAGGGACTGGTGGACCAGTATGCCTTTGGCCACGGCGACGGCAAGTGGCGCATGGAGCGCATCAATCAGATCAGCTTCAAGGACAATGTCAATGCCTCCTTCCTCAACTTCCTGCAGAAGTTTTTCGCAGCCAACGGCGCGGGAATGATCCGCAACCCGCTGCCCTACTCCGGTCCTGACCCCAACGGCGAGGAGACAAGCCACGTGGAGACGACGATACCAGCCGAGGAGTGGAGCACCTTCCTGCCCACCGTGCCCGACAATATGATCTACAATATCCTCTACGGCCAGAAGTATGGCAAGAGCCAGCGCAAGATCCTGGTCTTCAGAGGACTCTCCAACGGCATCGAGACCCGACTGGTCTTCAAGCAGCGTCACGGCAAATGGCGCCTGGAGAAGGTCAAGGCATATTGATCTCGTCTTTGATCTGATCCGGGCCACAGGGTCCGGCCCACCACAACCACATCACACCCGATGCGACCCACGGCCAAACAAGACCAGGGCGCATCGGTTTTATTCGAACGAAGGATTTTTGTTCAGACAAAGAAATCTTGTCTCAAACGAAGGGATCATGTCCCAAACGAAGGGATCATGTCCCAAACGAAGAAATCGTGTTCAAACAAAGGAATCGTGTCCCAGACAAAGGATTCGTGTTCGAACGAAGGATTCTTATTCAAATGAAGGAGAAAACAGATGATAGACAAAAAAAACTATAGTTTACTGGCCCACAACACCTTCGGCATCGACGTCCGCTGCCGAAGATTCGTGGAGTATGGCTCCGTCGAAGAGGCGCAGGAGCTGGTCCGAACCCTCACCCCCGAGGACGGCCCGCTGCTCATCCTTGGCGGCGGCAGCAACCTGCTACTGACGGGCGACTACGAGGGGACGGTGATCCACTCCGCCATCCGATTCATCGAGCCGCTGGGAGAAGGACGCGTGCGCTGCGGATCAGGACAGGAGTGGGACGCCTTCGTGGCGTGGTGTGTCGCCAATGGCTACCACGGCGCGGAGAATCTCTCGCTGATACCAGGCGAGTGTGGTGCCAGCGCCGTGCAGAACATCGGTGCCTACGGCGCGGAGGCCTGCGACCTCATCGAAGAGGTGGAGGCCGTGGAGATAGCGACGGGACGCCTCTGCCGCCTCAAGGGCAGCGACTGTGGCTACAGCTACCGACAGAGCCGCTTCAAGCACGAGTGGCGCGACCGCTTCCTCATCACCTCCGTCACCTACCGGCTCTCCACACAGTTTGATCCGCAACTCGACTATGGCAACATCCGTACGGCCCTGGCCGAGAAAGCCATCACCCACCCCACGGCGGAGCAGATGCGACAGACGATCATCGAGATCAGGCGCAGCAAACTCCCCGACCCCAAGGTCTTTGGCAACGCGGGCAGCTTCTTCATGAACCCCATCGTCGGCGAAGAGAAGTTTAGGAAACTGCAGGCGCAATATCCACAGATTCCCCACTACGAGGTGGCTGACGCCGACGGGACGACTCGCTACAAGGTGCCCGCTGGCTGGCTGATAGACCAGTGTGGGTGGAAAGGACGCTCACTCGGACGGGCAGGGGTCTATGCGCGCCAAGCGCTCGTGCTCATCAACCTCGGCGGGGCAACGGGCCAGGAGGTCAAGAAGCTCTGCGAGGCCGTGCGCCACGACGTGGCCGAGCGGTTCGGTATAGAAATCAACCCCGAGGTGAATATCCGATGAGACTGACGTTCTTAGGTACGGGAACGTCCAACGGCGTGCCCGTCATCGGCTGCGACTGCGAGGTCTGCCGCAGCCAAGACCCGCGGGACCAGCGTCTGCGCACCTCCGCGCTCATAGAGACGGAGACCACGCGCGTGCTGATCGACTGTGGACCCGACTTCCGCCAGCAGATCCTTCGCCAGCCCTTCCGCAAGATCGACGGACTGCTCATCACGCACATCCACTACGACCACGTGGCGGGCATTGACGACGTGCGCCCGTTCTGCCAACTCGGACCAGTCAATATCTATGCCGACGCAGCCACCTGCAGCGGCTTGCACCACACCATGCCCTACTGCTTCGGCGAGCATCTCTACCCAGGCGTACCCAAACTGGCTCTCCACACCATCGCTCCGCACGATCCGCTGCAGATCGGCGACCTCAAGATCGTGCCCATCGTGGTGCTCCACGACAAGATGCCCATCCTCGGGTTTCGCATCGGACCACTGGCCTACATCACCGACATGAAGTCGATCGACGAGACAGAACTACCTTATCTACAAGACGTTGACACGCTCGTGGTCAATGCGCTGCGCTGGGATCCGCCCCACCACTCCCATCAGCTGGTAAGCGACGCCATCGACTTCGCACACCGTTTGGGCGTACGGCGCACCTACCTCACGCATCTCACCCACAAGATCGGGCGCTACGCCGAGGCCAGCAAGCGGTTGCCCGAGGGGGTGAGCTTTGCCTACGACGGACTGCAGATTGACGTCTGACCGAGGCGAACTGCCCGCATCCACACAAGTTCTCATCCCCACGTCCCTTCTCTCGGAGGGAGCGTGGGGATGATGCTATCATACGAGGCCGAGCGGGCGCGGGCGTAGCGATCGTGACGCCCCGGCATGGAAGCATCCTTTAAGAAAACTAAAAAAACAAATGCCCCCCAATACAATCCGGATTATTTTTTGTAACTTTACACTCCCCTATTGTGCCCCTGGCACAACTGCCGGGGGACGCTGCCTCACGGCAGGCTGAAGAAGAAATCAAAAAAAGAACAATATAAATGCATTTCAAATGGAATTACGAATCGCCTTCGCCCGATCGGCAACGTGCGGCCAAGGAGTTGGGTGAGAAGCTGAATATCAGCCCGATACTCGCCAACCTGCTCATCGATCGCAGCATCACGACCGAGTCGGCGGCCAAGCGCTTCTTTCGTCCGCAACTGGCCGATCTCATCAACCCGTTTCTGATGAAGGACATGGATCTCGCCGTGGACCGCCTCAACGACGCCATGGGGCGCAAGGAGCGCATACTGGTCTATGGCGACTACGACGTGGATGGATGCACGGCCGTCGCGCTGGTGTACAAATTTCTGCGACAGTTCTACTCCAACATCGACTATTACATCCCCGACCGCTACGACGAGGGGTATGGCATCAGCCACAAAGGACTGCAGTATGCGGAGGAGACGGGGGTGAAACTCATCATCATCCTCGACTGTGGCATCAAGGCGGTGGAGGAGATAGCACACGCCAAGGAGCTGGGCATTGACTTCATCATCTGTGACCACCACGTGCCGGACGACGAACTGCCGTGTGCCGTGGCGACGCTCAACCCGAAGCGGGCGGACGACACCTACCCGTTCAAGGAGCTCTGTGGCTGCGGCGTGGGATTCAAGTTTATGCAGGCCTTTGCCAAGAACAACGGCATTCCCTTCTCGCGCCTCATCCCGCTGCTCGACTTCTGTGCCGTGAGCATCGCGGCCGACCTCGTGCCCGTGGTGGACGAGAACCGCATCCTGGCTTTCCACGGACTGAAGCAGCTCAACCAAAACCCCAGCGTCGGCCTTAAGGCTATCGTGGACGTGTGTGGGCTGAGCGGGCGCGAACTGTCGATGAGCGAGATCATCTTCAAGATAGGACCGCGCATCAACGCCAGCGGACGCATGGAGTGTGGCAAGGAGAGCGTGGACCTGCTCGTGGAGCGGGATATCAACGAAGCGCTGCGAAGGGCACGCCACATCGACACGTACAACGAGCAGCGAAAGGGCATAGACCGACAGATGACGGACGAGGCCAACCTGATCGTGAACCGACTGGAGAGCCAAAGCCACCAGAGCAGCATCGTCCTCTACGACGAACACTGGAAGAAGGGCGTGGTGGGCATCGTGGCCAGCCGACTGACAGAGATCTACTTCCGCCCCACCGTGGTCATCACGCGCGAGGGAGACCTGGCGACAGGATCGGCTCGTAGCGTGGCGGGATTTGATATCTACTCGGCCATCAAGAGCTGCCGCGACTTGCTGCTCAACTTCGGCGGCCATACCTACGCGGCAGGACTGACGCTGCGCTGGAGCGACGTGAGGGAGTTTCGCAACCGATTCCAGGCCTATGTGGATAGCCACATCCAGCCGGAGCAGACGGAGGCTTTCCTCCACATCGACGCGCTCATCGACTTCAAGGATATCACGAAGAAGCTGCACAACGACCTCAAGCGCTTCGCTCCGTTCGGACCGGGCAACACGAAACCTATCTTCTGCACGAAGGATGTCTATGACTTCGGCACATCGAAGGTGGTGGGACGCGAGCAGGAACACATCAAACTGGAATTGGTCGATTCCAAGTCGAACAACGTCATGAACGGCATTGCCTTCGGACAGAGTGCAGCAGCACGCTACATCAAGTCGAAACGGTCGTTTGACATAGCCTATACCATCGAGGACAACGTGTTCAAGCGGAGGGCGGTGCAACTGCAGATAGAGGACATAAGACCCACCGAGACGGAGGAAGGAGAGGGATAAAAGAGTGGTGGCAGACTATCGCGCCATACTGCGTGAGCACTGGGGCTACCCTGACTTCAGAGGCATCCAGCGCGAGATTATCGAGAGCATAGGGGCTGGAAAGGACACCCTGGGACTGATGCCGACGGGGGGAGGAAAGTCTATCACCTTCCAGGTGCCTGCGCTGGCGATGGAGGGTGTGTGCCTGGTCATCACGCCCCTGATCTCGCTGATGAAGGACCAGGTGGACCATCTGCGCAGGAGAGGCATCAGGGCGGCAGCTATCCACGCGGGAATGCAGCGGTCCGACATCGTCCAGACGTTGGAGAACGCCGTCTTCGGGGGCGTGAAGTTGCTCTACATCTCGCCCGAACGTCTCGGCTCCGAACTCTTCATGGCCAAACTGCGCCACATGAGGGTGAGCTTCGTCACTGTGGACGAGGCCCACTGCATCAGCCAGTGGGGCTACGACTTCCGCCCTTCCTATCTGGAGATAGCGAAGATAAGGCAACTGTTGCCCGAGATTCCCATCCTCGCACTGACCGCCACGGCCACTCCCGCCGTGGTGGAGGACATCCAGTGCCAACTCCAGTTTCGCACGCCCAACGTATATAAGATGAGTTTCGCACGCGCGAACCTTTCTTATATCGTGCGCCGCACCATGGACAAGGAGGCGGAGCTGGTCCACATTCTCCGTCAGACCAGCGGATCGTCCATCGTCTATACACGCAGCAGGGAGGCCACACGCGAACTGGCCAAAATGCTCATGCAGCAGGGCATCAGTGCGACATGGTATCATGCGGGACTGGAACCGAGCGTGAAGGAGGAACGGCAAAACCTGTGGCAGACCGACAAAGTGCGCGTCATGGTGGCGACAAACGCCTTCGGCATGGGTATAGACAAACCGGACGTCAGCATGGTGATCCACCCGGACGCCCCCAACTCCATCGAGGAGTATTTCCAAGAAGCGGGACGGGCGGGACGCGACGGCAACCAGGCCTACGCCGTGCTGCTCTACGAAGAGGACGATGCCTACAAACTCAAATGCCGCGTCGCCTCCTCCTTTCCCGAGAAAGAACTCATACGCACCATCTACAACCAAATCGCTTATTTCTTCGTCGTGGGCGTGGGCTGCGGAGCGGGCCATACATTTGAGTTTAGCCTGGAGCGGTTCTGCCGGGCATACCGCCACTTCCCCACCCAGGTGCACACGTCGCTGGAACTGCTGCAGCGGGCGGGCTACATCTACTATGATCCCAACCCGGACAGCAAGGCAAGGCTGCGGTTCCTACTCCAGCGAGAGGACTTGTACCGCCTCGACCATAGCACGCCCAAGGAGAACGCCGTCATCACGGCATTGCTGCGGATGTATGGAGATCTGTTTGTCGATTTCAGTTTCATCGACGAGAGTTTTGTGGCCAAGGAGGCCAACTTGTCGCGCGAGGAGACCTATACGACGCTTCGGGCGCTTGACCAAAAGCACATCGTGAAGTTTATCCCTCGCAAAAACATTCCCCTCATCACCTATCGCAAGGACAGAATCGACGGAGAAGACCTGATCATTGGTCCCGAAGTCTATGAGGACCGCAAGGCCGACTTCGAGAAGCGAATCCTCGCCATGATTGACTATTGTGAGAATGAGAGCGAATGCAGAAGTCGCCAGCTGCTCCGCTATTTCGGCGAGACCGAGAGCGAGGACTGTGGCCACTGCGACATCTGCCGGGCAAGGCGCAAGGAAAGTAGCGACGAGGCGCTGCGGCAGGCTATCCTGCAACAACTGGCGGACCGGAAGGGCCACGCGCTCGCCGAGATCAAAGAGCTATTTGGACACGTCAAGGCTGGACAGGTGCTCAACCGCCTCATGGCCGAGGAACAGGTGGCAACGGATGGCAGCAAGATTTGGCTGAAAGACTAAAAACGCGAAAGTCGCAAAACCCTTGCAGAGAATCCGAGTTTCTACTCGAAGCGCAGCTCGCAACGGCAGACCTCACGCTGCTCTTCCCCCTCCCTCACCTTGCAGACGCTCACGCCAAAAGCAAGACCATCGTCGGAAAGCGGCTGGCGATAGAGACGAAGCAGGTCTCCCTGATAGCTTTCTGCCACATAGGCCACGTCGATGCGGCGCAGGCGGTGGGACTCGTACCAGGAGAGTGGCCAAAGGTCGAGGACATGGTCGATGTACTTCACGCTATTGATGTGGCCGTTGATATCTACATCGCTATAGAAAGTGTCCAACTCTCGCACCAACTCCAGGCGGTCGCCGAGTTTCACGCGCGAGGGACTGGCGATGGGGCACGGATAGTCGCGGTCCAGGTAGGCCGTAAGCAGGCCGTCGTGGATGGCAAGGATATCGGCAGGCTGGCGCGTCTCGGTGTCGATCATCGCCCAGATGCTGCGGCCGTAGCCATAGACGCTCCCCGTAGGCGAACCGATCTTGAAGTTACGGCTCGTGAAATACTTCATCGTACTGTCGCACCAGGTCTCGATGAAAAACGGGTCGTAGGCGCGGGGCATGGCCTCCAGTTCTATGCACAGGCGGCTCAACACCCAGGTGCGGTGGATGGTGTGGAGGTAGTTCATACCAAACTCGCGGTCGTCGGAGTGGAAGTCGGCGGCATTGAGCAGGGCGTTGCCCAACTGGCCCACCGTCAGATGCTTGGAGAAGTCGCAACGAAACGGGTCGGCCATCATATCGTAGTGTGCCACCTTGGGCAATAGTTCTTTTTCCATATACTTGGTCTTTTATGATTCGCAAGCTACAACAGTCCATCTATAGCAAGCTGCTTGCAAAGTTAGCCATTTCTCTTCATTCTGCCAAGACTCTCAAGCCTCAGTTTCTCTGTTTTTCTTTCTTTTCCTATCGCCCACGCTCTCAAAACAAGGCTTATCTCGGCCTGGAGCATGTCTCGGAAATAGAAGACCAATCCAATCACAACGAACGTTTTGGGAGATCATAGAATTTCAAGCAAGCCTCAACGAGCACCTGAGGATCATAGATGGCAAAAGACCGACTTCACAGCCGGCCTTTTTTCATTACAAAAACATTATGAAATAATTCCTTTTGAACAAGATTTCATTTACCAAGTTGTACTAACTGTTTTACGGTTGCAAAGGTACGACTTGGCGGAAAAGTACACAATACCTAAAAAAAGGTATTTTGCTTTTCTCTGTCTTCTTTCGTTGCCACAACGGGCCCGAATCCTACAAGCGGACGAGCGTAGAAGCGCGTTGCTTGCCTTCCACCTGGAGGACAAAGACGCCCTTCGTAGTGGGCAGGGGAAGCTGGTAGGAGGGCTGGTTGGCAGGAAGCTGCCAGCATCCCGCCTTGGCGCCTGCGGACGAGAAGATTGTCACGGCGAAAGGCTGCGTGGGAGTTTCGTCAAAAGAGAGCGTGAGGACGCCCTCCCCTATACGGACCTTGACGCCACGAAGCGGAGTGGCGGAGACTTCCCCTACCCTGTCGAAGTGGAGCAGATGGAGCAATCCTTTATAGACGTCTATCTCGCCGTAGCCATAGCGGTTGTTGGGGACGGGAAGTCCGGAGACGGTGCGGTGGCTCGTGGCGGCAATGGTCTCAAGAGCCTGCTCGGGCGTGAGCGTGGGGCGGGCCTGCAGCCAAAGGGCAATGGCTCCTGCCACTACGGGTGCGGACATGGAAGTACCGGAGTTGGCATTCCATGCGTAGGTGCGCCCATTATACTGGAAATGAGCCACATCGCTGCGCAGCGGCGCCCCTTGGTTGTCCGGATTGGCTATGAAGAAGGAGCTATAGGCCGAGATGACATTGGTGCCTGGCGCACAGACATCGGGCTTCGTCCGCCCATCCATCGTCGGGCCCACGGAGGAGTAGTCGGCTTTGAGTCCATTGCCTCCTTTGCTGACGTGCCAGTCGCCCTGGTAGTTGTAAAACTGGTTGCGCCAGGTGGTTGCTCCCACGCTGATGACGCGGTTTGCCGCGCTCGGCACGAGGATGCTATGACTCTGCTCTCCTGCCGACATTGTGGGGTCTAAGTCGCTGTTCCAAGTCAAAAGACCATTGTAGAAGAACTCCACGTCGGCTTCTGTCCCCCTCACGTCGAGGGCCGTGCTCGGCGTACCAAGTCGCTGCTCCTGCTGCATCGTCACGTCATAGAACACACCCTGACCAACGGCAGGGGCCTCATAGGCTTGGACCAGCACCACCATGCGGTTGCCTGGCGAGGTCATGACGGTGTCGCAGAGCAAAGAGTCGGAGGCAGCGAGCACCTCCTGCGTAGGATAGTCGAAACTGACAGGTGCGGCGGGGTTGGCATAGGTCTTGATCCGGATAGTGAAGGGGTCGGCAGACCGCAGAGTGGCTGTGCCGACAGGTGAGTTGGCTGCGACGAAAAGGCCTGCGTGCTCCTCGCCACGAGGCTTGCGGAAGTAGGCCAGTCGCTCGCCGTTGTTACCCGCCGAAGCCACCAGGATGCGGCCTGGTCCCTGGAGCGAGTCGAGCACCTCGTAGTAGAGGCGGTCTTCGTCGTGGGCACTCTCAGGACTTCCCTCGCTAAAATTGATCACGCAGGGCTTGCCAACGCTGGCTGCATAGTCGAAAATATACTTGAAGCCCAGGGCGTCGGTGGCCGTCGTGTATTTATAGATGAGCGACGTGTCGATGATGGCTGCGTCGTCTCCCGTCGCATTGCATACCAAGCAGAGGTCGGCGTCGGGGGCAATGCCACCGTAGGGGGAGTCGAAGCCGCTTCCGGCAGCTATTCCTGCCGTGTGGGTACCGTGGGTCTGCACGTTGCCGTCATAGGGGCAACCCAACTGGAGCAAAGCCTCCTCACCTCGATAATCGCGGCCGACATAGTAAGGTGATCCGATGGTGTCAGGCGACAGATGGTCCCACAAGGCCTGGATACGATAGCGGCTCATGTCGCGCGTATAAAAGGTGGGGTGAGTCAGGTCGAAACCGATGTCCTGCACGCCGACGACCACACCCTCGCCCGTGAAAGCTTGCGGCAGATCGCGTCCCTCATAGACTGGACTCGCATTGACAATGGTGCGCGTAGTGTCCATCGTGACGGTGCAGGAGCGGTGGGTTTCTATTCGCATCACTCGCCCGTCGAGCGACAAAGCTCCGATATGGCGCAAGGGGATGGAGACGATATGGAGGGAAGGTCCGAAACTCGCCAAGCACTCCACACCATAGCGCTGAAAGAGCTCATCGGCGTCACCCTCCGTACGGATGAAGGCCGACAGTTCGCGTCCTTCCATGTTGCCAAGCTGTGGGCGCTGGCGTAGTTCTGCGCGCGCCAGGGTAGCCACTTCGCGTACGAAAGGCGAGAGTTTGTAATAGGCCGCTTGCTGCGCTTGCATGGAAAGCGAAGCGAAAAGGAGGGTTGAGAGGATGAGGATGCGCATAGAAATCGGAATGTTGAGGGTGAAACTTGTTTTTTTCTAATGAGACGAACTTGAGTAGTACGAGGCTGCTATTTGATGTCCGCTCTATGAGGTGGGCAAAGAGCAGAGAGGAGCATGCGTGCCAGCAAGAATGCCAAGGACTAAGCCCGCAGTTCTCGGAAGGTATAGACCATGACCGGAACGGTGACGATGAAGGCAAACAGGTCGCTTACGCTCTGACAGACCTCCACGCCCGTCAGTCCCAGCCAACAGGGGAGGACGAGGATGCTGGGGATGAAGAAGAGACCATTGCGAGAGGCTGCCAGCAGATTCGCACGCCACGGTTTGCGGCAGGTCTGCGTGAGCATATTGCTCGACATCATGGTAGCACAGAGCGGAAGGGTGAGCAACTGCCATCGGAGGGCCACAACGCCGACCGCCACCACCTCCATATCGTCACGGAAGAGGGCGATGAGCTCAGAACTGAAGAGCCATCCCAAGCCTGAGACCACAAGGAGGAAGACCGTGCCGACTATCGTCGTGAACCACCAGGCGCGCTTGAGCCGACTATACAGTTTCGCTCCATAGCAGAAACCGCACAACGGCTGAAAGCCCTGGCCGAGTCCGATAACTACTGCCATCACCAACATCGTGATTCTTCCGACAATACTCATGCCCGCAATGGCAGCGTCGCCCCATGTTCCTGCGGCGTGATTGAGCAGCATCGTCGATATGCAGAGCAGTCCCTGACGGGACATGGAGGGACTACCTCCATAGAATATCTCTTTGACAGCAGACCAGGAAGGGGCGAAGTCGCGCCAATAAATGCCAATGTTTCCCTCGTGGTGGGACATACGAAACAGCAGGAGAAAACTGACGACTTGCCCGATGACCGTGGCAAGGGCGGCTCCCTGCACCTTCAGACCGAGCAGGAAGATGAGAAGGGGATCCAAGGCCACATTGAGGACCGCACCTGTCACAATGCCCACCATCGCATAGGCGGCGTTGCCCTGCAGACGGAGCTGGTTGTTGAGCGTCAGTGACGACATCAGAAAAGGCATTCCCAGCAGCGAGACCGAGAGATAGCTTTCTGTCAGGGGCAAGATGGTGGGCGTGGAACCGAGCAGCAGGGCCAAAGGATGCAGAAAGACCAGGCCCAAGGTCATGAGGGCCAGTCCCGTAAAGAGCGAAAGAAAGAACCCATCTGCGGCCATGCGGCGAGCATTGTCATGCCGGCGCGCTCCCAGTTCGCGCGAAATGTAGTTGCCCGATCCGTGACCGAAAAAGAAGCCAAAGGCCTGCATGAAGAACATCAGCGGAAAGACAACGCCCACCGCAGCCGTGGACTGCGTGTCGAGCTGTCCGACGAAGAACGTGTCTGCTATGACATACAAACTCGTCACCAGCATACCGACAATGGTCGGAACGGCCATTGTCGGTATTACCCGGCGGATGGGAGCCGTCGTCAGGTAAGTGTAGTTGTCTTTCCCTCCGTGCATGTCAGTCGCTTATACCTCCTTTTTCTTCTGAAGTTGCTCGATGATGGTGGCAACAATACGCTCTGCCGATCGGCCATCCCAACGCTCGGGCAAGGCAGCCTTCTTCCATTTGCCCTGCAACAGGTCGTCCAAGGCGGTTTGGAGCAGGTCGGGATTCTCGCCCACAAGCACATTGGTACCTACCTTCACGGTCTCGATGTGCTCCGTATAGCTATTCAGCGTGATGCAGGGCACACCGTTGAACGTAGCTTCCTCGGCCACGTTGCCCGAGTCGGTAATGATGCCGCGGGCGTGGGCGGTGAGGAATCCAAACTCCAGGTAGTCCAAAGGTTCGGCAAAGCGCAGCGACTTCAGCGCTCGTTGGGTGGCGATTTGCTCCACCGTCTCGCGGGATCGGCCACGCAAGGGTGCAATCACGGGAACGCCAGCCTTTGTGGCCTCGGCGTCGAGGACGCGCAACATGGCTTCCAGTCTCTGAGTGTCGGCAATAAGCAACTTGCGGTTGAGCGTCAGCACAAGGTAGGATGCATCCGTGATGGCGGGCAGGGCCGGGTGCTTGGCCAACTCGTTGCCGATGCCTTCGATACGCTGACGACAGAAGCGGAGGTTGTCGATGAGGATGTTGCCCACCATATAGACTTTCGAGAGCTCTGCTCCCTCACGATTGGCAATGCTATTGTTGCTGATGCCTGCGGTGAAGAGCAGGTCCGAGAGACCGTCGATGACGAGGCGGTTGATCTCCTTCGGCATATTGATATCGAAGGAGCGTGTGCCTGCGGCAATATGGGCCAGCAGGATACCTTGCTTCTTGGTGACGATAGCAGCAGCCATAGTTGAGGCAAGATCATCCACTACTACCACGGCGTTGGTGGGATGCTGCTGCAGATAGACCTCGAAACGAGACATCACCTGCCCCGTAAGCTCGTTGAGATTCTCGCAGTCCACACCCAGATACTCATCGGGCAGGTGGATGCTCAGGTCGTCGAAGAGCGTTCCTTCCAGCGTGGGGTCTCCTTGGCAGCCCGTATAGACGAGCGAATAGCTGATGGGGCTTCCCTCCCTCCGCAAGTTGTCTATCTGGCGGATGAGCGGGGCGACCTTGATGAAATTGGGGCGTGCGCCCGAAACGATACATATCTCCATAGTGTGATGCTTTTTACAATGCAAAGTTAGTCATTTTTTGGCAGACAGGGGAGAAATTCCCACATATCTTTTCGTAAACACCTGTTTTCGCATGCAGACCAAGCTGCTCAATCCCGAGAAAGGCTCTTGGAGTTCAAACAAGTCGTGTATGCGGTATTGTGAGTAGTATTTCATGTCGCCCTTACGAGTTTTAACTTTTTAATTATTTCAAGAAAGGATCAAGCGTAGCCAGCAGTTCGGCTTTATCTACCACACCGCTTGTGCGCCACAATACTTCTCCGTTTCGGAAAAGCATCAGCGTTGGCACGGATTGGATGCGGAATTGGCTTGCTGTTTCGCCGTACTTGTCCACATCCACCTTGATGATTCGGATGCGGTCGCCCAACACACTCTTCACCTGCTCCAGAATGGGGTGCATCACCTTGCAAGGTTGGCACCAGGTAGCAAAGAAATCGACCAGAACAAGCTGGCCACTGTTTATTACATTATTGAATGTCTCCATAATTATTTGTCTATTTCCGTGAAACGATTAAAAGTTCTGCCGTCGTAGCGAAGAATCCGTGTAGGAATAATATCTTCTTCATGCTCTAATCATTTGATAATGATGCGCCTATAATCTAGGAGAATAAGCCATGCTTTACTCCCATATTAGGCAATATATCTGCAAAAATACAAAAAATATTCAGAAAAGTGATTTTATGGATGGATTTTGTTGGCAGGGCGAACTTGATTTAACCTTATTTTATATGATAGAGGGATGTTTTGAAAAACCGAAATCCTTAATGACCTTAATGACCGTGACCTTAATGACCGGATTTAGGTATTGGAAAATGACCGATAATGAATTTGACACTTCATGACCTCTTAAAACAAAAAGGCGTAAGGTATGGTAGATATACTATTAGTAAAATGCAGAGTAATTTGCATTTTACTTCATAATCATTCCTGTTTCTAACATATTTTACCTATCTTTGTGCCTTAAAAAATAGAAGTTGCAAAATGGAAAAGTATGTGTTAGAATTACAGGCTGTACTAGACAAATATAGAAGTCTTGGTATTTCACAGCAGATAGATTACGATAAGTTCTATCTGTATTCCATCATTACACACTCTACTGCCATAGAAGGTTCTACTGTGACGGAAATAGAGAATCTATTGCTCTTTGATGAAGGTATTTCTGCTAAAGGTAAGCCCTTGGTAGAGCAGTTGATGAATCTTGATTTGAAGCATGCCTATGAGCAATCCATTCGATGGGCTAAGGAGCACAAACCTTTTTCTGTAGAAATGCTTAAGCAATTGTCTGCATTGGTGATGAAGAATACCGGCAGCGTTTATAGCACGCTTCAGGGGGAATTCGATTCTTCTAAAGGTGACCTCCGTCTATTAGGTGTCACAGCGGGAGCTGGTGGACGTTCCTATATGAACTTTCTGAAGGTTCCTGCACGGTTGGCTGATTTCTGCAATGAGATAAACCGCAGGCGTGAATTGCTTCTTGAAAACCCGAGTGAGATGGATGCATATTTGTTGAGCTTCGATGCTCATAACATCCTTGTCAGCATCCATCCTTGGGTGGATGGAAATGGCAGAATGTCGCGTCTCATCATGAACCACCTTCAGTTTGAATATAATCTTGTTCCGACAAAGGTAATGACAGATGATAAGGCAGCTTATATTGAAGCTCTTAATGCATCACGAGAAGAAGAGTCGATGTTACCATTCCAGTCTTTCATGCTTCAAGAACATATCAAAAATCTTAAGGCTGAGATAGAACAGTACGAAAGATCTATGGATGATGATGTCGTGATAAATGTCGGGAAAGATTTTGAAAATGTCGGGAAAGAAAAACTGATTGAACTTTCTGAACGTCAGCAGAATATCATTTCTGCTGTTAAACTTCATCCGGCAATAACGATTCCGGAATTGGCGCAGAGAATGTCGGGAAAGAAAACTGTAACGACACGTACTATTGAAAGAGATATTGCTGCTCTTCAAGCTAAGGGAATCTTGAAACGTGAAGGCGGTAGAAAAAGTGGCAAATGGATAGTTGTAAACATCTGAATAACCCGAAATCACTTTTATTGTATTGGAAATTAATATTAATTAAAATAGTAGCTTATGAGCAATGTATATTTTGAACCTTGGGTTGGCTGCCAGTACTCCGAGGGTATAAATGGGAAACGTATAATGGTTTTAGGCCATGTTCACGTTTGTGATGGATGTGATAATTGTGGTGTTGAAAAGTGTGATGATTTTTCTACACAGAAGGTGGTGGAAGATTATATTGTTTGGAGAAAAAACGGAACAATACCATCTCCAGGATATGAAAAATGGCTTCAGACTTACCTCAACTTTGTCAAAGCTTTCTTCGGATTTCAACCAGAACCTGAAGTTGAAGAAACAGACTTTTGGAACAAGATCATGTTTTACAACTATCTTCAGTTGGCCGTTCCCGCTCCAACTACCAAAGCTCCTCATGATGCTTATGTCCGAGCTCAAGAGCCTTTTATATCTGTTATAAATAGTTATGAACCGGATGTTATTTTCGTATGGGGAAAGCCAACATACGATAATACCCCTGCGTATAAAGGTGTAGAACTAGAGCCATTGCAATTTGAAAATATAATTGCCAAACGATATGAGTACACTCTTGATTCTGGCAAGAAATGTGTAATGATAAAAGTACATCACCCATCTTGTTATTTTTCTTATTCTCAGTGGCATGAAATAATTAAGCAAGCTTTGTGTTAGGCATTGAGGGACTTTCGAAATAGCCTGAAATCCTTAATGACCTTAACCTTCTGGAGGCCTTCTTCTCCAGGATGGCGGCGATGTTTACCACCACCTTGCAGAATTGACCCACACGCCTGGTTGGGTCGATGAGCGAAATATAAATTAACTGAGCCCACTTTAAAAAGGGGCATATTTTGAATCCAGTCTGACCAGTGTGGTCATTCTGAGTGAAACATAGCAATCGGCTCCGCTGGTGAATATCTTTCGAGAAATCGCTTTGAAAGAGCCGAAAGCTTCTCTGACAGGCCGAAAAGGACAAATATCGATCTTTGAAATGTTGAAATCTGGAATATTATCATCCTTCGGAGGTTCATCCGCATACATCTGCTATATGCATGCATACGATGTTTGAGCAAGCCCCTATATCGGGTCTTGCCATTACGTGTATGAAAACTATATTGGAACATGGCTGCTTCAACGTTATTCCGTTTATGCTGTTCCTACAAAGGAAGTCTTTCTATCTGCTTCCTTAGCTGATAGGCTTTAATGTCTTTGTCTTCAAAGTAACGCCAACCGGTTTTGTTGTTACATGGGATTCTCCAGCGCTTTCTGGAGTCCTGCTTTGTGACGGCTTTGACGGCCTCATAGGTGTTGCCAGTAGCAATTTCCCTGACGGTCAGACCATCCTCGTCATGTGGTATCAGTTCCCATCTACAGCCACCTTGCATCTTGCCAGTCTTGGGCTGCATGGCATTGTGATTCTTCGCAAACTCTCGATTGTCTGGACTTTGATAGGCACCATCTGCATAAAGGTCTTCAATCGTAGAATCCGTGACACGTTCACTGTTTTCCACAGCCTCCTGAAGGAAATGGCTGTCTGCAAATACTGCAGTTTCAACCTGAACAGAAGTGATGATGTTAGGCTTGCCTTCCTCTACAGTCTCTGTGATGTTGGTCACATAGCCTTGCACCTTCTGGTCGTTCTTGGCACGATAGGTCGCATCAGGATCGTTAGGATTCTGAAGACTGTCTGCCTTTACCTCCTTCTTGTCTCGAAGTACAGCCTTTCCGTCCGTTACGACATACTGTTCATCAAACAGACGCTGAAGAAGATCATGTGCAGGAGAAGTAGCTGGAAACATCGAAGACACGAAGCAACTTTCATTGTTCTAAAAACAGAACAATCTCTTTCGATTCTTTATATACAGCCCATGTCTGATAGCATGGGAAGAGAATTCGCGTATCTGTCTTCACATGCAACTAATCACTATTTTATCCCGAATTGGGGTATACTTGGTTAGATCACTAAAAACACGACAATCGTTCTTGTCCATATGGGAAAAATTAAAGGATTTCTCTTTACCGTACGGCAAAAAGAAATCCTAATGGCCGATTCGAGTTAAAATATTACAATATATCCGAAATATATTTCAGACGTAATCTATTTAGCTCAAGGTCGAGATAAGTCATAACAACCCATGTTTCATAATGTTCCGGAAATTGAAGAGAAACAGAAGTTTTCTCATCCTTGTAGTTGCAAAATAGTTCCCAATAGGGCTCTTGGTAATTACATTCGTCCTCTATTTTATAGTTGGAATATTTTGCATCCAATAATGAATGTAACTTTTTATATTCTTGATCTGCTAATGACTTATCCCCATTTTGGTTGTTAATATGGATATCAACCCTAAATAGTTTCCCAGAAAAAAAAGAAAAAACCACCTTGTCACATTCAAACCCTCCGAACTTTACGTCATAATAAATATACTTATTGCTTTTCACCTGTAAATAGTGTCCTTTTCGTATCATCGCATTTTTTACGAAAGCCTTTGTTGAGACACCTAATGTACATCCAAAGAAAGTACGCTGAATCTGTGCAGAGATTGTTAGCACAAGAAGTGACAAGGCAATAGATAAAATAAAACGTTTCATATATATAATTTATTTTAAAATATTTTATATACTATTATGCAGGTACTCTTAAAATCGTCCTACAAAAACATATTAGACTGGTAACTATTCAGCAATAACACTCCTTTGAGTTTTTTGTCAACAATCCTGACAAA
>ENA-UAPL01000328-UAPL01000328.1-human-gut-metagenome-genome-assembly--contig:-NODE-328-length-23080-cov-11.014767_pt1 | contig 23080 bp, 41 predicted proteins | sample MGYA00243480_ERZ654577 | MGnify/ENA primary metagenome ERZ654577 (study PRJEB26926, sample SAMN06164678) | human gut metagenome | biome: ENVO:00009003; feature: ENVO:2100002; material: ENVO:00002003...
AGCAAGGTATTCAAGGCGAGCAAGGTATTCAAGGCGAGCAAGGTATTCAAGGCGACCAGGGACCTCAGGGACCCGCAGGTCAGGATGGATATACCCCGATTAAAGGAACGGATTACTGGACGGCCGCAGACAAACAGGAAATTGTTAATGATGTATTAGCAGCTTTACCTGATGGGGATGAGGTGAATTACTGATGGCTATTGTTACAACTGATAACCAATACTACTCTGCTATTGCTGATGCCATTAGAGCTAAGAACGGCACAGAGACTACATATAAGCCTAGTGAGATAGCAGCCGCAATTAGTGCTCTACCTACAGGAGGCGGTGCATTAGACTTCATTACCAATACTACAGACTATGGTAATGGTTGGTGGGAAAGCGGAAGTTCTGTCAATAGCAGTATCGTATTACCTGATTCTATTACTTTTGAAGATATTAAATTTCTTATTGGTATTGGTGGAAATAATAATAGTTCTGTTGCTACTAATACGCCTAGACATATTGTTTATATATTCTGTCCAGACCTCTACAAGAGAACTATTCAAGATGGAGAAGGAAATATTTATTATGCCTGTCTTGGCACTTATATGAGTAGTTACTCCTCTAGCATCTATCAAGGAATTGATTTTGGTAGAGGGTATAAAGGATGGAGCGCCTCCTATAATAAAAGTTTTGGTTGGATAACTTACAAGGCAGAAGATCATTCTATATATTTCTATACTACAGAACTTCACTCTTCTGAACAGGGGCCTTTTGAAATACAACAAGGTTATATGTTAGCTAAAAGAGCCTATGCAGCGGCTATTTATAGTTTAAGGAGTGGTGCATGATGTATTTTTATAAGAATGGCGATGGTACAGTTCTAGTCTGCTCTGACTTACCTATCAGTAAATACATTGAAATTACAGAAGAAGAGTATTTAGCTATTCAGGAAGAAAATCAAAGACTTGCTGAGGAACAAGAAAAAGAAGCTCTGTTAAAACAACTAATGGCAGAACTTTATCTTGCGGAATAAAATTTTTTTGGACAAATATTTATTATTGACCTAACTCAATTTTTAAGATATAATAGAACAGTGAGGGATAGTCTTAGAGCTATAACTCTTTAATATAGTAACTAGGGTTATTCTTCAAAAGAATAAAACTAAAAGGAGATTTTAATATGGAAGAGAATAAAGTAACTGAAACTCAGAATATTGAGGGTCAAGAGAATAACACCCCGAAAACTTATACAGAAGAAGAAGTACAAGCTCTACTCCAAAGAGAAGGAGATAGACGTGTAACAGAGGCTCTTAAAAAGGCCGAAAAGAAAAATGAACAAAGGGTTCGGGAGGCTCAAAAACTAGCTCAAATGAACGAGCAAGAACAGTATGAGTATCAGCTTAAGCAGAGAGAAGAAGCTATAGCAGCAAAAGAAAGAGAACTGGCACTGATGGAAAATAAGAATGAGGCCAGTAAGATTCTTGCGGACAAGGGCTTATCTTTGGCTCTTGTTGACTTTATTGTTGCGGAAGATGCTGATACTATGGCCGCAAACATTAAGACTTTGGAGGAAGCTTTCAAGGCTAGTGTTAAGGCTGAAGTTGAGAAAAGAATGACGGGTTCTACACCTAAGAAATCCGTTGCTGTGAAGAAACAAATGACTCAAGACGAGTTTGCTAAGTTGTCTTATGCGGAAATGCTAGAGTTAAAGCAGAGCGATCCCGAGCTTTATAGACGACTGGCGCAAATTTAAAATAAAGAGAGGTTTTTTAAATGGCTACTATTTATAATACCACTAAGACCGCTAATGGTGTTAGTGACATTAATTTATTTGATAATGAGGTTGTTCAGACTAAGATTAAGAGCGCTCTTAACACTGCTCTTGATATGATGAACTTCGCTACTGTTGATTATTCTCTTTCTGCCGCACCTGGTATGCAGATTAGTGTCCGCACTTATACTCCTTCTGGTGCGGCTGAGAGACTGGCTATGGGTAATGCCAATACTACTTATGTGGGTACTGACTTTACCGAGGCTGATTACCGTGTAAATACTCTCCAGGCTACTGCTAAGTATTACGATGAACAGGGTATGGCTGATCCTACTGCTATTGATTCTGTTATTGGCCAGCTTCCTACTGCTATTACCAATAGTCTGAATAAGGAAGTAATTGCTGAAATGGCTAAGGCTACTCAGGTTATCAATTCTTGGACTCCTACTGTGGCTTCTGTCCTTGATGCTCTTGCTACTTTCCCTGATGACGAGACTATTAATGCTTCTAATAAGTTCTTGCTTGTTAGTAAAGCTGACTATGTGACTCTGATTAAGGATGCTATTGCTAAGAGTCAGTATGTGAAGGATAATACCAATACTTCTGGTCTTGGTTCTGTTTGCGGCGTTCCCGTTTATGTTTCTGCTCTTCTGGCTCAGGGTACCGCTTATCTGGCTACTAAGGAAGCTGTCACAGTATTTATGAAGAAGGGCTATGGCGTTGAAACTGACCGCGACATTGAGAAGCGTGCTACTACTATGGTTGCTAACACTGTCAATGTTGTTGCTCTTACTGACGCCAAGAAGGTTGTTAAGTTAGATAAGAACGCTGCTGCTGCTGGTTAATTTGATAGGGAGATTGGTTGATTGACCAATCTCCCAACTATGGAGGAGATATTATGCTTGATAAAATACTGCTACTCCTCGGCCCGGCCGCAGATGGCTAGGATGAACTCATTTCTCTATTGATAAATAATGCTAAGGCTTATTTGCTTCTTTATTGTGGCTTAGATGAATATTCAACTGACTATGACACTATTATCATAAGAATGGTAATAGAGGACTGGAACAAATTAGGTTCAGAAGGAGTTAGTTCTAAATCTTTCTCTGGACTTACAGAAACCTTCTCTACCACAGGCTATTCTGCTCTTGTTACTAATTTATTAGATCAATGTGCGGCAACGGCTGGTGGAAGAGCTAAAAGGATAGTTCTTTTATAATGTTTAATTCAGCATCTAAGAAATACACAGTTTATAAGCCACAAGGAACTACTGATAGCTATAATTAGGAAATATCTACTTACATTGAATCTGGTTCGGCTGTTTTATTTCTCAGCTTAAATACTCATGCTTTTAACACTAAAAATGATATAAGTGTCACACAATGCGAGTATATCGCCACCACCTTCTCAACCCTCCCATAGATAGGAGATTTAATTGATAATAAGTATGAGGTAAGATTTATTGTTGAAGCTGGGAGAGAAAGATTCTTATATTTAAAGGAATACCAACATGGCTGATTATGAGATTAAAATAAAAGATAAAGAGGTTATCTAGCAACTTGAGCAAAAGCTTGAGCAAAAAATGAAAGAAGCCTGTGTCTTAGTTCAAGATAGTGCTAAGTAGAGATGTCCAGTTGATACCGGTAGATTACAAGGAAGCCTTACTTATCAAGTGCAAAAAGATGGTAATGAAGTAGAAGGTTTAGTAGGGACAAATGTTGAATATGCTCCTTATGTAGAGGCCAGAACACCATTCTTAGAATCCGCCGGGGACGAGAATAGAGATAGAATACTTCAATTATTTCAGGGGCTGATATAATGGAACAAATTATTAAAGCAATAGAACAAGCAACCGGCCTTCCAGTCAGACCTTTTTTCTCAGACACTATCGAGGATTGTGTAACTTATACAATAGTACCATATTCAGATAGTGGGGCGGTTGCTGTAACCAAACTAAAATTAAGGATTATCACTAAGACCCTTGCGGCGTCTTAGACCGCCAAGTCCGCAATTCTTTCTGCTCTTGTTACCGTTGGTGATTAGAGCAAACTAGGATACAATTAGTGTTATTTAAATGGTGGCGGTTAGATTTATGACTATGATACAAAGACAATTCACACAATACTGTATCTCTATATTACTTAGAAAAGCGAGGTAAGCTATAATGGCTAATACAGAAAGAATCGTTTTAGGTAGCGGAAAACTTTATGTAACTGCTTATACTGGAACCATTCCTGAGAGTGCTACTCTTGAAGCAGATGCTAATCTCTTAGGTTTAATCCAGGGCGGCGCTACTTTAACTTATACCCCAACTTTCTATGAGGCTAAAGACGATCTGGGCCTAGTCTCTAAGAAATATTTAACTGAAGAGGAAGTTATTCTGAGCTCTGGTATCATGACTTGGAATGGCGGTACTCTTGCAAAATTAACTTCTACTGCCACAGTAGACGAGACCAAAGCCGGCAAGCGTACTGTAAAGATTGGTGGTATTGCTAACTACTCTGGTCAGCAATATGTAATCCGCTTTGTTCATACAGATGATGTTGACGGTGACATTCGTATTACTATTGTTGGTAGTAACGAGGCTGGTTTTGAAATGGCCTTTGCCAAAGACCAGGAAACTGTAATTAATGCTGAATTTAAGGCCCAGCCTGCTGACAGTAACGGAACCCTCATTATTTACGAGGAAGAGGATAGTTCTGTAACTGGCGGATGATTTAATGGGCCTGCTCCTTAGTGAGCAGGCCCTTATTTTATTATAACAAATTTTTAGGAGGAATATAACTATGTTAGACCTAACTACTATGACTAATAAAAATACTCTTTATGAGATTAAAATGCCCGATGGTGAAATTCTTACTTTGAAGCTCCCAACTCAAGGGCTATTGATGAAACTGATGGATATTCAGAATATTGGCAAAACAGATCCTATTGCCACACTTAATGGTATTACTTCCGTTCTTACAGAGATTTTCAATTTAAATACTCAGGGTAAAGTCTATACCGAGGATCAAATTCAGCAAATGCTGGATCTTAAAACTATGATGCTAGTAATTAAGGACTACTTTAACACAACCGCCAAAACACTGGGGGAATAATAATCCCATCTTTGCCTGCTACTGATGAAGAGTATAAACCTTACCTTGACAGTCCAACAAAAGCAATAAGATTGGTGAGTGAATATACTCTTCTCTCTTTCAATGATGTAGTTGAGCTAGATTGTTATACCTTTAAGGTTTTGGCGAGGGATGCGTTCGTAGATAAAATGAGTTAGACTAAAGAAGGATAGGAATACCTAGAGCAATGTTGGTTACTAACTCAGACTACTCCGAACAAAGAAGCCTTACGAAAACGATTTGGTAAAGGTGGGAATTGACAATGCTAGATTTAGGCGAGCTCGTATTACATATAAAAGCTGATGCGTCAGAGGCTACTAATACAGTTAGCGGTCTTGCAAGTAGCTTGAGCGGCCCTCTAGGGTCAGTCGCCAATGCAGTAGGAGGAGCAATCTCAACAGGATTCAAAGCCGCAGCTACAGCGGTTGCGGCTACTACTACTGCGGTTGCGGGCTTAACGGTCGCAGCAACTAACAGCTATGCTTCTTATGAGCAGTTAATAGGCGGTGTTGAAACCCTATTTGGAAGTAGCGCAAGTACGATTGAGGCATACGCTAACTAGGCATATCAAACTGCGGGTATTTCTGCTAACCAGTACATGGAGACTGTAACTAGCTTCTCCGCTTCTCTACTTTAGAGTTTAAACGGTAATACAGCCTCTGCCGCAGAATATGCTAATCAGGCTATTATTGATATGTCTGATAACGCAAATAAAATGGGCACCTCTATGGAGTCTATTCAAAATGCGTATCAAGGGTTTGCAAAACAAAACTACACCATGCTTGATAACCTTAAATTAGGTTATGGTGGTACTAAGGAAGAGATGGAGCGTCTTATTGAGGACGCTAACAGAGTAAAAGAGGCTAATGGCGAAATGGCTAACCTCTCAATCGACTCCTTTGCTGATGTAACTGAAGCTATCCATATTATCCAGACTGAAATGGGTATTACTGGTACTACAGCAACAGAGGCATCAACTACGATTGAAGGTAGCGTAAACTCTATGAAGTCCGCATGGGAAAACCTAATTACTGACTTAGGTAAAGGAAATGCGGACATTGGGGAATCTGTAGATGAGCTTATGGATTCAGTTGAGACTGCTCTTGGTAACATTATACCTGCCGTCCAGCAAATCCTAGAAAATATCACTACAGCAATTCCAGAAATTATCCCAAGAGTAATTGAAGGATTAAGTTCAATTATTACTGAAGTACTTCCTTCTTTGTTAGAAGCTGGTTTACAATTATTAACAGCACTATTACAAGGAATTTCAGATAATTTTGATTCAATTAAATAGACAGGACAAGAGTTAGTTACTACATTGGGTAATTTTATAACTGAGAATGGGCCTAGCTTAGCTAATGCGGCTACTTCACTTATTTCTCAGTTAGGTCAGTTTGTCATTGAGAATATTCCAAACCTGGTAAGTACAGCTACTTCTGTAATTACTGGTTTTGCTCAATATCTAATTGACAATGCTCCATCAATAGCAAATGGTGCTGTGCAGATGGTTTCTCAACTAGCCACTAGTATTGGAGAAAATCTGCCGACATTGATCACCACAGCCGCAGAACTTATTACTTCTTTTGTTACTAATCTAACTTCTGCGGAAAATGTTTCTTCTTTAATTTCTGGAGCACTTGAAATTATTAAAGGATTGGCTACAGGATTAATTGAAGCTATTCCTACTTTAATTGAAGCAGTACCAGAAATCATTACCGGTTTAGTAACTGGTATTATGGATAGCCTACCAGATATTTTTGAAACTGGTGTAGAAATTATCGGTTCTCTTGTTGATGGTTTATTATCTCTGATTCCTAAACTCCCAGGTATGCTATGGGATTTGGCTACTGGTATCTTTGATGGTATCGTAGGCGGTATTAAGAACCTGTTTGGTATCAACTCTCCTTCTACTGTTATGGCAGAACAAGGCGAGTATATGATGCAGGGTCTACAAGAAGGCATTGAGGATAATGAAGAAAGCATCTTTGATAAAATAGGAAACATTGGTTCTACTATTGGTGATACACTGTCTGATGCTTGGGACTTAATTACTAATAATACTGATGAGGTATGGGAAGGAATTAAGGGAGTTATTACTGGTAACTTTACCGATACTCACGAAGAAGTTGAAAAGACCAGTAAAGAAATGAAAGAGCAAATGTTAAAGGATCTTCAAGAGAATTTAACAAATGCAGAAAAACACTGGACTGAAATTTCTAGAACAATAGTAGACAATGCTGAACAGGGCGCTATGGACGTCGATGAACAGTTTGAATTGATTAGTGGGTATGTTGATACTTACTTAACAGACTGTGATGAAGAGACTAAAGAGAAATTTGAAAGTATCTGTGCTACAATTCTTCAAAATGCTGATGAAGGTGCTACGGGTGCGGAAGATACTCTATCTTAGTTACAAGATGCGTTTGGTGTAATCCAGCAAGGTATGCTTGATGATACTCAAGAAAAGTTTGAGGAAATGAATCAAACTATTACCGACGAGATGGATGATGCTAAAGTTGAAACAGAAGATAAATGGGACGAGATTACCTAGTTGCTTGGAGATACAGATTTAAGCGATATAGCTTCTGATGTAATAGATACATTCCAAAACGGATTAAGTAATGCTTGGGATAACATTACAGACTGGGCTAGTGGTGCCGTTAGTAGGTTGAAAAATACTATATCTAATGCTGTATCTTGGGTAAAAGATAAAGTAAGGGGTTCTCACAGAACTGGTTTGCGGGAAGTCCCCTATGATGGGTATATAGCCGAGCTCCATAAAGGCGAATAGGTACTGACCGCCGCACAAGCTAATCAGTATCAGAAGATTATGGAAGGACAGAATCCTGGTGCTGTTAATAATACAACAATTAATTTCAATGGAAGTTATCAATTTGCAAATCAACAGGATATTGATTACTTCATGACCGAAGCTGGTAAATTAATCAAGAGGAAGGTGAGCTTATAATGAATATGACGGTTAATGGTACAAGCATCTCTACTTTTGATGCTGTATTACTGTCTGTAGACTATGGGTATTCCACAGTCACCACATATAGTGATTGGCTGAGAGGGGCTCACCAACCTCTCTTCTTTGAGCAGACAGTACAATATACCACAGCTCAATATTCAATTCTAGTCGAGGGAGATGACTTAGGCGATCTTGAAGCTAATTGCTCTAATCTATATGCGGCCATGCAAAAATCGCTGGTTAAAGTAGAAGGATGCGATTGGGGAATAGATGGATGGGTCACTTCCGCAGATGATGAGAGGATTAATCATATGGCTAGAATTGTAACGGTAAGTTTCCAAGGAATAAAGGTTGCAGATAGAGAAACTCTTAGTCATACGATGGCAATGGGAGAGACTTGGACATTTACTGCAAAAGGGAATCAAGAAGTTCCATGTGTTATTACCATATCACCAGATATGGGTTATTTAGAAATGGATTTAACAATAAATGGAGTTTCTTATCCAATTAAAAATATTATGTCAACTGATATTGCTATTGTTATAGATAGTGAAAAAGGGACAATTACAGCCGATGGAGATAATAAAATTGAAGATTATGAGGCTTGGAGTTTCCCAGTAATTAAGGGAGGTTCTAATACTCTATATATCGGAAGCGGCACCCCAACTATCAGTATTGCGTATAATGGAAGGTGGATGTAATGCTTAGAGTATATGATACATCCCACAATGCTATATAGCCCTTAGTTAATTACTAGGGGCTATGCATTAGTGAGGAAGTGAATGGTGAGACTTAGATCAGCTTTAGCATGCCTCGGACTGAATTAGATAGGATAAGAGAGGAATACTACATCCGCACCCCAGATAACGAGTTCATTATTAAAGAGATTAGCATTAATACAAGTAATGATATGGTTAATGTAGTTGCTGTTATCAATGTAGAGGAATTAAAGGGCACTCCAATAAAGAACTTTGAATCTGTAAAAAAGACTCCGCTATCCTGTATTCAGTTGGCTCTTTCTTATGTAGCTGAGAGTGGCTGGACTGTTTAGAGTAATATCCAAAAGAAAAGAACTTTAAGATAGACATAGAAAAGTATTTGGGATATAATCCAAAGTGCTTTAAATTTATATATGGCAGAGATTTCAGTAGATGCCATAAATAAGGTAATTGTATTTAACGATAAAATAGGTGAAGATAAAGGTGCCTATTTTATGGAAGATTTAAACCTACGCTCTTTATCTGTAAGTAGTGATACTTATGATTTAGTAACTCGTATTTATCCAGTAGGAGCAAATGGTTTAACAATAGCAAGTGTAAATGATGGCAAAGATTACGTAGACAATAATGAATATTCAAATAAAGTTATTGCTATGTATTGGGAAGATAATAGATACATAGTAGCCGAGAACTTGCGGGATGACGCTATTGAGAAACTAGAAACCTTGGCTAAACCTACTAAAAGTTATAGTGCCACGGTAATTGACCTAGCCGCAATTTCTGGTTTAGATGTATTTGATTATAATGTTGGAGATACTATATGGCTAAAGAGTAAGACTGGTGGGACTAATGAAAAGCACCGTATAATTTCTATGCAGTCCTACCCGCAATCTCCAGAAAGTAATACTTGTATTTTATCTACAAATCTTTCTTCTCTTGTTACTTATGTAAGCGGTGCAGTTAGTTCTGCTGAGACTGTATCTTTAGTAACTACACAAGATGGAAGAATTGATAGTTCTAAAGTAGATATAAATGCAAGTGGATTGCCGGCCGGTGGTACTCAAGGTTAGGCTTTGGTAAAGAATAGTGATACTGACTATGATATTACTTGGTCTGATGTTGAAGGTGGCGGAGGGTTAACAATAGAAGAGATTGAAGATCAGATTTCTATTGGGTCTGCTAATATCCAAGACGGCGCAATTACAAATGCTAAAATTGGTCAAGCCGCAATTACAGAAGCTAATATTGCCAATGCTTCAATATCAAGAGCAAAGATTCAGAATGGAGCAATCGGAAATGCTCAGATTGGTAACAGCGAGATTACAGGTGCTAAGATTGCATTAGCTACCATCGATTCTACTCATATCGTATCCGCCGCAATTACTACAGGTAAAATCCAAGATTTAGCTGTAACAACAGCAAAGATAGCTAACGCAGCTATAGGCACAACCCAAATATAGGATGCTGCTATTGTTGCGGCCAAGATTGATGATGCGGCAATTACTAGTGCTAAGATTGATAATTTGGCTGTAACTACTGGTAAGATTGCGGATTTGACGGTTACTGAGGGTAAGATAGCTAACTTAGCAGTAACTAATGGAAAGATAGCTAATGCTGCTATTGATTCTGCTAAAATTCAGGACGCCGCAATTACAGCCGCAAAAATTCAGGATGCTAGTATTACTAGTGCAAAGATTTTAGAATTAGATGCAGGATTAATTAAAACTGGTACTTTAGAGACTGAGAGATTGTTAATTACTGGAAAAAGTGAAGATGGAACTATTAAATCTATAGTGCTTACGTTAAATGAAATCAATGGAACTCCGCAATTATCTCAAGAGACTATCGACGGCGGCAGTTTAACAGATAAGACTATTACCGCTGACGAGATTATGTCTGGCTCTCTATCCAGTGATGTAATTATGACAAATGCAATCACCGCAGATAAGATTGCGGCAAATGCTATTACGTCTGATAAGATAGCTACTAACGCCATTACCGCAGATAAAATAGCCGCTAATTCTCTTACTATTGGTATGTTTGATCCAGATAGTTTAAATCAGATTATCCAAGAAGGTAAAGATTATACAGATGCGCAAATTGCTGTGTATGGAGAGTTCTTGAAATTTGATTCTACAAATGGTCTTACTATTGGTAGTAATAGCACAAATTTAAAAACAGTAATTTCTTCTGATGAAATGGGATTTTATAATGGTGCAAATAAAGTAGCTTATATTAACGGCGATACATTCTCTATTACTAATGGTATAATTGATAATAGATTGAGAATAGGTCATTATGTATTTAAACCATAGGCTACAGGAAATTTAAGTATTGTATGGGAGGAATAAGGTTATGGCATTATTTAATGATTGTATCAGGCTGACATCCCCGCTAGGAGATATGATTAGTGCTCTCTTAGCTCCGGGATATTCAGATGATATAGAAAGAAATTTAATGATTAGATATTATAAGGCTAATCAGCAGACGTGGATTAATTCCACAACAGATACTGGAGGTAAATTCCTTTTATCTCCAGAATCTAATAATTCATATAAGCTCTATTACGCCTTTACTTCAAGAGGGGGAAATGGACTTATTATTTATCCTAGATGTTTCTTATATACTAATGGAGTTCTTGATAGAAAGTCTAAAGTTCCTAAGTATAGAGTACTTACTCCTAATACCGATTATGCGATCAGATATTATGAGATTGGTAGTTTTAATGTCAATAGTAAAGAAAGTATCCAATCCTATAGAGTAACTATAGTTTAGGATAATGATGATTTAGTACCAGATGAAAATTATGTATATGAAGCTGATACTAAAGCATATACGATTAGCGACACTATAGATCTAACTTCCGCAGGTGGTAGTCAGGATATTTAGACATTAATGGTTATTGGTAACACAATTAGTTACAGTTTTTCTAATACTCCTGCTCAACTTGGAAAAGATACAATTACCGTTAAGGGAAGCGATGATGTACCTTCTACTGCGGTAACTCAAGTAAATATTGCTATGGGAGTATCTACTAATGTAATCTAGAGTGTTGCAATTAGTTCTAATGGAGCTACAGTAACACTTCCATCTTCACTAGAGCAGTATATGACTACTGCTACAGGTTTAATGCCTGTTTATATTACTTTTACACCTTCAACAACAGCAACTAATGTAGCCGACTTCTTCTATATTAATGGACAATTCTCAGATGGTAATCAACTAATTTCTACTAGTGTAGAATGTACGGTTGACCCTACTTTGACACCTAGCCTGGCTTCTACTACCTGTCTCCGCAAATATTATAATCATAACAGTGTAAATGCGGTCTTGGCTAACAGATCGGATTACTTCGCTGTAGTATGGAGTGGTACCAGTCAATCCTACGCTAACTCTGCTCTAACAATTAGTATTCTGTTTGGAGATTAGGTGTAGATACTAAATCAATCTAATCTAACCTTTAATTTAGGCCCATATACAACTGTCCCATATACAGAAGGACAGCTATTTAAAGTATTTGCTTATGTAACAGATAATTTTGGTAGAACAAGTGAAGAATAGGAAATTGTTGTATACGATAAAGATACTACTACAACAATAGCACAAATGAGGGCTTACCTATATTCTCAGCCAAATGTCCAAATCTCTGCTTATAGAGTAGATGCGGCCGGGATCCCTGATGAGGTTAATGGCACAAATATTAAAGTTGACTATTCTTGGAGTATCTCACCCGTAGATTATGGTGAGACGAGTTATAATAGCGGCACTTCCGCAGGCTCTTTAGTAATTGCTTATGACAGTGAAAACTCCAATACTATTGCTATAACATCTGCTACTGGTAGTGGAAGTTATACATTAAATAATATGAGTATTGATTTGAGTTTCCTATTATCTGGTACAATTACAGACTTTGTTGGTTTGACTTATTAGCTACCAAGTGTCTCAGTCTTATCTGGAGAAGTCTTTATGGACTTTAGAAACGGCGGGAGTGGAATAGGAATCGGAATGCGAGCTACTGCGGATGACCAAATGGATGTTGCTTGGAATACAATATTCCATGATAATGTAAATGTCCAAGGTACTCTGTCTAGCCCGACTATTACTTCTCTTGTTGAGTAGATTGACAGTATAGGCACTCCTACTCCAGTCGAAGCAAGTGCTACCACTTCTCTTTATGGAACAGTAAGCGCTGGTAGATATTTAGATGAGGGATAGGCTTGGAGATATTATCAATTCCCAGTATATATGGCTAGTACAGAAGATACTTCATTTGTAATTCTCAATTCTCCTGCTCTAACATTATCTTTAAGTTCTGCTGGGTCTGCAACAGTAACTTTACCATTCACATTTGAATATACTCCTTATAATATACCATAGGTAATGATTTCAACTGTGGACGGAGGTTTAGTCAATCTTGGAGCAGAAATGAGTAATGGTAATACTGTTACTATAAGATATAGTGGTGCTACATCTGGCACTAAAGAATATTTCTTAACTGTAATGGGTATTATTAGTAACTTTACTCATTATCAAGAAATGACGGCCGATACTACTATTAATATTACTGGACAAGTATTGGAGACTGCACCAGGTACAGCTTCATAGATTTCTTACAATGATACCGTTACCCAAATTAATGCAACAACAGTACAAGCAGCTATTGAGGCTCTAAAGGCTTTACTAAATAATGCACAGACAACTGCTTCTACTGCGGCAAATGATGCTTCAACAGCTCTAGCTACTGCCAATAACGCATCCGCAGGGGTAACCGCCGCAAACAATAGGATTAATAATCTCCAAATTCCTTCTTCTGTTGATATTAATAATATGATTATTCAACAGTTAGCTAATATTGGTGCGAGTAATTTACCATATAGTAATACGGAATCTGGATTAACAGCCACAAATGTTCAAGCTGCTATTGATGAAGTAGAGGCCAAGGCTATTACTCAACAATAGGTACAATCTATGATAGACAATGCCTTAGCTGAGATTGAAGTAGTAAATGAGGTGGAATTCTAATGGCTAATGTACTAGTTGAAAGAGAATATTTAGAACTTATAGCTGCGGCGATCCGTGCAAAGACCGGCTCTACTAACACATTTACTCCAGCAGAGATGCCTGAAGCTATTTTATCTATATCTGGCGGAACTATTGAATATACCTTATCATCTATAGGGGTTACAACTCCGCCAGACAAATTAACTTATACAAATGGAGACGAATTTGATCCTGCGGGAATGGTGGTCACGGCATACTACACAAATCCACCACTCTCTACCTCTATGGTAGTCAGTAACTACACATATTCACCTACTATTGTTACTGATGATACGGCATTTATAACTATCCAATACACAGAAGATGATATTACAGTTTAGACTACTTTAGATATTACAGTTAATCCTTCTATTGTTAGTTACTCCTTTGTAGCTCCTACTAAGACTAGCTATCAGTATGGAAATACTCTCGATACAACGGGAGGAAAGATTGTAGCACATTATTCAGATGGATCTACTACAGATATAACAGAAGGAATTGTGTATAGTCCTACTATATTAACTACAATTACAGATAGTTAGACTATTAATGTAACTTGGGAAAATCAATCCTTCTCTTATAATGTTTCCGTTTCTAAGAGATCTGTCACCAAGCCTACTGCGGCTCAGGATACATTCACATACGATGGTACAGCAAAGTCTATTATCTTCAATAACTTTAATGACCTGTATATGAGTGTTAGTACCAACTCTCTTACTAACGCTGGTACTAGAAAAGTATATGTCTATTTGTCAGATACTGATGTAACCCAGTGGGCAGATGGAACAACAGACAGATTGACCTTTGTTCTAACTGTTAATAAGGCCGCTGCTACTATTCTTGCGGATACTTATACAGTAAACTTTACTACCGAGGTCTTAAGTGCTATTATCAATATTACCACAAATTCTGATGGTGATATAGTAGCAACTCCCTCTTCTGATAATGTAAATGCTGCTGTCGATCAGAATAATAATACTGTAACTCTCAGTCTTGATACAGCAATAGAAGAAACATCTACAGTCATTATTTATGTGGCTGAAGGAGATAATTATTTAGCTTCTTCTAATATTGCCATTAATGTGGTTGCGAAAGCTGGATGGGACTGGGGCACTGAAACCTCAAACGTTGATATTACTTGGCTTGATGAATTAAGTGCAGTAATAGCAGATATGACTGCGGAAGAGAGAGCGGCACTAGTTGGTAAGATTAAAAGATTTAACTCTGGTAACTTTGCCCCTACAATTCCTGCAAATATTCTCTGTATTGGTTCTGATATAGATGGAGCTGGTACATTGACATTTGAGGTCAGATATGTATCTAACTCTAGTGATATTGATTCGTTTGATGATATAGCCACGCTTTGTGAAACCTTTGAAGCTGGGCTCCCGCAAACCCTTAGAAATCACATTCAAACTGTTTCTAAGCCTAATAATGATATTCAGACTACTTGGAGAGTATTCCCATTGTCTGTTGATGAATTAGGAGACTCTTCTCTCGGCTTGAATGATGGTACTAAATATCCACACTTTGAGACTGCTTCTGATAGAAGAAGATTGAATGGCGCAGGAGTAATTAATAGAGGATTCCTCACAAGAACTAGGGTAAATGGACTTATTTACTATGTAAATAGGCAAGGTAATATCTTGTCTGCGTCTACGGTTGGTGGCATTAATAGAAACATAGGTTATAACTTTGCGTTCAAGTGATCTAGACTGATTAATCCTTCTATTCTATTTTTTATTATAATAGGAGGATTAATCAGAAAGGAGGAGTTTCTATGGAATGGACAGTAATTACAGTTTTAATAGCAATAGTAGGGCTGTTTTTAACTGTAGGTAAGCCAATTTTAAATTTCTGCACTGAAATAAAGGCTTTAAGAATGGAAGTAAATTTTGATGAAAATAGATTAGACCAGATTACAAAGAATATAGAGGAATTAAGTAAGATCACTCAAAGTCATGAGATGAGAATACACGATTTAGAAAACAATAGCAAAGGAGAATAAGGATGGAAAAGATTCTTAATAAGATTGCGGCCTTGCTTAACGTAAAGTCTCTAGTGACCTTGATCTTTACCGTCGTGTTTGCTATCTTAGCAGTCACAGGGGTCATCGTCGCCGCAGACTTTATGACAGCATTCTTGGTAATTGTTACCTATTACTTCTCTAGGCAAGATGGCCAGGGCAATTCTAATTCAAGTAATTAAATAAAATTGCATATATAATGCCATAGCTATATTTCCTCTGGGTCAGGGAGGAGAGGTATTACCTTTCTTCCTTGACCTAAAAAATTTTTTTTGCTATAATATTTATAGAAGGTGAGAGAAGAGCCAACAGATAAATCATCTACTCCTTTCTCCTGGTGATAGTTGCGCGACGACCTCCCTTGCCTCCTTTTACTCACTATATATTGTATTTTTGCAATAGCGACTCATTGAGCGGGAGAGGCACCATACCTCTCCCAATCTAAAATTTTTTTAAAAATTTTGGGTCAAACGGATAAAACATTTGATTTAAAATTTTATATATAATGCAAAGGTAAAAGCACTAGTCAAGTTACTTAGCCTTAATTATTTACTCCTATTATCTCTAAATTGTAGGGCAAGCCAAGCATCTTGCCCTACTACTTTTTTAAATTAAAAGGTACACTTACACACACACACACACAGAAGGAGTAATGACAATGAACGTAAAAGAAAATCCTAGAAATTTTACTGTTACTTTTAGAGTAACAAAAGAAGAAAAAGAGAAGTTGGAAAAATTAGCAAAAGCAGAAACTAATGGAAAAGTAAGTCAACTTGTATGGTAGATTTGCTTAGAATATATTACGGAGAGGGAGAAAGAGGCTTGATTTATGTAGAGAAGAAAACTTACTAGAATAAAGACTTAGCTCCTGTAATTGCGGTGAACCCTGATAGTAGTCATTTAAAACGAGATATAACAAACCAATTAATTTAGATGGGCTATGAAGAATAGGAAGATTTTAAATTCCCTAAGCGAGGCTACACCGCAATTATGTGGGTTCCGCAATCTCCAGAAGAAAAAATTCCTTATTTATGTAGATTATTAGATATTGATAGCCAAGTAGATTCTTTTAACTTTGCTACTTTTGTTTATTGTCTTTTGGAAGAGGAAGATTTTCAATGTAGACCGTGGGAAGAGAAACAAATATGGCTAAGAGAGAGTTATGGAGTAAATGTGACAGATAGAACTTTGCGGAGTTGGGTAAGTAAATTGATGAAAGAAGATACATTAATCAAAGATAAGAATACTTACACTTGGTGGTCTACTACTTCTATTAATGGACAAAAAATCAGAGAAGAGTTAGATGATTAGGATTAGGATATTGAAAAATATAAAGAGTTTAATAGAGAGTTCTTTAATAGAGATGAAGTAAAAAAGATGGATAAGAATAGTAGAAATAAGGCTTGGTTTTCTGAAATGTGGAAACAGTTTGGCCGCAAGTTCTATAAATGCTATGCTTTTACCTTTGGAGCTTGGAATGGAGAAGTATTAACAGAACTTATTACAGTTACAAAGCAATGGTTGGAGGAGAGGGAAAATGGAGAATAATATTTATGGTAGATATATATTGGATTTAAAATGGAGAGAAATTCTTGATAATAGTTAGTTAGATGATGAAGATTATACTGTTATGAAAGACAAGATTTATCTCTATGTTCCAACTGATACTAAGAAGTTAGAAGATTTTATAATTAGGCTATTTGATGTTACAAACCCAGGTTAACCGAGAAACATCCAAACGTCTTCCAATAATAATATAATAAGACTATAATTAACGGAAAACGTTTGGATGTTTCTCCATAGATTGAAAAGGTATTAACCCTAAAGTTTCTCAATAACTTTAGGGTATTTTTATACTCAAAATAAGGAGAGATTAGCATGGAGAATAAATTTATAGAGGCTAGAGTAAATGAAAATAAATAGCAAATTATTGACGCTGGCCAAAAAATGAAGTATAATAAAAGTGGATTATATGAGATAAAAGTTTGCGGCAAGATTGTCTATGTTGGTAAAAGTAAAAATATGCTACATAGAATAGCAAGCCATATGTATAATATAGATTATGATACCAAGAGCAAGAAATATTAGTATTTGCGGAAGCTGAGGTAGGAAGGGTATCAAATCGAATTTGATGTATTAGAATATGTAGATGAAGATGACGATAAACTGGGGTTTGAGGAGGCGGCCGCAATTAATAAGCTATTACCTATATTAAACCTACAAATCCCTTCTCTTGATAATTATAGAAAGTATAAACAGAATAGTTAGGCTAAGAATCTAACATACCAAGAATTAAAAAATTTTTTGGACAATTAGATATAAAGATATTAATTGGTTTTTTATATATATATGATAGGAGGTAATAGCTATGGACGATATTAATAAAATGGTACCGCAGATTTTAACAGAAACTCTTTAGGAGAGAGGACTCAATATGGTATACCATCCATTACATGGTTGGATGGTCTTTCCGCAAAACATGACTTATTTAATGGATAGTCAAGTACACGGAGCCTTGATTGACAAACTTTCTGCTATTGATAAGAGAATAGAAGAGATTGAGGTGAGATTATATGGAGAAAACGGGACCACAGAACCTGAATCAGAAACAACTTAAATTTGTTGAATTATATGCGGGAGGATATTCTGCTACAGAGGCTTATATGCAGGCTTATGATCTACCAGAAGAGAGACGCCAATATGCGGGGACTTCTGCTAGCAGATTACTAAAAAATCCTAAAGTACATGATTTGGTAGTAAAGATCCAAAAGCAAGTCTTTGATAGTCTCTGCCTCAATGCAGAAAAAGTAGCTATCAAATTGGCGGAGATGGGGTTTGCTGAGAAGAACGATGAATACTACACCCCGCAAATCCAATTAAAGGCTTTAGATTTGTTATAGAAACAAATGGGACTTCAAACTAAAAATATTAAGACAGATACAGATAATACAACTGTAATTAGTGTTAATATAGAAAAGGAGGATTAAAATGGAACAAGAGGAATTATAGATTATGGCAACTTATGTAGAAGCGGTTAATAGAAGTAAAACTGAGGAAGATTGGCGAGATATTCCTAACTGGCCCTATAAGGTTAGCAATAGGGGAAGAATATATAGCTATGTAGAGAAGAAGTACCTATCAACCGCAAATAATAGTGTAACACTGCAATAGAATGGATAGCAAGAGAGTTTTATAGTCTCAAGATTAGTTGCGGAAGCTTTCTTGCCTAATCTAGACCATCTTCCTTTTGTTGAAAATATAAATAATGATGAGGGTAATAATGATGTGCGGAATTTGCGGTGGGTGGCTAAATAGGACCTAGGTAGAACAGAAGTTGTAGATAAGTTAAGAGATACTATTGTCAAGAAATATGGATTAATACATGGAATTAGTCCTACTGGAACTGAATATATATTTAGGTCACAAAGAGAGGGAGAATAGATTACTGGCGTGCCTAAAAGTTCTATAGGGTACGCAATCCAGCAAGGTAAAAAAACTAAAGGTTGGACTTTTTATAGGGAAGATTGAATTAAATCTATCTCCTGAATTATTTGTACCTAAATTCTTTCCATATTTATTAGACTATTCTCATAGATGGGAATTTTATATGGGAGGAGCTGGTTCTGGTAAGAGTATTTTTATACAGCAGAAACTTATCATAAGAGCCCTCACAGACCCAGGCATCCGCATTCTTATTTGCCGTAAAACTGCTGAGAGTCTTAGAGAATCAACCTTTGCCGCAATTAAACAATAGCTAATAGATTGGAAGATCTATGATCTAGTCAAAATAAACTAGACTAATATGACTATAGTCTACCCAAACGGCAGTCAGATGATTTTTATTGGATTGGATAGAGAAGGTAAACTTCTTTCTCTTGCTGATATTAGCTGTATATTTGTGGAAGAGGCGTTTGATGTAGAGCAAGACTTTGTAGAGCAGTTAAACTTGCGTATGAGAGGTAAAAAGCCAAACCAGCAAATTATTTTGGCTTGGAACCCAGTTAGTCAAGATAGTTGGCTATACAACTTCTCTGTTGTTAATCCTCCAGAGGATAGTATATTTATCCATTCAACTTTTGAAGATAATCCTTTTTTAAGTGATGTTTATAAGGAAAATGTTAGAAGTTTAAAGAATAGAAATCCAGCTAAGTGGCGGATTTATGGTTTAGGAGAATGGGGTATTGAGGAAGAGGGATTAGTATTCAAGAATTGGAGAGAGGAAAGTTTTGATATTAATGAGTTACTGAAAAATAATTTTGAATTAAGATGTGGCTCAGACTTAGGATATGTTGATCCAACCACTATAATTTCTAGTTTGTATGATAGAGCAAATAATAGAATTTATGTGATTGGAGAGTTCTATTAGCGAGGTTGTCAACTCGATGAAGTGGCCGTCCACATGGAAAAGTTAATTGGCAAAAAGGCTAAGTGTTATATGGATAGTGCGGAGCCTAGATCTATAGATTTCTTTAGACGGAAAGGATTCAATACTTTACCATGTCTTAAAGGGCCTAATAGCGTGGCTTCCCGCCTAACTTTCTTATAGAACCATGAAATCATTATCCATTCCTCTTGTTAGAATTTAATAAGAGAAATGAAAAACTTTAGTTATATTAGGGATAAGAAAACCAGCAAATATACAGAAAATACAACTCACGAGTATTCTCATGCTATTGATGCTTTAGGTTATGCTTATTCTGATATATATGTAAACAATAGACTTGGAAGTTTTGATAAGAAACTTTTAAACTTATAAGAGGTGAAAAAACATGATTTTTTTAACTGATAGTCTCACTTTTGAGAAGATTATCACATTTATCTAGAAGTTTGTGCAATATGAATCTCCTAGATTAGAAAAATATTTTAATTATTATGAAGGCAATTAGGCTATTTTTAGAAAGATGGTAAATGACCCAACAAAGCCATGTAATAGAATAGTAACTAACTATTGCTACACTATTGTTGGAAATTATTAGGGGTATTTGACGGGGCAGGATATTACTTATACATCTCCCAATGATATTTCAGCTATTGTAGATATATTGAGCTATAATGACGTGCGGACTGAGGATAGTGAGCTCCTTAAGCAAGCATTGATTTATGGTAGATCGTTTGAAATCAACTATATTGACGAGGATGGAAAACAAAGATTCAAGGTTTTGGATACTAGATAGTGCATCCCTGTGTATGATAATACCTTGAATCAAAATCTCTTATGCATCATTCGCTTCTACCCTATAGATTAGTTTGATGTCTCTAATGGTTACAATGTAGATATCTACTACACTGATAGAATTGAGCATTATACTATGAATACTGGTTTTACTACTCTGCGATTTACAGGAGAAGAGCAGCATTTTTATCATCAAGTGCCAGTTACTGTTTTTTCTCTTAATCCAGAAGAGAAGAGTATTTTTGATAAGATTATGGGTTTGCAAGACGCTTATAATACTCTTTTATCTAGTGAAGTTGATGATTTCGAGGCTTTCTGTGACGCATATCTAGTATTAAAGAACGTAACGGCCACCGCAGATGATGTAGCTGAAATGAAAGAAAAGAGAGTAATTGTATTACCATATGCGGCCCAGGGTGTAGATCCAGATGCTAGCTTCTTAAATAAAAATATTAGTGATACTCAAATCGAGAATATGCTTACTAATATTGATGAACAAATCCATAAGATTAGTAATACCCCTGATTTTACAGATGAAGCATTTGGTACTTCTAGTGGCGTGGCTATGAAGTATAAATTACTTGGATTCGAGAATACTGCGGGTGCCATTGCCGCAAATATGACTAAAGCTCTTCAAAAGAGATTAGAGCTGATTTGCGAGATTCTTAATTTGACAAGTGGAGAGCAAATGTGGAGAGATGTAGAGATTACATTTACAAGAAACTTGCCCGTTGACCTAGCCGAAACCGCAAATCTAGTAAATACATTAAAGGGCACAGTAAGTGATCGTACCCTCTTAAGCCTGCTTCCTTTTGTTTCTGATATTGATAAAGAGTTAGAAATGGTTGAAGAGAGTAAATTAAGAAACATGGAGCTATATAGCTTCTCTAGTAATTCTACATCTGATGAGACTGAGGAAACAGAATGAATTATTGGCAGAAAGAACAAATAAAACAATAGGAAAACCTTCTAACCAATTCAACAAATTTTATTGAGAAACAGCTAGGAAAAATTTATACCAGATGTGCAAAAAATGTAGTTGCTGAGTGTTTGGCTTTATATTTAGATTTAACCGCGGACGGAGAGTTGAACTATGCTCAACTGATGCAATATGATAGGTTATTTAAGCTTAATGCCTCAATCAATCAGCAATTAACCCAATTAGGTTTAGAAGAAATTAATATTCTTGATAGCGGAATGATCGACTTATTTCTTTAGACCGGAGAATTGATTACTGGCAATAATCAATGGGCTTTGATTAATAGAAATATAGCAGAAGAGGCAATTAAAAGAATATGGTGCAATGATGGTAAGAGCTATTCAGATAGAATTTGGCTACAGAAGACACAGCTCCAGCAAGAGCTACAAGATGGTGTAATTGAATGTGTTGTCCAAGGCAAATCCCATAAACAATTAAATAAAAGATTGCGGGAGAGATTTGGCGTGGCTCAATCTAGTGCTGATAGAATAGCTAGAACAGAATTAAACTATATTTAGAATCAAGCCGCAATGAGAGGCTATCTTGATGCGGGTTACACTCAATATCAATTTATTACAGCCACAGATAATAGAACTTGTGATGAGTGCGGGCATTTGAATAGAAAGATATTTTCTTTTGCGGATGCCCAGGTAGGCGTGAATTATCCACCCATACACCCTAACTGCCGCAGTAATGTTATTGGCTATAAGGAGTGAGATTATGCTTAGAATTGAAGATGGAAATATTTATTTAACTAAAGGAGATACCGCTTATCTCCAAGTTGATGTGACTTTTGATGATGGCACAGCTTATGAGCCATTCAAAGGAGATACAATTACTTTATCTGTAAAAACAGATACAGAAGCAACTGATTATATATTTACCAAGACTGTAAATGTTGGAGAAATGTTCTATATTGAACCAGAAGATACAGCTGAACAAGAAGTAGGTAAATATTATTATGACGTACAAGTAAATACAGCGGCTGGTGAGATTTTTACTGTTATAGAGCCATCTGGGTTTTATATCAGAAGTGAGGTGACTGTGTGATGTCTACTTTAAATGGTAAAACATTAGAGGCAACAATCACACCTGGACTTACTATAAATGGAACTCTTAAAACAGGAGAAGTATTGAGTGGTACTGCTAATGTGCCTAGACAAGGACCTCCTGGCCCCAAAGGAGATAAGGGAGATCCATTTACTTACGAGGATTTTACTGAGGAACAACTTGCTGCTCTTGTTGGTCCTACTGGTCCTAAAGGTGAGTCCGGCCCTCCTGGTCCTCAAGGTGAGCCAT
>ENA-UAPL01000329-UAPL01000329.1-human-gut-metagenome-genome-assembly--contig:-NODE-329-length-23053-cov-8.679450_pt1 | contig 23053 bp, 7 predicted proteins | sample MGYA00243480_ERZ654577 | MGnify/ENA primary metagenome ERZ654577 (study PRJEB26926, sample SAMN06164678) | human gut metagenome | biome: ENVO:00009003; feature: ENVO:2100002; material: ENVO:00002003...
ATAAGAGACAGGTATCTATAATATAACATAAAATCAAGTCGGTGTCAAGTGCATCGCCCTGCATAATCCGAAGAACCGCCCCGATTAAAAGGCGGTTTTCCTCACAGGCCTTATATACTTCCAGTATCTCCTGCAGTCGTGATAGAAGTAGAACACCCTGCCCTGCGTTTTGTCAAGCTCATAGCCCGACTTTTCATAGTCAAAGTCTTTCATAGCCTGCTCAATTTTCGCTTCAACAGCACTGTTTTCGGTCTGAAAGTCGAACGGTCCGTGCTCAAACACGATATACTCGCCCTCAGGCACGTCCATAATCTGCATCTGCCTTGGTATCTCTCCGCTGTAGTCGGCAGGAAGCCTTACGCCGTAAGCCTCAGCCAGCGGAATGCCCCAGCTGCATATTCTTCCCTCAGGCTCGTTTATGTACGCCATGACCTGACCGCTTCCGCTGTTCGCCTCATTACCGCCCATATCGTCGAGCTTACCCTTGATACTGTCAAGCAGTCCGCATATCGTTTCGCAGTCCTGTCCGGGAATATGGCTCTGCTTTTCCCAGAAGTCGAAATACCCTATACTCTCGAAGTTTCTGATATGCAGGAATTTATGAGCCGGTATCGTTACGAAATACACCTTAATATCACTGTTTGTCTGTGCCATACCTGTTCCTCCTATACCTAAAAGATAGCAGTCGAAAGGTCTTATAGCTGTGCGGAGAATTACAGGTACAGGGTGTAAGCGGTAAGCGCTCGGAGTAATTCCGTATGCCGCTTTGAATGCCCTTGTGAACGCCTCGTGAGATGTAAAGCCATAGTCAAGTGCTATGTCAAGTATGCCCTTGTCGGTATCTCTCAGTTCCCTCAGCGCAAAAGCAAGCCTGCGGTATCTCATATAATCCCTGAGCTTCATTCCCGATATTTCGCTGAATTTCCTTGAAACATAGTATTCCGAGTAGCCAAGCGTCTGCGACAGCCTGCCGAGTGTCAGCCTTTCGTCCTCGCCGCTTCTGATACACCTGTCTATGTCGTCAACAATATTCTGAATATTCATACACCATTCGTTTATCTCACTCATCTGTTTTCCCCCTTACAGCCTTCTTCCGTCTTTTCGACTGTATTCATTTTATCACAAACGAGAAAGCCGAAACTTGATACGGCTTGCTGTTTTTACTGAAGGCAGCACAGTATTTTCATATCAGATCAAGATAAGTCTTGAGATCGCCGACAAACTGATTTCCGCACCGTGCAAGCTCACCGAGCACTCGATCGGTTCCTTTTTCGGTCGTATACCAGTTTTCTTTGGTGATGTTATAGCAATGTACGGGGCAGACCGTCATATCAACATTTGGGAAAGCCATTTGATACAGCATTAAGCATCGGCGAGCATGAAAGGCTTTACAAACAATTATACCGCTTTTTATCATTATGCCCTTTTCATCAACGGCTTTACGAGAGAGAAATGCGTTATCACGGGTATGCCCCGACTTGCTTTCTTCAATGATCGCAGTCTGCGGAACGCCGTTTTTTACGAGTACATCTGTAAAAAACTCGCAGTCTGACCGGTAATCGCCACTATAAATTTCCGCTTTTGAGCGGACGCCGTGCCATTTTTTCTCTTTAACGCTTACTCCTCCTGACGGGACTATCCAATCAGTCAAACCTTGTCGGTATAATTCTGCGGCATATTCGGGCTGTTCAGGGTGTGAGCCGCCCGGCAGAAAAATCGCATCGACCTTTTGAGGTTCTCCTGACACAAAGATATAATCTGAAATATCTGTGATGATCCGGTTTGGCATAGGGGTTCTCCTCTTAGTTTTTTTGTAAAAGAAAAATGCGTGATCGATACAGCTTGCTGTTTTTACTACTCTTCCGGCGTAAAGAACACATTCCCGTCATCGTCTGTCGTAAATACCGTGAAGCCGGTATAGCACACGTTTCCGTAAATGTCGTTTATAACAAAACTGTATCTGTAGTCGCCTGCAGGCAGATTGACAAACTCTATCATATTGTCGCCGCTGTAGGTGCATTCATCACCCTCGGCTTTGCCTGCAAAGTTACCCTCGCTGTCGTAGGTGTTGAATATCGGCACTATGACATCTCCCTCTTTAAGCGGAACAACGCTTCTTGCCGACTCGCCGTTTTCGTTTACACCGTCCCATGTTCCAAGCGCCGTTATGTCATACGCATTACCGTCCTGCGTCATAGCTATACGCAGATTTGTTTCCTTGCCGTTGAGCTTTACAGGAGATGTGTATACCGAGCTGTTTCCGTTCTTCTCCACTATGAACATAGGGATAAGATTATTCTCAATCATATACCACTGCCCGCTGAAATTATCCTCGACCAGTCCCGATGAGAAATCGACCTTTGTACTTTGGTCAACGCCGAATTCGATAAGCTCACCCGTTTCTTCGTCAACACGGTAAACCGAGCAGTTTACGCTCGCAAGGTTGTTTATAGTATCGTCCGTAACATTGAAGTAGAACGTTCCTTCATCATCAAGCACAGGGCCGACATCTATCTGCACACTGCTCTTATCACCGCAGAAGCCCATGTTGTCGGTCTTGTTGTTGTAATGTTCCCAGTTGCTCTCATAGTCGGAATAATCCCCGTCGCTCCAGTACACCGCACCGTCCGCAAGCCATGTTTTTTCACCGCTGTACCCGTCCGTACTGCCGTTTTGTGCGCCGTATGCGATTCTGTCAACAAACGTCATATAGTACGGACTTACGCACACCTTGCCGAATGTGGCAAGCTCGGTAGAGCCTGAAACGCCGAACGGATAGTAGGTCGAAAGCCCCGTTGAGCCGTCCTTGTCCTCGCCGTAAATGTTATACACTACCGCCTTTTCAAGCGCCGACATGACCTTGTCCGCCTTGTCGCCCGATACCGTAGCCGCTATCATAGAGCCGAGATCCACCATGTTGGTATATCCCTCTGTATCGTTGTTACTGCCGTATGCTCTTACGGTATAGATGCTTCTTACCGCATTTGCAAGCAGTGCAGGGTCGGAAGAAATATCGTTCATTTCCTCGGCGGCATCATTCACCGCCTTTACAAGTTCGTCTATTCGGCTGAGATCCGTTATCGAAAGCGTAGCCTCGCCGCCTGCGCCGATAGCCTCGCACGATGCCATAAAGCTGTCAGCGACCGTCTTTCCGAGTTCGGCTGTATCCGCTGTCGGATTACTTTCCATAAAGCCTGCTATCTCGGTATAATCCCAGCCGTAGCCGGGTTCAGTTTCTTCCGATGCAAACATATAGTCTGCGTGCGGAACAAGCATATTCGCCGTTTCGACCGTTGCCATAAGGCAAGCGTCAAAGCCGATGAACGCAAACTTATCCGTCATCTTGCCATATACAGATGTAAGCGCAGTGTCTATTTCCTCAAGCGACAGCGAATCGTTCTCGTTAAGCTCGTCGAAGCACACGCCGCTTATACTTCCTCCGCCGTGATTCCAGAAGATAAGCCCCATTTTAGCCGCCGCATAGTTTTCTATACCCCAGCTTAAAAAATCGACAAGCACATCCTCCTTGCCCATATTGACAGACTCTTTTTCTTCGATAAGGCTTATTTCTCCGCCCGTTACAACATAACGCTGTGTCTTTTCGGCAGAGATGCCGTATGTATCCGCCCACGCTCCGGCACCGCCCGTCTGAATGACGAACTTCACGTTCTCGCTTTGTGACCCTGCGATCATTTCCTCAATGTCGCCGCTTGCAAGCCCGTTCTCGCTTTCAAGGTCGCTTCCGCACATATAAATGAATACCGTCTGTGTGCCGTCCTCGCCCATAGGTTTTTCGGCTTCACGCTGTTTTCTTGCAATGCTTATCCCGTCCGAACCGCTGAACGTCAGCTTTGACGCACGACTGCCCGTAACACTTCCGTCATATTTATTATCACTGCCTTCGCTACTTTCCGCATTGCCGCCGTCGCTCGTCTGCCTGTTGTCGCTTGCCGTGCTGTCGGAAATCTCCTCCTCATCGTCAAGGCAACCGCTTGAAAGCACAGCCGTTGCAAGTACCGATGCCGCAAGCAGTGTCCGTAATATCTTTTCGCTTGTTTTTCTCATAAGCTCTCCTTTTCTCTTAGCCGTAATTATAACCATATTCTCACATATTAATTATAATCGTTTTTCTCGGCAATTGCAACGAAAAGGCACAAACGGTATTTAATCGGCTGAAAACGGTAATCCCCCTCGCCGCCCTAAACTTCCAAAACCGCATTATTCCTCTCACTTTTCGTAATGCTAACATCTGTATTCTCCGATATGATTCTGTATCCGCACTATCCCACCCACTTTTCGTAGGGCGAGGGGCTTGCCCCTCCCGTTGCACCGTAGTTATTGATTTTCTCAGCGTTTTTAATCTATCAATCATCAATAGCGGATTGCAATCAAATTTTCATTTTTATATATTAACTTGATTTTTGATAATTGCAATGATGTTTCGGGAGGGGCAAGCCCACTCCCCTACGAATATTCCTACAATTCATCACAACCGCATATAAACTGCAAACGCCAAACTTGGCTTATAAACACTTTGCCGGTTTCGCAAAATGTAGCAAATCGCAAACATTCTTGGCTCCCTTGCCAAAGGTGAGCTTCTGTTGCAGTGCGAAGCACTGCCAACTATTGAGGGATCGTTGCACCGATTACTGACATCCCCACAGCCTTCTCACAATCACAACTCGCCCCTCGCCAACCCTTCCAAAACCTCGCCCACAAGTAAGCCTCAACTAACCTATTTTTTACAAAAAAATTTTCAAAAACCTCTTGACAAACGCCGAAGTATAGGTTATAATAAAATCAACAAATCAGTAAGCGTTACTGATTTTGCTAATAACAATAAGAAAATAAAGATTTTGTCACTATGAAAGGATAGGTAATTTACTATGAAAAAGTGGGTATGTCCGGTATGCGGTTACGTTCATGAGGGAGATACACCTCCCGAGTTCTGCCCCCAGTGCAAGGTTCCCGGCAGCAAGTTCACAGAGCTTAAGGAAAACGATAAGCTTGTATTTGCAGACGAGCACAAGGTAGGCATTGCAAAGGCAGTTGAGGATGAAGAGATTCTTGCAGGCTTAAAGGCAAACTTCGAGGGCGAATGCACAGAGGTAGGTATGTATCTCGCTATGGCAAGAGCCGCTCACAGAGAAGGTTACCCCGAGGTAGGTCTTTACTACGAAAAGGCAGCTTGGGAAGAGGCTGAACACGCAGCAAAGTTCGCAGAGCTTTTAGGCGATGTTGTAAGCGCATCGACTAAGGAAAACCTCGAAAAGAGAGTTGCCGCAGAGCACGGCGCTACACAGGGCAAGCTCGACCTCGCTAAGAGAGCAAAGCAGTTAAATCTTGACGCTATCCACGATACAGTTCACGAGATGGCTAAGGACGAAGCAAGACACGGCAAGGCTTTCGAGGGTCTGCTGAACAGATACTTCAAGTAAGCGGCAATGTGCCGCACCAGATTCGCCGTTCCGGCTGTTTCAGCTCGGCTAAGGTTACGTTACCGGCGGATATTAACGTTATAATTATACAAATCGAGCCGTAAGCACCCTTGCTTACGGCTCAGTTTGTTCTTATAGTAAAAACGCATCTGATACACAAAAAAGAACACCGGTCGCCCGGTGTTCTCTTTTTTTTACTATCAGCTTATTTGGCTGTATTCACATTCGCATAAGTATAAGCGCTTGTATTTGCACCCTTATAAGACGCAATCCTTACCTTATACACGCTTCCGGCCCTGAGTCCGCCAATAGTGACAGTAGCATTCGTGCTGCCCTTTAACGTCTTTTTGACCCACTTGCCGCCTTTGTAAATTTCAACCTTATATCCGTCTGCACTGGCGTTTTTACCCCACTTAACGGTTATCGAGTTGCTTTTTGCCGATACAACCTTGATATCGGTTACCGGTGAAAGCACTGCAGTAACCGTAGTATAGCTGTAATCGCCGTACAGATTGTCCTTATACGCTCTTACCCTTACTTTATATGTGCTGTAAGGTGTAAGTCCGTCAAGTTCAGCCATTGCTGTCTTATTATCGGTTATGGTCTTTTCGACCCACTTACCGCCGATATAATATCCTACGTTATATCCGTCAGCGGTTGCATCCGCATTCCATATAACTACTGCCTTTGAGTCAACTGCGCTCTTTACCTTAAGACCGTCGACCTTTGTCGGAGCGGTAGTGATATAGATGTCGTCGAATGTACTCTGAAGCTCACCCTTATAAGCCTTTATTCTGACCTTGTAGGTTTTGTAGCCCTTAAGCGAGCCTATTGTAACGGTAGTTTTGTCATTGCCGACGAGCGACTTTTCGTTCCACTTACCGTCTGCATAGTACTGAACAGTATAACCGTCTGCACTTTCGTTCTTATCCCATTTAAGCGTAAACGAAGAAGATGTGACTGTCTGCGTAATACCCGTAACTTTTGACGGGAGCGTATCGATATAGCCGTATGTATACGGGCTGTAAAGGTCGCCCTTATATGCGCTTACCCTTACTTTATATCGTGTTCCTGCACAAAGTCCGTCTATAACCGCCGCTATATTATTGTTGCCGGTAACAGTCTTTGCAGACCACTGATTATCAATGTACCACTCTACCTTGTAGCCGTCCGCTCTGGTGTTTCTGCTCCAGCTTATTCTTACCGTTTCATCTGTAGCCTTCACCGTATTTATATTCCATACGGGAGAAGGAATGGTATCAACATAGAAACATCTGAACTTGCCGGTGAAGCTTCCTGCATAAGCCGCTATCCTTACCTTATATTTAAGGCCTGCAGAAAGACCGCTCAGCTTTGCCGCTACTCTGTCGCCGTCCGTGCTGAAGCCGATCTGCTTCCACTGATTGCCGACATAGCATTCGACATAATATCCGTCAACACCGCTTATATTCTTCCAGCTTATATCGACTTCATTGTATGTCGTCTTTTCAACCGCTATTTCTTCCACATCGGGAATAGGCTTTACGGGAACACGGTTTCCGATATATGAATCCTTACATCTTGTGCATTCAAATACGCTGTAGCCTTCGTTGCGATAGTCAGGCTCAACTACTTTAATTACAACATAGTCGTGACCGAGAGGTTCGCCATACTCCGCACCGCATATTTCACACTTTGCCTTTTTGGTGCAGGTAGCCTCTCCTCCGGAATGCTCACATTCGGTTACCGTAGCCGTTACAACGTCCGACTTCATCGAAACTCCAGCCGTTGTAGCATTGCTGTAGGTAAGACGGCAGTAGTACCTGCCCGTTGTGAGATTTTCGAGCGACAGCTTTCTGTCTGTAGCACCCTCTATCTCTGTTTCGTTGCCGTTTTCATCAATGCCGATCCACTGATAAGCAACATCTGCGTCGACCTCGCCTGAATACCACGGCACTGCATTTATTTGAAGTGACGGTATGTCGCCGGGATAATAGCCGTTGGTGTAATATACATTATTCCTCGGCTGAATTATCTGCATCGGACACACCCGTACCGTAAGACCGCTTGTCGATGACGCCGTTGCCTTATTAAGACTGTATATATCTATCCACTCTTTTGTTCCTCTGTCCTGTACCCAGAAGCCGTGATCGATATAATCGGCTATCACCTTATCACTGACCGTAGTTACGATTTCGGCAAACCCACCTGACGAAATGGATACATTACCGCCGTTTATAGTAAGGCAATTTATATTGTTTGCGGCCATTGTAACATTTCCGCCGTTTATGGTCACATTGCTGCCTGTTGCAAGCCCGTCAAATGTGACATCACCGCCCCTCACTATGAATGCGTCTTGATTCTCAAACGCTGTCACCGCACAACGTCCCGTAACCGTCAGCTTTGCCTTGCCGTTTATGATGATCGGACGTGAGAACGCTGTACGAACTGCGTACTTGAGCGTGAAGTTACCTTCGGTTATGACTAACTGACCGCCGTATCCGTTCTTGTTATAAAGCGGATATAAGGTACAGCCCTCGTTTTCGCTCTTCTGAGCGTCTTTCGCAGCCTCGTCAAGATCGTTATAATATCTGACATCGTCGCCCTTTGTTATCTTTGCATTGAACTTGCTCTCGCATATCTCGCAATATGTCGGCGTAGTAATATTACCTGCGGTTTCCTTGTCCGCTGTAGGATCGACCACCTGAGAATGATCACAGTCAACAAGGTCTATGCTTACAGTGTTCGACTTTATTTCATAGCCGTCACCGGTAGTAACTACGAAGTATATCTCGGCAGCATCGCTGTCGCCTGCCTTATCAATTATTTCGTCTGCCGACAATTTAGCGTCCTTTACAAGTGCGCTTAAGCTGCTATAAATTATATCTCCGCTTACATAGGAGTTTATACCGTATCTCTTACTTACATACGAGTCGTTCAGGTTCGAGCCGTGAGCAAGAGCAAGGTTGAACTTCAGCGTGGGGTTTGCGTTGCTGTTGCGATACAGCTTGTTTATTTCTGTGCTAAGCGTTGCTTTTACTATCGGCGCCTTAGTAACGGTAACACCGCTTACTTCCGACACCTCACGTTCTTTAAGCGTCAGCCATGCACCGCCCTCTGTTTTCTTATACGCATAGCCGTTGCCGAGAATATCTGTTATCTTGCCATCTTTTACCGTAATGTTATCATATTGTCCGCCGCTGAGCTTAACATCTCCGCCGTTTACGGTGAGATATGCGATTCTTGTGGCTTCTTCGGCAGTCAACCTGGAGCCCGGCTCGGCAATTGCAGCGAAAATATTGGCGTTGCCTCTAAGTGTCAGCTTACCGCCATCGGCGACCTTTACTGTATTATACAAGATGGCATTATCGCCATTTGCAATAAGTGTAACATCACCTGTAACATTGAGGTAGTCTGTATCATAAGCGGAAGACATCAGCATTGTTATTGTTGCACTTGCAACGCTGTTTGCCTTGGCAAACGCCTTTCCCAGATCTTCCTTAACAAAATATTCTGTCTTTTCCGCTCCGTTCTCGGTATAGCTTACGCTTGCAGCGATCAATGAATTGCAGTATATGCAACGGTTATCTCTGCCCACACCGTCCGGGTGGTCGCATCTTATTATTCTTACGTTATCGAAGTTTGACGAAGCGTTTGCTTTCAGATCGCTGTACAGCTGAGAATCGACACAGCTGCCGCTCGCTAAAATTTGATAAAGATAAATTTCACTTGAGCAGTTTATATTAGCGATATTAGCATTCGTGATTCTTGCCAACTGTTTAAGCGGAACACCATCTTCTAAAATCAGCGTGTCAATATCCAGCATTTCAACATAGGAGGAGAAGTATGTGGCATTTAATTTCACATTCTGGCAAACTACGCTGACCTCTCCCGAGAAAGTAACAGTGCCGCCGTCCATGCTAAATCCATTTTCAACCCCAAAAGTACACTTACTGTCACTGCGTATAGTGATTTTGGTTCCGGATCCGTTAAAGCTATGGATATTGACACCAAAGCCGTTCATATCGACAGTAAGTACTCCGCCGTCTACGTTAATGTCAGTATTGCTATCGGAGAAAGCTCTGAGCATTTTCAGCGTACAGCCCTTGTTTTCGTTCTTTGCCGCAAACTCAAACGCTTCCGTTAGTTTTGTAAAGTATTTTACCGTTGTTCCGGTCTCACTCTTTACAGTGATTGCAGCGTATATCTTTGTATTACACTCTCTGCACACGCCTGCTTCGGTATCAACGTCATCGTGTGCGCACTGATAACCGCATGTGCAATAGCCGTACTCGTCAAACACATGCTTGCTGTGGTCGATTACCGTAAGTGAATTATCGCTTTCCGAAACATTGCTTGCGTCAAACAGCTTTCCGTCGCTTGTCGTAAACGCCTTGTTCTCGCCGAGCAGATCGTACAGTGTCTTGTTGCCGTCATGTACCTCAATATGGTGGAATTCGCCGCCGTTTAAATTAACCGTACAGCCCTCGCCTATATTGAATATCAAATCATAAACGCCGCTCTCAACAGTTACGTTGCTGTTCTTGAACGCAATACTTATATTTCCGCTTGCTCCTCCGACATAGCTGAGTCCACCGCCGTTTTGGGAATCCTTAAATACTACCGTACTGTCGGTTATCGTCATATCCGAAGAAATTAGAATAGAGCAACCGTTTAAGTCAAACGTGAAGTCAGCGCCATTTACATCTGCAAACGAGAAGACCTCATTAGTAGCGCAAACAGCCTTTATAACGCATCCTTTATAGTTAGTATCCTGCTGTGTTCTTTCCAGTGCGTTCTTTATGTTGTAGGTGTACTCTACGTCACCGTTCGTTTTTGCAATTTCAAAGTATACATAGTTTCCGCACTCACTGCACATGTACTTGCCGTTACCGGTATTTATAACCTTTTCTGCAGAGTTTTTGCAGGTAACAGTTTCAATCTCGACCTCGTTTGTGCGCACCTCATAGCCGTTATATTTTACTACGGTGTATACCTTTATCTTGCCGTCCTTGCCGACATAGTCCCATATTTCGCACTCATCAACAGATGTATTCCGATAATTATCACTTCGCTCGGTATATTCGTCTTCTAAATTGCCTCCGATATACAGCTTGAACGTTAATGAGTTGTTGTAGTTCACTTCAAAGCCGCTCGCCATATTGGCAGTCGCCGAGAACCTAACGTTGTTTTCCCCGTAACGGTATGCCTTTGTCTTATTGGCAGTCAGTTCCGCACTTAAGATCGGTGCCTTGGTTACTGTCACATACTCTGCAACCTGCTGTTCACGCTGTTCGATATTAAGCCAGAGTCCGGTCAGTAAAAACTTATATGCGTATCCGCTTGCAAGCAGATCCACTATCTTACCGCCGTTTACCGTAATGCTTGTATATCGTCCGCCGCTGAGCTGAACATCTCCGCCGGATACGGTGAGATTCGTAATCTCTACATTTTCTTCGACAGTTACCGTTGAGCCTGCCTCGGCAGTTACGCCCGAAACAATGCCGTCGCCTCTAATCGTCACCTTACCGCCATCGGCGACATTTACTGTATTATTCAACTTGTTATTGGCTTTTGAAATAAGTGTAATATCGCCTGTAACGGTAACGCCCCGTGTAAGTTCGCTGTCTGTAATATCCTTATACAGCGTTACTGTAGCCGTACCTACCTCGTTAGCCTTGTCAAAAGCGTCATAAATATCGCTGAACAGATCCGTCTCTTCGCTTCCGTTTGCCGTATAGCTTACAGTTGCAACGATTTCCTCATTGCAGTAAGGACAGGGATTACCGTCAAGCACATAACTGCCGCTTCCGTCCTTATGGACGCACTTTTCAACATAAATTCTATCGGTTTTGGTCATGGTCTGAATAGCATCGTATGTGTAAATAGTAAAGCCATTTATATCATTGGCACAAACTACACTTCCACTCGCAATTGCCCTACCTAAAGTATAACCGCTGTCTGCATCGCAAGTGGTGCTTCCGAACGTACCGGTTACGATAGAGATGCTACCGGACCCGTTGATATTCACGCTTAAAGAATCGGCTGTAACATAATTGATGACCGTGTCTCCGCCGTAAGTTTTCAGCTCACCGATTCTTGCACCGTTTACAACAGCCTTTCCGCCATTTATTGACAGTTCTTTAATATAACCATCGGTACTGTTTACTGCAAGCGCACCGCTTGTTAATGTTACACTTCCCAGCTTGATTTTACCGTCAATTGTAACCTTAGCGTCAGTTCCGTTAACTGTGATTCCGCTTATCAGATTTTCTACATCGTCTTGTTTTACCGAAGAAGTGAAAGTCACGTCACCGCCGTTGACAGCGAACTGATAAAATACCTCCTTACCGTTAAAGTCAACAGTAAACCTGCCGCCTGTCACAGTAGTGAACTCATTAGCAGAAGATACTCCTTCCGACATCAGCTTTACAGTGCTGCCCTCGTTCTCCTGTGCCAGCTTTACGGCACTCTCTATATCCGCATAGCCTAACGACTTGCCGTCAGCATCTACTACCTCGGCTTCTATCAATGCGTCACATATGCCGCAGATTACAAAACCGTCGTTTTCGTATGAAAAGCTATCCTTCGGGTGTGAGCAGGTCGCAAGTGTAAGCTTAAGCACATTCGACTTATATTCGTATCCGTTGCACTTAAGTACAATGTAATATTCAACCTCGCCGTCTTTAGCCGCAAGCTTACCGATTTCATAACAGTGTACCATATATTTATTGTACAAATTATAATCTTTAATGCGATTATTGCCGTTTACGAAATCCGAATAGGTTGCACCCCTTGAACCGACCGCCAATTCGTATGTAATATCGACGTATAAATATTTCTCTCCGTTACGGTATATAACAGGCGCTTCTTCGCCTACCCACGAAATACTTGCACTCTTTATCGGCGCTTCCTTTACTTCTACATTAGTTATATCCTGCTTTTCACGCTCTGCAATAGTAGACCAGATGCCGGAATCGATAAAACTCCAATAGGCATAGCCGTCCGCAAGAAGCTGTCTTACGTTTCTGCCTTCGCCTGAAACCTGTAAGCTGTAGAATTGACCGCCTTTAATTACAGCGTTACCGCCGTCTTTAATTATGAAGTCAGAGAAAGTACCACCGTTGATTTCCGCATTGCTGCCGTTGCAAACGGCAACACGTTTTATTAAGCCACTGCCGTTAACGGTCAGCTTACCGCTCGTTACTTCTATGGAATACCATACATCAGTACCGGGTTGTGAGAGCCTTTTACCGTTAAGTTCAAGCGTAACATTGCCTGTAACAGCTATCGTATCTGTAATATCGTCCGTGATGTTCTTCTGCAGCGTTACAGTAGCCGTACCTATCTTATTAGCCTTGTCAAAAGCGTCGCATATATCGCTGAACAGCTCTGTCTTTGCACTTCCGTCAACCGTATAGCTTACGCTTGCGGCAAACTCAGAGTTACAGTATTTGCATATACCGCTGTCATTAAAGGCATAACTGCCGTCCTCATTCTTATGCTCGCACTTGGTAAACAGATAATAGCTTACAGTGTTGTTTTCGGAGTCAAAATTATTTTTTTCGGCTATATCGCTGTATAATAAAGCCTTTGCTGTTTTCTCAGCAGTCGGATCTGTCGGATTGTCGTAGCTTATCACACGCACACCGCTTGCGATTACGTCCTTTAATTTAAGCTGTCCGAGATTGATATTTCTGTAAGTACCTCCGCCTATAGTAAGCTTTGCGTCAGTTGCGTCTTCGCTTACAAATAAATTATCAGCACCCGCATTATTGTCAACATTGACGCCTTCGCTGACAGTTACGGTACCGCCTGATATAGCAATACTATCAAATCCGGCGCTTGAGCCCTCAGGTAATGTAAGAGATCCGCTCTTCACATTAACCTTGCATCTGATTTCCATATTGCCTTCAGCAATAACATCTGCACCGTCAATAGTTATTTTCCCTGCGTAAGGACCGAGGACATAATTATTATTCGTTGTGGCAGTGGCAATCGTAAACTGACCGTTTGACAGCGTAACCTCGCTCTTGATCTCACCGCTTGTTACAAGAGTGAAAACACAGCCCTTGTTTTCAGCCTTATCGGCATATAATAAGCCTTCTTCAATGCTGTCAAAATATTCGTTAGTAGTACCGTCGGCTGATGTCACCTTTGCGTAAAGCACAGCACCGCACGCACACTTGGTATTTGCTTCAGTGTAGGTGTGGGTATGCTTTACAACTGTGACATTTTTAAGACCCGGATTCAGTGTTGTCGCACTGCCGTCAACTATCTTTTCGGGGAGATTTGTGACATCATTTAAGGTCACAAACGCATAGCCCTTCGCAAGCAGGGCGCTTACAGGCGTGCTATCAGTTAAATCATTTGTGTGAATTAACTCGTAGCTTCCGCCGTATAAAGCTATACCGCTTATGCCGTTATTTACTGTTAAGCCTGTACAACTACCACCGTAGATCTCCACACATTTAGCCGCGTCGGCGTATACACTGAACAAGGAAACGGCTGAACTGCTGTCGTCCGCAGTACCGTTTATAAGCGTGCCGCCCTTATTCACTTCAATTTCTGTGTCTATACTGCCGTTTTCTCTGCTGTTTTTAAGATACAGCACGCCTCCGTCGTTTACTTTAATTCTGTACGCCAATAATATAGAATGTCCGTTCATATCGACAGTAACCGTTGCGTTGCCGATCACTATGTTCTGAGAAAGCTCACAGTCCTTGTATAATGTCAGCGTACAGCCGCTGTTTACCTCCGATAATGCCGCAGTAAAAGCGTCGTCTATATTATCGAAATACTTCGCTGTTCCCACGCCCGAAACGCCCGCAGTAAGCTGATACTCGCAGGTAGAGCATACACCTGTTTTGCTGTCAACATCCGTATGACCGCACCGCTTACCGCAAATCGTACACTTGCCCGTTGTGCTGTCGTAACTGTGATCTTCATGTGATATTACAATAACAGTTGTTGCAAAACCGTCTTTCAACAGTGTTTTTGAGCCGTCTATCGGCTCACCGTAAGTCCTCATAAACATACGGTTCTCAGCCAACAAAGTCAGTATTTCTGCGTTTGCTCTGTCCCCGCCGCCGTTATAGCATATTTTTTTGAAAGCTCCGCCGTGAAGAATTACGTTACTGCTTGCATCGTTTATATTGAGTGTTATAGCAAATGTACTATAGCAGTCAAATGTACCTGCACCTACCGACACAGTTCCCGTAGCGCCGCAGTTTTCGTCAAATGTCAGCTTACCGCCGTCCTCTACATTGAAATCGCCATAAATACTATTATTTTTTTTCGATCCCGTAACGGTTATATCTCCCGAAACAGTTAACGTACCTACATTGGCTTTCTCAGCGATCCACAGCGTGAACTTACCGCTGAGTGTTGTATAGCTGCCTGTATAATTCTTGTATACTCTTAATGTACAGCCGGTGTTTGCGTCACTGTCAGCCGCTTCAAAAGCCGCTCCCATCTCATTTTCTTCATGAACAGAAGCTGCAGCCCCGTCCTTTACGATAACAGCCGCATACTGATATTCACACTCTGTACACTTACCCGTGTTAATGTCAACATCGCTGTGAGGGCAAATATATCCGCACTCGCACTTGCCGTCAACATAGGTATGGCTGTGGTCTTTGACTGTCAGCGTTTCACTGCTTGATATTTCCTTAACGCTTGCGTTGAAAAGAGTTCCGTCAGTCTTGAAGAAAGCCTTACCCTCGCCGAGCATATCGTATAATGTCTTGCTGTCCCTTGCGTAAAGTCCGGCTGGATATGTACCGGCTTTCAGTATAACCGTACTCGAATCATATACATAGATCGAAGTGTCTAAAACTACATCGCCGTCTATTATAAGCGTACCGCCGGCGTATGAAGCGTCGCTTGTCGGATATACATTACAACCGAGCATAACCGGATTGCCGCTGTTTTTGATTGTAAGCTTTCCGTTTTTGCAAGGAGTAATACTCCGGACATTTAATCTGCGTCCGTTTAAGTCAATTGTAAGTTCTCCGTATAAGTCATACTGAGCGCTTGGTTTAGAATAATCCTTAAACAGCTTTATCGTGCCGCTTCCGTTGTATTCATTCAGTATAGAGTCAAGCTCATCGGTATCTACATACTTCGAGATTCCGTTTGCATCTGTATAGATTGCGACAGACACAACCGCACCGCAAACAGAGCAGATGCCGTTGTCCGTGTTTATATCGCCGCCATGCTCGCAGGGCTTTCCGCACTCCTCGCACTTGCCTGTTCCATCGCTGTATTTGTGGTCAGCGTCAGTATGCTCTACAACAGTAAGCGCAACGGAATAACCCATACTTCCATATTCTTTATAAAGATCAAGATAATTGCCGTTATCTTCACGTCGCAGTGTCTGCCGGGTAACATCAAGAAGATTGCCTAATTTCAGAACTCCGGAATTGTTTTGGCTATGATATGACAGCCCACCTAACTTCATTCCCGTAGCAAGCTTTACAGATGTCGTTGTAGTTCCGTCATCAGCCACTGATGCTATCACAGTCAACTGCTCTGTAGTTACTTTTGCGCCATCGTTTACAGCAAGTCGTGCACCTGCCTCAACAAAAATTGTATTAAATCCTGCATTTGCAGCGCTGTCAATTACGAAAGATCCGCCATTGCGAACATACACCTGCGTAACATAACTGCCCTCTGTGCCGGTTAATGCAAGCTTGACGTCTTTGTTGACCCCAAGCTTGATATTGTTCAGCTTGTGACCGTTAAGGTCGATCATAACATTGTGATTTACATCTATAGTATCTAAAGTTGCAGTTGCCGATGTATCGCCGATATCCTGATAGATCTTAACATAGTTTCCGGTATCGGCAGTAATGCTGTCAAGGCAGTCTGCGAGCGTGTCATAGCCTGTCGGCGCACGGCCGTCTGTGCTGATCGTAGCAACAAACTGATACGCACACTCGTTACACTTACCCGTGTTAATGTCAATATTGCTGTGATCACATAACGCTCCGCAGTTTGTGCATTTACCGTCGGAATAACCGTTTTCATGTGCACATTCTTTATATGTAAATGTAAATTTTTCTGTAACAGTTTCTGTGCTGTCACCGTCTGAATAGGTTATATCGCAATACAGAACATAATTTCCGGCAGGAATATTATCCGCAAGCTTGAATTCGCCGTTGCTTCCGGATACTGCCGCACCGAGCTCATCTGCACTGTATGCACTGTTCGTACTGTACCAGTTATAGCTTATGCTTTCACTGTCAACCGTATAGGTGCTTACAAGCTTGTAATTGTCCTTCTCTTCCTGCGAAGTGTTTGTATAGAAAACCGTTCTGTTTGTGTTGTCACCCTGTGTAACCTTGTTGAAACGGTTTGCATTCGACTTTACCTGAACGGTATTGGATACAATATCTCCGCACTTTATTGTAAGAGTATTATCAGTGTAGTATGTAAGCGAAAACTCGGTATCGCAGACCATGCACACCCAGCCGTAATCGGTCTTGATTATGCTTGCTGATAAATCGGGTTCATCGCCGCCGAAATAGCCTCTTGCGTCTGCAAACTCTTTATCGCTCATATTCTTCAGAGTAATATCAAAGTAAACCGTACCCTTGAGCTTGGTATCAGTCTCGCCTTCAATTATTTCAAACTCTTCCGTCTTGAATATTCCTGTCTGCTTGCCGAGTATTATACGGGGAGAAGTATCAGGCTTTATAACTACCGTCTTAGCGTCTGCTCCGCCAATCTCATAATAGCCGTCCTTAAGCTCGACCTCGCCTGTCACAGCACTTTCTGAAGCCTTGGACTCGGTCGAACCCTTTACTACAAATTCGTCCTTGTCTATTGTCGGTACAGTTTGACCGATAGCGTATGAACCGCCCGTAGTATATACCGAGCCTGTACCGCTCATTATAAGGTTTACTTTGTAAATGCCATACTTAGCACCATAAGCAGTGACCTTACCGCCGCTTATTTCGGCATCCATTCCGTCGCCGTTGTTTCCGCTGTAGTATATTCCGACTTTCGCTGCATTGCCTTCAGGCACAGTAATACTGCCGTTTCCGCTGACGGAAATTTTGTCGAAATTACTGGTAAGCAATATTGCACTGTTTAACGTAGATTCATTAGCACAACCTACTGCAGTAAGACTGCCGTTGCCGTCAACAGTAATACTGCCGCCGACATTGACAGCCACACCCTCAATAGATGCAGTTGTCGCATTTGCGTTCAGCACACCGTCATTATGTATTTCAAGCGAATTTGTCTTTACAGTACCTGTTGCGTTTACTGTACCGCCGTTCAGGATTATTGATCCGCCGAGAGAGCGTGCCATACTGTCTGTAGATCGGTTCTCTGCATTCAGCACACCGTCGCCGCTGATCGTCATTGTGCCGTCACAGTTGGTAGTATCCGTATTTACGGCACTGAGAACGTATGTATCGCTGTCGTCGGTGTTCGTCTGTACGATAGTATTGTTACCGTTCAGCACTATCTCCGTGCCGTCGGGGACTGTTACGACGCTCATACTGTCGGTTGTCGTCTGAATGTTCACTCCGTCAAGTGTCAGCGTCTTTGTGTCATAATCCCAGCTCCAGCCGACACCGTTTTCGTCCGCTGTTTTTTCTCTGAAATCAAGCGGTGTCGTGATGACATTGCTCTCGCCGTCATGCGTATGTGCCTCGCCCTCGGCAAATGCCGATAACGGTACAGCCGTCAACGTCATTGCCGCAGACAGCACCGCACTTATGAGCCGTACAAATTTTTTCTTCATGTTTTTCCTCCTGTAGATTTACCCGTGCTTATGCCATGCACCTGCACTTATGCAGTGCCTCCTTCAGCTTTTCAAGCGGTATCGGCTTCTTGTGGAAATAGGTACAGCCAAGCCTGTATGACTGCGCCCCGAATCCCTCATCGTCCGACAGCCATATTACAGGCGTGTCCCTGTCGGCATTCTTCGCCGCAATAACGCCCTCCATACCGTCCGCTCCGTCGGCAAGCACGATTATAAGGTCAGCCGTCTTACACTCCTTCGCAAAGCTCTCATACCTCTGACATATCCTGTAGGCAATTCTTCGATATGCCGCCGTTGCGATTTGTGTTATTTTCGCTTTCAGTATCTCCGCCTCGTTTGCGGTATCGTAAACGCAGATGAGCATACTTCTCCCCCTTATAATTTTATAATTATATCATAACTCATTTGCTTTGCGATTTCAACTTTTTGGCACGAACGGTTGTTATAACGGCGCAAACGGTCATAAATGCGGCATATAATACAAAAAACGGCGCCCTACAGCCACCGTTCAAGTGAAATATTTTGCCAAGCACTGCCTAAAACATTTTCCGCACCGACAAGGAGTTAATATTTTCGTGACTTTATCTGTACAACAGCACTGGCACCAACCCTCAAAAACCGCACTATCCCTAGCCTTGCACTATCACACTTGGCTCCCTTGCCAAAGGGAGCTGGATTGCGACAAGGCTACTTCTTATCATAGATTGCCTTGCTCAGCGATTCAAGTATATTTAATATCCTCTCAGTTCTATCTGTCGCAAGACTGAGGGATCGTCACACCAACCCTTGCCCCGCACCACCCTCCCAAAACCGCACTATCCCTTGCCTTGCACTATCACACTTGGCTCCCTTGAGTAAAGGGAGCTGGCTTGCGACAAGGCTACTTCTTATCATAAATTGTCATGCTCTGCGATTCAAGCATCCTTAATATCTATTCAGCCCTATCTGTCGCAAGACTGAGGGATTGTCACACCAACCCTCCCAAACCCGCACTATCCCACCCACTTTTCGTAATGCCAACATCCATATATGCCTGTTTGCTTTGCATTTACACTATCGCTCGAAAACCACCAACACACTTGCCTCCCTTGTCAAAGGTGAGGTGCTGTCGCCCGAAAAAATTCGGGCGACTACCGGAGGGATTGTCACTCCACCAACCTTTTTCAAAACCGCACTATCCCTTGCCCAGCACCACGTCCTTGCCTCCCCTCGAAAAAGGGTGAGGTTCTGTTGCTCGGTCAAGCCGAGCCAACTATGGTGGGGATTGCTCCCCAACCGCACCATCAATGAGATTTTCCGCACTCCTACATTCATAACTAATTATACCAAAATCAGTTATATTTCTTTTTTCACTATTATTTTAATCTTACTTTTATTTCCGTCATCCCACCCTCTTTGATTTTCTTCTCCCCCTCTTTTCGTTACAATCCCATTCCACTATTAGTAATCAGATATAACGTATTCGTCTATATTTGACATTATCACTAATAAGCAGAACCGCATTATCCACCCGAAGCTATACACCGCCGACACTCCATATTTTTACAGCCTTTGTTGTGCCCCCTCGTTTCGTTACACTTCCAATTCAACTATCAGCAATCATATATACCGCAATTATCTATATTTGACATTATCACTAATAAGCCGAACCGCATTATCCACCCGAAGCTATACACCGCCTACACCCCCATATTTTTACAGACTTTGTTATGCCCACTCTTTCGTGACACTTCCAATTCAACTATCAGCTATCCGATATAACGTAATTATCTATATTTGACATTATCACTGATAAGCCGAACCGCATTATCCACCCGAAGCCATCCGCCACCAAAGCCTCCTATAATTTTCGAGTTTTTGCGATGTTTCCCCCCTCTCTATCGAAAAATTCTAAAATCATCAAAATTCATCATTCGGTTATTCTTGCGTCAATCTGCCGTCACCCCCGATAACATAACGGTTTACGCCCTCTCAGACGTAAAAACCGGTTCATCATAAATCATCACACTGTGAATGACATATTTCACCTTTATTTTACATTTATTTACTGCCGCCGCTTTACTTGCCGCTTTACTTGACAGAACAGCCGTTTTTGTATTATAATAAAGGTTGAAATTGAATTATACCGCCATATCGGGCGTATGAAAGGACAACTCGCAAAATGGAAGAGAAAAAATATGACTTTTCTGCCATAGAAAGTAAGTGGCAGAAATACTGGGACGAGCATCAGACATTCAAGGCTGAAAACGGCAGTGCCAAGCCGAAATTCTACGCTCTCGTAGAGTTCCCCTACCCCTCCGGCGCAGGTATGCATGTAGGTCATATCAAGGCTTATTCCGGCCTTGAGGTAGTCAGCCGCAAGAGAAGGCTTCAGGGCTACAACGTACTGTTCCCGATTGGCTTTGACGCTTACGGTCTGCCCACCGAGAACACCGCCATCAAGACCGGCGTTCATCCCCGTAAGGTCACCGATAACAACATAGTAAAATTTACCAGCCAGCTCAAGCGTGTCGGCTTCTCGTTCGACTGGTCAAGGGTCATCGACACCACCGAAGAGCGTTATTACAAGTGGACTCAGTGGATATTCCTCAAGATGTTCGAGAATGGCCTTGTATTCAGGGATAAGACGCTCGTAAACTACTGCCCGAGCTGTAAGGTCGTACTTTCAAACGAGGACTCACAGGGCGGTCACTGCGACATCTGCCACAGCGAAATAGTGCAAAAGACCAAGGAAGTATGGTACCTGCGTATCACCGAATATGCCGACAAGCTGTTACAGGGACTTGAAACGGTCGACTATCTGCCTAACATAAAGCTCCAGCAGGAGAACTGGATAGGCAAGTCTACAGGCGCTTTCGTAAACTTCTCCATCAAGGAAAACGGCGAGAAGCTCCGCATCTACACGACCCGTCCCGATACACTCTACGGCGTAACATTTATGGTCATCGCTCCCGAGCATCCCATAATAGAAAAGTACAGGGATTCCATAAAGAACATTGCCGACCTTGACGCTTACAAGGCTGAATGCAGTAAGAAGAGCGAATTCGAAAGAACACAGCTTGTCAAGGACAAAACGGGCGTAAAGATAGACGGTCTTACCGGCGTAAACCCCGTTACCGGCAAGGAAATTCCGATATACATTTCCGACTATGTAATGATGGGATACGGCACGGGCGCTATAATGGCGGTTCCTGCTCACGATACCCGTGACTATGAATTTGCAAAGAAGTTCGGCATTGATATAATCGAGGTTATCAAGGGCGGCGACATCTCGAAGGAAGCCTACACGGGCGACGGCGAGATGGTGAATTCGGGCGAGCTGAACGGCATTACGAACAAGAAGGACGCTATCGAAAAGATGCTCGGCGTACTTGCAAAGCTCGGCTGCGGCGAAAAGGGCGTACAGTACAAGATGAAAGACTGGGCGTTCAACCGTCAGAGATACTGGGGCGAACCTATCCCGATAGTACACTGCCCCGACTGCGGAATAGTTCCCGTACCTTATGAGGAACTGCCTCTGGAGCTTCCTCCCGTTGAGAACTTCCAGCCCGGTCAGGACGGCGAAAGCCCGCTTGCAAAGATAGATTCATTCGTACACTGCAAATGCCCCAAGTGCGGCAAGGACGCACGCAGAGAAACAGATACAATGCCCCAGTGGGCAGGCTCAAGCTGGTACTTCCTGCGTTACTGCGACCCCAACAACGACAAGGAATTTGCTTCGCAGGAAGCGCTCAAATACTGGCTTCCTGTTGACTGGTACAACGGCGGTATGGAGCACGTTACCCGTCATATGATCTACTCACGTTTCTGGCACAAGTTCCTTTACGACATAGGCGAAGTTCCCACTCCCGAGCCTTATGCAAAGCGTACCGCACAGGGTCTTATCTTAGGTCCGGACGGCGAAAAGATGAGCAAGTCAAGAGGCAACGTAATCGACCCGAATGACGTTGTTGACGTATACGGTGCAGACGTTCTTCGTGTATACGTTCTGTTCATGGGCGACTATGAGCAGGCGGCTCCCTGGAACGACAGCAGTATGAAGGGCTGTAAGCGTTTCCTTGACCGTGTATGGAATCTTCAGAATATGCTTGTCCGTGGCGATGAATACTCAGACGAGCTGAGAACGTCAATGCACAAGACAATAAAGAAGGTCAGCGAAGATATTGAGAAGATGAGATTCAACACGGCTATCGCCGCTATGATGTCGCTTATCAACGAGATTACCGCAAACGGCAAGATTAACGATGCCGAGATGAAATCGCTGCTGATACTCTTGAATCCCTTTGCTCCCCACATCACCGAGGAAATGTACAATTCACTCGGCTACGGCATACTGAACGAGGCACAGTGGGTAACATACGACGAGGCGCTCTGCGTTGACAGCACCGTTGAAATAGTAGTTCAGCTGTGCGGTAAGATAAAGGCTCGTATAAACGTGCCTACAGCCGCCGACAAGGACGAACTGCTGAAGATGGCAAAGGAAGCTATCGCACAGTCGCTTGAGGGCAAGACAATCCGCAAGGAGATAGTTGTTCCCGGCAAGCTCGTAAACATTGTTGCAAACTGATAATATAAGGATATACAAAACCGCTCCCGAAGTGTTACGGGAGCGGTTTTTAATTTAGTCTGTATGCTTTTAAGGAGGCGAGGGTGTGAGCGATTTTCGAGGAATAGTGCGGGTTTGGGAGGGTTGGTGCGGATAGGGAGCAATCCCCACCGTCACGGCTCGGGATAGTTTCAGAATCGTAAAAGCAGGACTATCTGAATACTGTACAGCAAGCCGAAAAACCTCTACAGCCGTGCCACGGTAGATTGTCAAGTCAAGTGCAACACTTTTTAGACAAAAATTCGAGAGGGG
>ENA-UAPL01000332-UAPL01000332.1-human-gut-metagenome-genome-assembly--contig:-NODE-332-length-22770-cov-9.800616_pt1 | contig 22770 bp, 20 predicted proteins | sample MGYA00243480_ERZ654577 | MGnify/ENA primary metagenome ERZ654577 (study PRJEB26926, sample SAMN06164678) | human gut metagenome | biome: ENVO:00009003; feature: ENVO:2100002; material: ENVO:00002003...
GAACCATCGACTTCGGTCGGTGGTTCTTTTTGTTTTGCTGGCGCTTTGCGGGATGATGTGGTATACTCAGCTCAACAAATCAAACTCTGGAGAATGACTATGCAAAAGATCCGTACTGCCACCTTTGAAGATCTGGATGCCATTGCCGCCGTGGAGGCGGCCTGCTTCCCGGCTGCGGAGGCGGCCACAAAAGAAGAATTCGCCGGGCGGCTGACCCATTATGCCGACCACTTCTGGCTGCTGTTCGAGGACGAAAAGCTCGTCTCCTTTGTAGACGGCTTTGTGACCGATACCCCCGACCTGACAGACGAGATGTACGCCGACGCTTCCCTGCACGATGCCCATGGGGCGTGGCAGATGATCTTTGGGGTGAACACCCTGCCCGAATACCGGAAGCAGGGCCTGGCCGGGCAGCTGCTCCGCCGGGCCATCGCCGATGCAAAGGCTCAGGGCCGCAGGGGGCTGGTGCTCACCTGCAAGGACAGGCTCGTGCACTATTACGCCGGCTTCGGCTTTGTCAGCGAAGGCGTTTCCGGCTCCACCCACGGCGGCGTGGTGTGGTACCAGATGCGGCTGACCTTCTGAACTTCCTACAAAAAGCAGCGCCCCCGCCTGCCGGAAACACCGGTGTGCGGGGGCGCTTTGCATTTGCTGGGAGGATATGGTCTACCTGCACCACTGGGCAAACTCTGCGTCTGTGCACTTGACGTAGTGGCTGCCCGCAACATGGTGGCTGGTACCCAGGCTGTAATCGATGCCGGAGGCGGCGTAATCGTAGGTCTCGGCCACGCGGCGCTTTTCCACAACAGGGTTGGGCAGCGGGATGGCCGACAGCAGGCTCCGGGTGTAGGGGTGGATGGGATGCTCAAAGATCTCCTCGGTGGTGCCGGTCTCCAGCAGGTGGCCCAGATGGAGCACCCCGATGCGGTCAGAGATATACTTGACCATGGAAAGGTCATGGGCGATGAAGAGGTAGGCCGTGCCGGTCTCCTGCTGGATATCCTTCATCAGGTTGACCACCTGCGCCTGAATGGACACATCCAGTGCCGAGATGCACTCGTCGGCGATGATGAGCTTGGGGTTCATAATCAGGGCGCGGGCGATGCCCACGCGCTGGCGCTGGCCGCCCGAGAACTGATGGGGGTAACGCTCGGCGTGCTCCGGGGCAAGGCCCACCTTGGCCAGGATTTCTTCCACCTTCTCCCGGCGCTCCGCCGGAGTCTTGTACATGTGGTGGATGTCCAGTCCCTCGCCGATGATGTCCTCCACCTTTTTGCGGGGGTTCAGGCTGGCCATGGGGTCCTGGAAGATCATCTGCATCTGGGTGCGCAGGGTGTTGTTCTGTGCGTGGCTCAGGTGTCCGCTGATGTCCTGCCCGTCAAAGGTGATCTTGCCTGCGGTGGGGTCGTACAGCCGGATGATGCTCCGGCCGATGGTGGACTTGCCGGAGCCGGATTCGCCCACCAGACCATAGGTCTCGCCGGGGTAGATTTCAAAGCTCACGTCGTCCACAGCCTTAACGGTGAAGTTCTTGTTCACCTTGAAATACTGTTTCAGGCCCTCCACTTTCAGAAGCGGGGTCGCGCTCTGTGCAGCCATTTATTCCGCCTCCTTGATCTTTTCTGCATCCGCTTTCATGCGGCTGATGCGCTGGGCCAGCTCCGGCGGCATTTCCACCTTGGGGGCCCGGGGGTCCAGCAGCCAGGTGGCCGCATAGTGGGTCTCGCTGATCTTGAACATGGGAGGATCGACTTCATCATCGATGTGCAGGGCAAAGCGGTTGCGGGGTGCAAAGGCATCGCCCGGCTTCTCATGCAGCAGGTTCGGCGGAGAGCCCGGGATGGTGTACAGACGGTCATCGGCGGTGTCCAGATCGGGCATGGCCGACAGCAGGCCCCAGGTGTAGGGATGCTTGGGGTCGTAGAAAATCTCGTCAATGGTGCCGGTCTCCACGATCTTGCCCGCGTACATGACATCCACATAGTCGGCCACCTTTGCCACAACGCCCAGGTCGTGGGTGATGTAGATGACCGAGATGCCGCGCTCCTTCTGGATGCTGCGGATCAGCTCCAGGATCTTGGCCTGGATCGTCACGTCCAGTGCCGTGGTGGGCTCATCGCAGATGAGCAGGTCGGGGTCACAGGACAGGGCAATGGCAATGACCACGCGCTGGCGCATACCGCCGGACAGCTGGTGGGGATAATTCTTCATCCGCTTTTCCGCATCGGTGATGCCCACCTCCTCCAGCAGCTCCAGTGCCTTTTTATAGGCCTCGGCCTTGGGCATCTTGAAGTGCCAGAGCATTCCCTCCATGATCTGCTTGCCAATGGTCATGGTGGGGTCAAGGCTGGTCATGGGGTCCTGGAACACCATGGCGATGCGCTTTCCATTGATGTGGCGGCGGATCCACTTTTTGTCCTTCTGCAGCAAGTCCACCGTCTCGGGAGAGCCGTCTGCATGGTGGTAGCTGAACTGGATGGAGCCGCTGTTCACGGTGGCGTTCTTGGCCAGAATGCCCATGGCGGCCTTCATGGTCACGGACTTGCCGGAGCCGGACTCGCCCACCAGCGCAACGGTCTCGCCCTTGTACAGGTCGATGTTCACGCCCCGGATGGCGTGCACCGGGCCTGCGGTGGTCTTAAAAGTGATATCAAGGTCTCGCACCGACAAGACCTGTTCTTTTTTGTTCTCAGGCATGGGGTGTTCCTCCTTACATACTCTTCATCTTGGGGTCCAGGGCCTCGCGCAGACCATCGGCCACCAGATTGAAGCTGAGCATCAGCAGGCTCATCACCACAATGGGCGGAATGATCTGATAGGGATGGGTGGTGAAGCTGTTGTACAGCTCACTGATCAAAGAACCCAGCGAACACTGGGGCACCGGGATGCCCAGACCCACAAAGGACAGGAATGCTTCGGTAAAGATGGCGGTGGGGATGCTGAACATGACCTGCGTGATGATGGGTCCGATGATGTTGGGCAGCACTTCCTTGAAGATGATGAAGAAGCTACCTGCACCCAGCGTGCGGGAGGCCAGCACGAATTCCTGATCCTTCAGCTTGAGCATCTCGGCGCGGGCGATGCGGCTCATGCCCACCCACTCGGTCAGCATCAGGGCAAAGATGATGGTGACCATGCCGGGCTGCAGCACCAGCAGCAGCAGCGTAACGATGACCAGGCGGGGAATGCCGTTGGCTACCTCGAGGAAGCGCTGCATCACCATATCCACCCTGCCGCCAAAGTAGCCGGAAATCAGGCCATAGCTCATGCCGATGACCATATCGATGACAGCAGCGGCCACTGCGATGATCAGGGAGACACGGGCACCCTCCCAGGTGCGGGTCCAGATATCGCGGCCGTACAGGTCACTGCCGAACCAGTAGTAGACATCGTCCTTGCCCTTTTCCACATAGGCGTTGACGCTCTTGCTGCCGGTGGTGGTGCTCATCTTCTCGCTGCCGTCCAGGATGCCGAGGCGCTCGATGCCCGGCACACGGGGAGCAAAGTTCTTCTGGCTCAGATCCTGGCCGGAGTAGGTATAGCTGTTCATGCCCGGGCCAAAAACGGCCAGCAGCACGATGACGACGATCAGGATCAGGCCCAGCACGGCGCTCCTCTTGCCGAAGAAGCGGAGGATGGCATCCTTCCAGAAGCTCTGGGCCGCAAAGTTGGTATCCACGGCGATCTCATCGTCGTTGTGCTTGAGGGCAAACTCCTTGTCCTCAAAGGTGTGCTCGGGATACAGGGAATCCACCGCGCTGACGATGGCATCCGCTGTGGATTCGCCGCCCAGGCGGATCGCTTTTTCTGCCATATCAGTCATCCCCCTTTGCCAGACGAATGCGCGGATCGATGATGCCGTAGAGCAGGTCAACGACCAGCATGATGCCAATGTACATGGCGCTGTAAATAAAGCTCAGGCCAATGACCACGTTGTAGTCGTTGGACTGGATGGCCGTGACCAGCAGGCTGCCCACGCCGGGAATGGCGAAGATCTTTTCCACCACCAGCGAGCCGGTCATCAGATCCACGATCAGGGGTGCCAGCACCGTGATGATGGGGATGAGGGCATTGCGCAGGGCATGGCGGAAGATCAGCGCCGGGCCGGAGATGCCCTTGCTCTCGGCCAGCAGCATGTAATCGGAATCAAGGACTTCGATCATCTCACTGCGGGTAAAGCGGGCAATGGAGGCCATGGTGAACATGGAAAGCGAGATGCTGGGCAGGACGCTGGAGCCAAAGACATCCTTGGCGGAGAACAGCATTGGGAACCAGCGGAGCTTGAAGCCAAAGGCATAGCTCAGGGCCAGTGCGAACACATAGGAAGGCACCGACACGCCGATAACCGAGATGATGGTGGCGATGGTATCAAAAATGGTATCCCGCTTGAGTGCGGCAATGATGCCCAGCACCAGGCCCACAGCGGCACCCAGCGTCACAGCCATGCCGCCCACCTGAATGGAGATGGGCAGGCGGCTCTGGATGAGCTGGGAGATGGGTGTATTCTTGGAGATGTTATAGCTCACGCCAAAATCTCCCCGGAGCATATTGCCCACATAGCGGAAGAACTGGATGTAGATGGGCTGATCCAGGCCGTACTTTGCGTACAGGGCAGCCCGCATATCGGGCGTCAGCTTTTCATCATTGAAGGGCGAACCGGGCATCAGCTGCATCAGGATAAACAGCACCAGCAAAATTGCCAGCAGTGTGAACAGCGAGGTCAGGATTCGCTTGAGCGTATATTTTTTCACGTCGGGTGGGCCCCCTTTTCCTTCCGGGATCTCGCGGTCAGTCGTTCGTCTGCCGCGGACAGGCACAATGCCAAAAAGGCGCACAGTGGCTCTTTGCGGGCCACTGTGCGGCCTTGTTCAGTGTGCTTTCAGTTGTTTACTCGCTCTTGGTGGTGTTCTTATACACACGGTTCAGAGCGCAGGGGTGATGCTCGACACCCTTGACGGCAGAGGAGATCATCTCAGCGTTGCACTGGCCGTACAGGGGGAAGATGACCGCCTGCTCCAGAACGATCTGCTCTGCCTCGTACAGGGCAGCCCAGCGGCCCTCGGGGTCGGTGCACAGATCACCGGTGGTGCACTCGTCAATGACGGCATCGTAGTCGGCATCGCTCCACAGACCGTAGTTGTTGGAGTTGCCGGTCACCCACATACCCAGATAGGTCATGGGGTCAGCGTAGTCGGGGCCCCAGCGGGTCAGACCCAGCTCAAAGGTGCCGTCCTGCATATCCTGCACGCGCTGCTTCTTGGGCTCCACGGTCAGGTTGATGGTCAGGCCCTCCAGCGTGGTCTCCAGCTGCTCCTTGACGACCTGAGCCACCTTCTGGGGTGCATCGTCGGCATCCACCACCATATCAAAGGTGAAGGTATCCTTACCCAGCTCAGCCTTGGCGGTCTCAAAGAACTCCTTGGCCTTCTCGGGGTCATAAGCGCAGTCATCTGCAAACTTGGTCTGGTCGGCGCTGAAATCGCTGCCGTCGGGGCCGGTTGCAAACTGTGCGGGAACAGCGGTGTATGCGGGGGTGGAGCCATCCTTCAGCACATCGCCGGTAATGGCATCACGATCCAGCGCAAAGGTCATGGCCTTGCGCAGGTTCAGGTTTGCCAGATCAGGCACAGCGTCGATGTTGGGGCTGATGTACCACAGGTAACCGGCACCCACGCTGGTAAACTCGGGATCATCCTTGACCTGATCGACCTGCTCACCGTTCAGCAGGGTGATATCCAGCGTGCCGGTCTGATAGCTCATCAGAGCCTGCTGGCTGTCCTTGATGACCTGATAGGCCAGACCGTCCAGAGCGATCTTATCCGCATCATAGTAATCGGGGTTCTTTTCCATCGCAAAGGCGGTGGCGGCGGGCTGATAATCGGTCAGCACGAACGCGCCGTTGGACAGCACCGTTTCGGGGCTGGTGCCAAAGGTGTCAGCGCAGGTGTTGTAGAAGGCCTCGTTCACCGGGTAGAAGGTGGGGAAGTACATCAGGCTCAGGAAGTAGCTGACAGGAACGTTCAGCTGCACCTCCAGGGTCTTGTCGTCCACAGCGGTCACGCCCAGGTCGGTAACGGGCTTTTCACCGGCAATGATCTCGGCGGCGTTGACCACCTGACCAATGTCGGACAGCATGTAGGAATACTCGGAAGCGGTGGCGGGGTCTACGGCGCGCTGCCAGCCGAACACAAAGTCGGCGGCGGTCACGGCCTCACCGTTGGACCACTTTGCATCGCGCAGGTGGAAGGTGTAGGTCTTGCCGTCCTCGCTGATGTCATAAGTCTCCGCCATGGCGGGAACTGCTGCACCGTCAGCATCCATCTGCATCAGGCCATCGGTGTAATCCGCGATGACCTCAAAGGAGGTGCCGTCGGTGGCCACCTGCGGGTCCAGAGACTGGACCTCGGTCTCCAGCATGATGTTCAGGGTGCCGCCCTGTGCGGTGCCAGCCGCAGCAGAGGAAGCGCCGCTGGCTGCAGAAGATGCAGCCGTGGAGCTGGAAGAGCCGCCGCAGGCTGTCAGAGCCAGCGCGGCAGAGGTGACACCGGCAGCTGCCAGGAAGCTGCGGCGCGAAATACGACGATCGAATTTCATATATGTTTTCCCCTCTCTTTAATGCTCTACACTGATAAAGTATTAATTTCTGAAAATGCACAAGGGGCTCTGCTCCCCCTCTGGAGCTTCTGCACACCCTTGTGCCATGGCCGCATTATACCGCTGTTCCCCGCCGTTGAAAAGGGTTTTTCGGGAATTTGTCCTCCAAAAAGGCCCATTTCTCCCCTTTGTCCAACATCCCGCCGAAAATGGAAACTAATTTTTGTATAGTTTTTCTCCTGTGCTGTATTTTGTACAAAGACAGTTCTTGCATTAAAGTCACCGATTGTATTTCTATGGAGTACATTCAACTTCGTTCACTTCATTTTATTAAGAGTTGAAATTGCTTCAGTCTATAGCAGTTCTCTTTGTCATTGCTTCGCAATGACACCTCTCCCAGCAGGAAAAGCAGGATAGGCGTTCTCATAAACCTGGCTCCCCTGCCCGGAGATCTGACACGACGCGCCCGAGAGGCTCACAGACAAAAAAGGAGCCCGCTGTACGAACACAACGGGCTCCTCTTGGTTCTGATCTTACTTCGCGTACTCGATGGCGCGGCTCTCGCGGATGACGTTGACCTTGATCTGGCCGGGATAATCGAGGGTATCCTCGATCTTCTTGGCGATCTGGCGGGCCAGCAGGATGACCTGATCATCGCTGATAACATCGGGCTTGACCATGATGCGGACTTCGCGGCCGGCCTGAACGGCAAAGGCCTGCTCCACGCCCTCAAAGCTGGAAGAGATCTCCTCCAGATTTTCCAGACGCTTGACATAGCTCTCCACGTTCTCGCGGCGGGCACCGGGACGTGCGGCGCTGATGGCATCGCAGGCCTGAATGATAAAGGCCAGCGGGGTCTTGGGCTCCACATCGCCGTGGTGGGCCTCAATGGCATGGATGATCTGGGTGTTTTCCTTGTACTTGCGGCAGATATCCACACCGATCTGGACATGGCTGCCCTCGATCTCGTGGTCAAGGGCCTTGCCGATATCATGCAGCAGACCGGCACGGCGGGCCAGCGTGACGTTCACGCCCATCTCGCCTGCCAGCAGACCGGCCAGCCAGGCCACCTCCATGCTGTGGGTCAGAGCGTTCTGGCCAAAGCTGGTGCGGTACTTCAGGCGGCCGATGAGCTTGATGAGGTCGGGGTGCAGGCCGTGGATGCCAAGCTCCATCACGGCGCGCTCGCCCTCCCGCTTCATCTGCAGCTCAAGGTCGTGGCGGCACTTCTCCACCGTCTCCTCAATGCGGGCGGGGTGGATGCGGCCATCACCGATCAGGCGCTCCAGCGTCATGCGGGCAACCTCGCGGCGGGTCTGGTCAAAGGAGGACAGGGTGATGGCCTCCGGGGTATCGTCGATGATAAGATCCACGCCGGTGGCAGTTTCCAGCGCGCGGATGTTGCGGCCCTCACGGCCGATGATACGGCCCTTCATCTCGTCGCTGGGCAGGGGCACCACGCTGACGGTGGTCTCGCTGCAGTGGTCAGCGGCGCAGCGGCTGATGGCCTGACCGATCATGTTGCGGGCGATGTTATCGCAGTTTTCCTTCAGGTCGGTCTCGTAGGCAGCCACACGGACAGCCTTCTCGTGGGTGAGCTCCTCGTCCACCTTGTGCAGCAGCACTTCACGGGCATCCTCTTGGCTCAGGCCCGCCAGGGTCTCCAGGCGCTCCATCTCCTTGGCACGGATGGCATCCACCTCAGCCAAGCGGCTGTCGGCCTCCTCGTGCTTTTTCTTGAGCTCTTCTTCCTTCTTTTCCAGGGCTTCGGTCTTGCGGTCCAGCGCATTTTCCTTCTGGTCAATGCGGTTCTCCTGGCGGCTGATCTCGGCACGGCGCTGCTTGATCTCCTTGTCGGCCTCTGCCTTCTGGGCATCGACCTCGGCTTTCAGGCGGAAAGCCTCGTCCTTGGCTTCCAGAACAGCTTCTTTTCGTTTTTGGTCAGCGGTCTTGATTGCTTCGTTCACCAGGCGGGTAGCCTCGGCTTCTGCGCTGCCGATCTGTGCCTCGGCGGTCTTTTTACGGTTGTTGTAACCAATAAAATAACCCGCGCCGGCAGCAACAGCAGCAACCACGACCACGATCAACAGAATGATCGGGGACATCGTGTTCACTCTCCTTACAATTAAAGTTCAAAATTAACTAAAATCTGGAGACGCTGCCGCGCAAGGCGTGGGTCAACAATACAAAATCAAGCTCTCAACAACAAAACAGACAACAGCACCGCACAAAAAGGGCATGTTTGCCCCTGCGGCCTGATGCAGCTTTTTTATCTACAAGGTTTTCATATAAAAACGGGCAGATGAAGCCCCATTGAACTTTGGTTGTGGAAGATCCCTGCACGCAGCGTCATGGATTCCATACTACTTCTTATATTACGAAACATTTGGTACAATGTCAAGTAAAGTGAAAGGAATTTTCTAAAAAAACAGCCATTATTCCAGATACATCCGCCGCAGCCGCATCAGACGGGCGGGGGTCAGGCCGTATTCGGCTTCAAGATAGGCATCGGTGGTGCCATACTCTTTGCGGATGGTGTCCAACACAAAGGGGGCAGACTCCGGGTGGACACCGGCAATGCCCTGATAGAACTGCTTCTGTTCCGGATGCGCCTCGATCTCCTCGGCATGGGCGGCCCAGATCTTTTCCAGCTCCGGGCGGCGGCAGACATTGGTCCGTACAAAATCCTGACAGATCGTTTCATCGGAAGCACCCAGTGCCAGCAGGATGAGCATGGCCGCCACGCCGGTGCGGTCTTTCCCGCCAGAGCAGTGGAACAGGATCGGCGTTTCGCCCGCCTCCAGTGCCCGGAACAGCTCCTTGTAGGCCTTATTGCGGAAGAGCATCTGCTCATACATGGCATCGGCAAGGTTATGCTCCTCATCCTTCTTGCCCTTGAGCAGCTTTTCAATGTCCCCGGGAGAGAAAGAGATCTCGCTTCCGTCCGGGTGGCAAAGCCCGCAGATGCGCACCAGCCGCGCGCCATCGGGCACATAGTCGGGCTGCTCCGCTGCCTCGGACTCGCTGCGCAGATCGAGGATGAGCCGCAGGCCCAGGCTGTCCAGCAGCTTACGGTCAGCTGCCCCGGTCAGCAGTCCGGTGGGAATGCCGCGGTAGATCTGCCCCCACTTGACATGCTTGCCCTCGTCGGCCTCGTAGCCGCCCAGCTCCCGGAAGTTGTTCCCGCCCGCAAAGGGCAGCTGGGTACCCGGAGCCGGGTGCTGCGGTGCCGCCTTGGGGGCGGCGCTGGACAGCACCGGGAAGTTGTAGAAGGGCTTTGCCGGGCGGCCCCGCCGGGGCGGCAGGGACGCCGCTCCCCCGATGACCTCCATCAGGTAGCCCCGCAGCAGGTCAAGATAGGCCGAGTTGTGGTCGCGCCGCTGCACCATCGAGACACAGAGGGGCGGCAGATCTTCCAGCAGCACGTCCCGCACCCGGTCCAGCTCCCGCCGTGCCCCCGGCTCGTAGCGGGTCAGGCAGGTGCAGAGCTGCTCCTGAACCAGATAGTACGCCTGATAGAAGCTGGGGCCGATCTCCGCGTTGGGCGCAAAGCCCTCCCGGGCGCAGGCATCCCACAGGGGGCTGAACAGATCCTGCCGCAGGCTGGGCAGCAGCACCCGCTGGCCCCGCAGAGCCGAAAGCGGCACCCGCTCCTTCTCCCAGAAGGGATGGCCGCGCGGCACCAGCAGGCAGGCCGGGTCTGCCCGCAGGGTGGTGCGGGCCAGCACCGGAGCCGCCGTGCCCAGATCCATCACAAGACCCGCGTCCAGCTCGCCCTGCTCCACACCATCGGCCACGGCATCGTTTTCCAGCAGGCGGAACCGCATCTCAATGTGGGGGTACTGCTGGCGGAACTTGTCCAGCTGGGTCTCCAGCCCGGGCAGGTAGTCCGGCACCAGCGAGACACTGATGCCGATGCGCACCGGCTGGACCGACTGGATCTCCGCATGGAGGGCCGCCTGCATCTGCTGGAACTGCTCCACCACCGGGGCCGCATGGCGCTGCAAACTCAGCCCCCGCTCGGTGAGCGAGAGCTTGTGGTGAGCGCTGACGAACAGCGGGCCGCAGAGCTCGGCTTCCAGCGCCGTGATGCTCTGCCGCAGGGCCTGCCGCGACAGAAACAGCCGCTGTGACGCGCGGGTGTAGTTCATTTCTTCGCACAAAACCAGAAAATAGTGCAGCTGGCGGATATCCATGGGTTCCTCCTGAAGGGTGGTGTATCAATAGATTAAGGATACCGCCTTTTTGCCTGCTTGTAAAGGCCGCGCGGGCAAAAAGTCCCTCCCGGATTGACACATCCCGCCGCATGGTGTAGACTTCAAGCAGCAGAATTTTTCTCCCCGAAGAGAAAAGCTCCATCAAACACACAGAAAGAAGGTATTTCCCATGAAAGTCATTGCTACTGAAAAGGCTCCCGGCGCGATCGGCCCCTACTCCCAGGGCTTCATCGCAGGCGGTTTCGTCTACACCTCCGGCCAGATCCCTGTGAACCCTGCGGACGGCACTGTGCCCGAGGGCATCGCCGCCCAGACCGAGCAGAGCTGCAAGAACGTGGGTGCGATCCTGGAAGCCGCCGGTTCCGGCTACGACAAGGTCATCAAGACCACCTGCTTCCTGGCCGATATCGCCGACTTTGCCGCCTTCAACGAGGTCTACGCAAAGTACTTCACCTCCAAGCCCGCCCGCAGCTGCGTTGCCGTCAAGGATCTGCCCAAGGGTGTCCTGTGCGAGATCGAGGCCGTGGCAGAGGCGTAAGCTCCCGAATTGCACGGCTTTGCGTTCTCCCCTTTACAACGCTCTGAAATTGTGCCATAATTTACTGTATTAAAGGGAAAGCCGTTCCGGTGCCGCAATTCGGCGGCGGGAACGGAAAGAGAGGGGTAAACTGTTATGAGCAAAACGATGATCCCGCAGAACTACACACCCGCGCTGAACCTGTACGACACCCAGCGTGCCATCGGCACCGTGAAGCGGCTGTTCGCCGACACCCTGTGTGCCACGCTGAACCTCTACCGCGTGTCGGCTCCGCTGTTTCTGGAGGCTTCCACCGGCCTGAACGACGACCTGAACGGCGTGGAACGCAAGGTCACCTTTGACATCCGGGACAGCGGCATTGAGGCACAGGTGGTGCAGTCACTGGCAAAGTGGAAGCGCAAGGCCCTGAAGGACTACGGCTTCCGCGTGGGCAAGGGCCTGTACTGCGACATGAACGCCATCCGCCGGGACGAGGAGCTGGACAACCTCCACTCCGTCTATGTGGACCAGTGGGACTGGGAGAAGGTCATCCGCAAGGAGGACCGCAGCGAGGCCTACCTGAAGAACGTGGTGCGCTCCATTGTGTCGGCTGTCTGCGCCACCGAGATGAATCTGCACGCCATGTTCCCCCAGCTGCAGGATCTGCCCCTTCACACCCCCAACGTGACCTTTATCACCACCCAGGAGCTGGAGGACAAGTACCCTGACCTGACCCCGAAGGAGCGCGAGAACGCCTTTGTAAAGGAGAACGGCACCACCTTCCTGATGAAGATCGGTGCTCCCCTGAAGAGCGGCAAGCCCCACGACGGCCGCGCCCCCGACTACGACGACTGGGACCTGAACGGCGACCTGCTGTTCTGGAACGAGCCCCTGCAGTGCAGCTACGAGCTGAGCAGCATGGGCATCCGCGTCAGCCCCGAAAGCATGGACCGGCAGCTGACCATGGCAGGCTGTGACGACCGCCGCACCCTGCCTTTCCACAAGGCAGTGCTGAACGGTGAGCTGCCCTACACCATCGGCGGCGGCATCGGCCAGAGCCGTCTGTGCATGCTGCTGCTGGGCAGCGCCCACATCGGCGAAGTACAGGCAAGCGTCTGGGACGAAGCCACCCGCGCGGCCTGCGCAAAGGCCGGGATCCCCCTGCTGTAAGCAAAACACGAGAAAAGGCTCTCTGCCAAAACCGGCAGAGAGCCTTTTTTGCATCTCAGCTCCTGAAAAGCAAGCCCACATTTCTCTTTTTGCGGCAGTTCCCGCCCAGCCGCCAGACAAGCCAGGCGTAGAGCAGGTTCATGGCCAGGATGGCCGCACACCACAGCACCGTCTGCCGGGTGGTCTGCTGATAGACCAGCAGGAACGGGTAAGGCCCGGTGATGAGCCGCTGGTAATTGGCCCAGAGGGCCACAGAGCCATAGAGCATCGTGGGAACCAGCGCCAGCGGAACGCACCGCGCAGGCAGCTTTGGCTCCCGTTCCAGCAGGACAAAGGAGACAAAGGCACACAGCGGGTTGAGCAGGTGGTGGTAGAGCATGGAGCTCTCGGTCAGCAGAAACACCACGCCGCCCTGGTCGGCACAGTAGGGCCCCAGCACGAACACCACGGTCAGGAAGGTCATGGTCAGGCAGCAGGTGGCAATGTACTTGAGCGTCTTGACCCAGCGGGGCAGCTGCCGCCCCGTGAACAGGCAGATCACCTGACACACCGCCACCAGCAGGCAGACGAAGAACGCAAAGACATTGGAGTTCTCGGTGTAAAAGGTGAAGGTCTGGCTGCCCACCGCTTCCCAGGTCATCCGGATGGCCACCGGCTCCCACCGCACGATGCAGAGGTTCAGGAAAATGGAACAGAGAATGGCGATCTTCTTGATCATTTTGCGGTATTGATGAAGCTGCGGTTGTCCCACAGGTACTTGATGCCGGAAATGGCGGTGGCAATGGCCACCAGCCAGCACAGCCAGTAAGAGAGGAACACGCAGTCAGCGCCTATCATAATGAAATTGCCCCAGGTCAATGCAGTGCCGAAGTAGTAGAAGATGATGGTCAGCATCTGCAGCACGGTCTTGACCTTGCCCCACATATTGGCGGCGATGACCTTGCCATCCTTGGCACCGGCGGCCACCATCCGCAGACCGGACACGGCAAACTCACGGGCCAGGATGATGCAGAGCACCACCGGGCTGCACACGCCGTCCCGCAGCATGTAAATGAAGGCCACGGTGGTCAGCAGTTTGTCGGCCAGCGGGTCGGCAAACTTGCCAAAGTCGGTGACCATGTTCCACTTGCGGGCCAGATGGCCGTCCAGAAAATCGGTAAAGCTGGCCGCGGCAAAGATGATGCCTGCCACCAGATACCAGGTGGGGTTGAAATCTTCCGTGCCGATCTGGGTCAGGGAAACGAAGACCATGAACACCGGCACCAGAATGATGCGGGTCAGGGTGAGCTTATTGGGCAGATTCATATGGATTCCTCCAATTTGTTATTTTGCAACCGTGCCGTACAGATCGTAAAGGTCACTGTCCTCCACCAGCACATCATAGAACTGGCCGGGATAGAGCGGCTCCTCGCTGGAAACGCAGACATTGCCGTCCACCTCGGGGGCATCGCCGGTGGTGCGGCAGAGGTACAGGCCGCTCTCCTCGTCGATGCCGTCACAGAGCACACGGACGGTCTGGCCCACCTTTTCGGCCTGTTTCTGGGCCATGATGCCGGTCTGGATTTGCATCACCAGCTCAGCGCGCCGGTCCTTGGTCTCCTGATCGATCTGGCCGTCCATCTTTGCGGCCACGGTGTTCTCCTCGGCAGAATAGGCAAAACAGCCCAGACGGTCAAATCTGACCTCCTTGACGAAGTTGCACAGGTCCTCAAACTGCTCCTCGGTCTCGCCGGGGAAGCCCGCGATCAGGGTGGTGCGCAGGGTGATGCCGGGGATCTCCCGGCGCAGCTTGCCGATGACCTCCAGCAGCTCCGCACGGGTGGAGCGGCGGTTCATGTTCTTGAGGATGGTATCGTTGCAGTGCTGGATGGGCAGGTCGAGGTAAGGCACCACCTTCTCGTTCCGCTTCATGGCGGCAATAAAGTCATCGGTGATGCGCTCCGGGTAGGCGTACATGATGCGGATCCACTCAAGGCCCGGCACCTTGTTCAGCTTGTCCAGCAGCTCACAAATGCTGCCGGGCTTGCCCCAGTCCTCGCCATAGGCGGTGGGGTCCTGGGCCACCACGATCAGCTCCTTCACGCCCTCACCGGCCAGCCAGCGGGCCTCGGCCACGCAGTCGGCCAGATCGCGGCTGTGCAGCGGGCCGCGGATGCCCGGGATGGCGCAGTAGTGGCAGCGGTTGTTGCAGCCCTCTGCGATCTTTAAGTACGCATAGTGGGCAGGCGTGCCGATGACACGCTTGCCGCCCAGCGGGAAGTCCTTTTTGGCACCGTAGCTTTCCAGATGGTTCTCACCGTGGAACAGGCGGGCCACGATGGTATCAATGGCCTTGTTGGAGGCACAGCCCACCACAGCATCCACCTCGGGGATCTCCTCCTCGATCTGGCTGCGGTAACGCTCAGCCAGGCAGCCGGTGACGATGACCTTCAGCTCCGGGTTCTGCTGCTTGTAGGCGCAGGCCTCCAGAATGTTCTCAATGGCCTCGGTCTTGGCGCTCTCGATAAAGCCGCAGGTGTTGACCAGAATGACATCGGCTTCACCCAGGTCGGCCACCGTCTCGTGACCAGCCGAAAGCAGGATGTGCACCATCACGTCCAGATCGACCTGGTTCTTGGGGCAGCCAAGGGAAATACATGCAATTTTCATAAGGGATGATACTCTCTTTCTCTTTTGAGGGATGCTTTTGATTTTTTACGATTTGCTCCGGAAAAGCTCCCCCTTCGGGGGAGCTGGCAAAGCCGCAGGCTTTGACTGAGAGGGTTATTCCCCCTCCTCCACCCTGCGAATGGCTTCCTTAATAACGGAATACGAAAATCCCCGCCGCTGCAGGGCCGCAATGACCAGATCCCTGCGGCCCGCTTCCAGCTTTTTGCGGTAATGCCCTTCCACCAGAGCGGCAGCGGCTTCCAGCTCCGGGTCCTCGCCGGAAACATCGGGGGTGTAAACAGCATCCAGCGCCTGCTGGATCTCGCCTGCGGCCAGGCCCTTCTGCCGCAGATTCTGGGCAGCGGCGCGGCGGCTCTTTTTTGCCGCCAGCAGGGCGTGGGCACGGGTCTCGGCATAGCGGGCATCGTTGATATACTCCCGCTGCACCATCTCTGCCACCACGGCGGCACTGGTCTGCTGGGTATAGCGACGGTTCAGCCGCTCATACAGCTGGCCCGAGGAAAGCTCCTGCCCGGCCAGCAGCTCCATGGCCCGGGTGCGGGCTTTGGCGGCATCGATGGATTTTTCCTCTTCGGCCAGCGGGCGGCGGCCACGGCTGTAAAAGGCCATTTACTCTTCCACCATGATGTCCAGCTCACTCTCGCTGCTGCGGGCGGGAGCCTTGACCACCGGCTCCTTTGCTGTGGCAGGAGCTGCCGGTTCCCCCTCTGCAGGAGCAGCGGCAGCCTTGCCCCCCGGGCGGCGGGTGGCATAGAGCTTATCGGCATTGGCGCGCACCTGACCCTCGATATCGTTGGCGATCTCGGGGTTATCGCGCAGGAACTGCTTGGCGTTGTCGCGGCCCTGACCCAGGCGGATATCGCCGTAGTTGAACCATGCGCCGCTCTTCTGAACGATGCCCAGCTTGACACCCAGATCGATGAGCTCACTCATCTTGGAGATGCCCTCGCCGAACATGATGTCAAACTCAGCCTCACGGAACGGAGGAGCCACCTTGTTCTTGACGATCTTGGCGCGGGTGTGGTTGCCGATGAACTGGCCGGAAGAATCCTTCAGGCCCTCCACGCGGCGGATATCGATGCGGACAGAGGAATAATACTTCAGGGCGCGGCCGCCGGTGGTGACCTCGGGGTTGCCGTAGACCACGCCGACCTTTTCACGCAGCTGGTTGATGAAGATGCAGACGGTGTTGGTCTTGCCGATGACGCTGGTCAGCTTGCGCATGGCCTGGCTCATCAGGCGGGCCTGCAGGCCCACATGACTGTCGCCCATCTCGCCCTCGATCTCGGCGCGGGGCACCATGGCGGCAACAGAGTCCACAACGATGGCATCAATGGCACCGGAGCGCACCAGCGCCTCGCAGATCTCCATGGCCTGCTCACCGGTATCGGGCTGGCTGACCAGCAGGTTGTTGATGTCCACACCCAGCGCCTCGGCATACACAGGGTCCAGCGCGTGCTCCACGTCGATGAAGGCAACATCGCCGCCCTTCTTCTGGGCTTCGGCCAGAACATGCAGGGCCAGCGTGGTCTTACCACTGGATTCAGGGCCGTACACCTCAATGATGCGGCCCCGGGGCACGCCGCCCACGCCCAGTGCCAGATCCAGGCCGATGCTGCCGGTCGAGATGGCATCCACCTGCATGGCGGCGTTGTCGCCCAGCTTCATCACAGCGCCCTTGCCGAACTGCTTCTCGATCTGGGCCAGTGCCGTGGCCAGCGCATCCTTCTTGGCACCGGGATCGGTCTTCTGGGTCGCCGGGGCAACGTTGTTGTTCTGATTTTTTGCCATAGTGTCATGCTCCTTTGTCATCTGTTCCCGGCGCGGTGCGGCCAAACGCAGGCGCGGGCATTCCATTTCTTTCGGTACTAGTATAACACATTTTACAGATATTACAACAGGAAGTTGTAGATATTTTTATTGTTTTCTCGCCATCACACAGCGGTCATTGCCGCCAAAGTCTTTTCTGCACACGATGTCCGTCCACCCGTTGGCGGCAAGCAGAGCCGTTACAGCTTCCCGCTGCTGCCAGCCGATCTCCAGAGCAAGGGCACCTCCGGGGCGCAGAGCTTTCTGGTAGTGTTCCGCAATGGCGCGGTAAAATACCAGCCCATCCTCCCCCGCTGCCAGCGCCATGGCAGGCTCCTGCGCCACCTCGGGCTGCAACGCGCCCATCTCGGCGGCGGTCAGGTAAGGCGGGTTCGACACAATGAGGTCGAGCTGCCCCTCCGGCAGGGTCTGCCAGTAGGTGAACAGATCCCCCTGCACCGGGGTGATGGTCAGTGCCGGGGAGAGATGGGCGTTCTGCTCCAGATAGCGGTATGCCGCAGGGCTCTTCTCCAGACTGGTGACCTGTGCCGCCGGGCAGAAGCGCTTCACGCCCAGCCCCAAACAGCCCGTGCCGGCACAGAGATCGAGCACCCGGGGTGCCTCCACCCCAGCCAGCATTCCGGCGGCGGCTTCGGCCACCACCTCAGTATCGGCCCGGGGGCAGAGCACGCCGGGGCCGACAGCCAGCTCAAAGTCAAGGAAGGGCCAGCTGCCGCAGAGGTATTGCAAAGGCTCCCGGGCCGCGCGGCGGGCCGTCAGGGATTCCAGCCGCTCTGCCTGCTCTGCGCCCAGCGGAGCGTCAGCAAGGCGGACATCCCCGCCCACTGCCAGCCGGAAGAGCTCGGCCGCGTCAAAATCTGCGTCGGGGCAGCCTGCGGCGCGCAGGCGTGCCTCCACCTCCCGGACTGCTGCCCGGGGCAGCATCCCTGCGGTTACCATCTGCCGTCCTCCGGGTCCTCGGGCAGGACCGGCGTGACGGCGGCAATGGCCACCTCGATCATGCTGTCGTCCGGCTCAAACACGGTCAGATGCTGCACCCAGATGCCGGGCTGCCGGATGATGCGGGTGGCGATGTTGTCCGACCGGCCACACCACTTGAGCAGCTCGTAGCTGATGCCCATGACCAGCGGCAGGAGCAGCAGCTTGAACACCACCCGCAGGCTGGTGCTGGACCAGGGCAGCACGCTGTACAGGAACACGCTGACGATGACCACCAGGATCAAAAAGCTGGTGCCGCACCGGGGGTGGAAGCGGGTATATTTGCGGACATTTTCCACCGTGAGGGGGTCTCCGGCCTCGTAGCAGGCAATGGTCTTGTGCTCGGCCCCGTGGTACTCGAACACCCGGTGGATCTCCTTCATCCGGGAGATGGCGGCCATGTAGGTCAGGAAGATGGCGACCTTGAGCACCGCCTCCAGCACCACCTTGGCCCAGCGGCCCAGCGGCACCAGATGGTTCAGGCCGCCCACCAGCACCGTGGGCAGAACGGTGAAGAGCAGGATGGCAAACAGCCCGCCGATCACGGCAGCTGCCGCCAGCATGATATCTTCGGCCTTTTTGCCCAGATGGTCGCCCACCCATTTTTCAAAGGCGGTCTCCTCTTCGGCGGGGTCGTAGTCATCCCCCATGCTCACCTGTGCCGAGTACATCATGTACTTGTATCCCATGATCAGGCTCTCGATCATCGAGATGGCGCCCCGCACCAGCGGGATCTTTGTCCACACGCCGTGGGTGGGGGTGGGCTCTACCTTGGTCTCAATGGTGCCATCGGGCTTGCGGACAGCACAGCAGATGTTTTTCGGGCCCCGCATCATAATGCCCTCCATCAGGGCCTGCCCGCCCACACTCGTCTTGAAGCGTTCCTTGTTCGGTTGATTCATTGGCTCTCCTATGGGGCGCTGCGGCCCCTCTCTATCGTAAAAACTGCCCCTCTATCTTACCAGATAAATATGGACAATCTCTTATCGTTTGTAGATCGGCAGCCCCAAGGTGACCACTGTGCCCCGGCCCAGCGTGCTCTTGAGGTCCATGGTGCCGTCCAGTGCGGTCATAATGGAATCCACCAGCGCAAGGCCGATGCCGCTGCCCCGCACCGAGTTGCTGCCCTTGTAAAACTTGGTCTTGACGTTTTCCAGATCCTCCGGCGGAATGCCGCGGCCCTGATCGATGATCTCGATGAAGGCTTTGTACTCGCCCTGCCAGATCTTGACCGTGATGCGTCCGCCGGGGGCCGAATACTTGATGGCATTGTCCAGAATGTTGATGAACACCTGCCGCAGGCGGTCGGGGTCGGCGTAGACCGGGATCATCTCCTCCGGCTCCGCATAGGCCAGCAGAAGCCCCTCCCGCTGGATGCGGGCCTCGCAGAAAAGCACCGCATCGGTCAGCTCGGCCACAAGGTCGAGGGGGCGGCAGGTCATCTTGAGACGGCCATTCTGCAGGCGGCTGAAATCCAGCAGCTCCTCCACCATGTTGTACAGGCGGGCGGTCTCGTTGTTGATGATCTCCAGCCCCTTGCGGTAGTTCTCATCGGTGGGGTCATCCAGGGTGCGCAGGGTCTCCACCCAGCCCCGGATGGAGGTGAGCGGCGTGCGCAGCTCATGGGAGACCGAGCTGATGAATTCGTTCTTCATCTTCTCCGTCTCTTCCAGCCCCTCGGCCATCTGATTGATGGTGCCGCGCAGGCGGTCCACCTCGTCCCGCTCGTCACCGGTCACGGGCAGGCGGACATCCAGCTCTCCCCGGGCGATGCTGGCGGCGATCCGCTCCACCTGCCCCAGCGGCACCACGATGCCCCGCACAAAGTACAGGCCGGAGGCCACTGTAAAGCCCAGAATGGCAGCCACCACGATCAGACTGACGATGAAAACGCTCTTCAGCTGCGCCTGCACCAGCGTCAGGCTGGTGACAAGGCGCATGGCAGCCACGTCCTCGGCCGCATAGGGCACCAGACTGCATACGGCCATGACCGTTTCCCCGCTGGCGGTGCGGTAGATGGCCACACCCACGCCGTCCGGTGCATCCTGCGCCTTGTTAAAATCGTCCTGCACCACGATGCCGTCCGCACCTGTGCCGCTGGAGGAGGCGATCACGCCGCCGTAGCCGTCCAGCAGCATGAACTCATATTTGTCTTTATCCGCAAACTGCTCCACCATCCGGCGCAGGGCCACACTGCGGTTGGCCGCGGTCTTCTGGGCCGTGTCGCCGGTGTACATTTTCAGCTGACCGTTGATGGAGGAAAAACGCCGCATCATGGTCTGCTGGACGCTGTTGTAGTAGCTGCGGCTGAAGTTGTACACGAACATGCTCTCCACCAACAGCACCAGCAGCACCGTCAGGAACAGGCTTCCCCGCAGCCAGCGGTGGGTAATACCACTGCGCATTGCTTTTCCTCCTTTCTGTCAGTAATCCCGGCTCTCCTATTGGGAGAGCGGTCGAGTACAGCGCAACTGAGAGGTTTTTCTTTACTCCTCCCAACGGTAGCCGTAGCCCCACACTGTCATAATGTGGGTGGGGTGGCTGGGCTCATCCTCTACCTTCATCCGCAGGCGGCGGATGTTCACATCCACGATCTTCACATCGCCGAAGTAGTTCTCACCCCACACGCCCTTCAGGATTTTTTCCCGCACCAGCGCGATGCCGGGGTTGTGGAAGAACAGCTCCATGATCTGGAACTCCACCTGGGTCAGCTCGATCTGCCGCCCGGCCTTGAGGAGAACACGGCGGTTCTCATCCAGCACAAATTCCCCGCTGACCAGCGTGGTGGGGGCATTTTCGTCGGCAGCGGAGCCGCCGCCCGAGCGGCCCACCCGGCGGCAGAGGGCCTCCACACGGGCCAGCAGCTCACTGACGCTGAAGGGCTTGGTCATATAGTCATCCGCACCGATGGACAGGCCGCGGATCTTGTCCTGCTCCTGCCCCTTGGCACTCAGGATGATGATGCCGATCTTCTGGTCGGTGCGGCGGATGGTCTCGCAGAGCGAGAATCCATTCATGCCGGGCAGCATCACATCCAGAATGGCAGCATCACAGCCGGGCTTCTGCTCCAGCAGAGGCAGGGCGGCTTCGGCGCTGTCGGCCTCCACCGCCTCCATCCCCGCCAGCCGCAGGTTCAGCGCGATCATCTCGCGGATGCTGGCTTCATCCTCTACCACAAGTACCTTGACCATTGGGAACCTCCATACTTTTCCATCTTCTCCCTCTGCCCAAGAGCACATGAAGAAGCTCATCATTTCAGAACACCCAGCCTGCATCCGGTAAACTTCTGCAAAACTGAGCGGCATCATCAATTCAACCGGTACAACGACCGGGACAGTCGATAGCTCTGATCCTTCAGCACCACGTCCGGCCCGAACTTGGCCTGCATCTGGCGGGATGCCACCACGCCCAGGCGGGTCCAGCCCGCCGCGCTCTCGCTGGAAGGAACCAGGCGCATGGTCAGCACCAGTTTCCCCTCGTCCACGGTGCGCAGCTCCACGGCTTCCTCTCCCTCAGCGCTGTCGGTGAGCATCAGGTTGCCCTCCCACTCGGCAGGCAGCTCAATGTAGCAGCTGCTCTCCTCGTCCAGCAGGCCGAAGCTCTTTTCCGGCTCCGGGCTGGTGTAGTCCATCCAGACGATAAAATCCATCCGCCGGCTCTGGCTCAGGTTCAGCAGGCCCGCTTCGTCAGGCTGGGTGGGGATCTCCACGATGCCGTCGCCGTCCAGATCCCGGCTGACCAGCGTGGAGACATTGCGCAGGGACGCATTGTACAGCTCACTGGTGCTGATCTGCTCAGCGGGCAGCATCTGCTGGCTTTCCTCATCAAAATAGAGCAGCACCGTGGCCAGATTGTTGCCCGAAAGGCCGGTCCAGCCGTCCAGCACCAGATAGCGCTTTCCGTCCGCTCCCAGGCCCGCCGCCACAGCGGCGCAGCCCGAGAACTTATCTGCCGAAAGGCCCATGACAGCCACCTGCTGGAACATCCCGTCCCGGTCAACAGTCAGCAGCTCGATCTGCACCCCGCCGTCCTCCAGCGTGGACATCAGGATCAGATCCTCGTTGCCGCCGCCGGTGATATCCTCCACCAGATACTGCTCATAGGACTGTTCCAGAATGGCATTGACCGTGCCGTTCTCGTAGGAGTACACCGCCAGATAGCTGTCGCCCTGCGCGGCGAGGTACCCCACCACCAGCTGGGTGGCGGCACCATCCTGCAGCTGTGCCAGCCGGACATTGTCCACTGTATCCGCCAGACCCTCGATGCTCTGGCGGACCTGCCACACGCCTGCGGCATCCTTCTGCAAAAATGCAATGCAGACGTTGGAACTCTGGGCCGTGGTGTAGAGAACAGCGGCATCCTGCTGGCCGTCACCATCCAGATCCTGCAAAAGGAACGGCGAGAGCAGCTCCCCCTGCATCGGGTATTTCAGCTGGGCGCTCTCCCCCAGCCATTCGTTCAGGGCATTTTGCAGTGCACCGTAGTCGCCCGGAAGGCGCGGGGCACGCAGCAGCTCCTCCACCTGCACATTTTCCGACATCGGAAGGCCGCACGCCGAGAGCAGGCCCATCATGCAGCCTGCACTCAGCACCAGAAACCGTCGTCTTTTCAACCGCCGCCCCTCCCTTCTATGGAAAATTCGCAAAGTCGTGCAGAAATACAGTATAATTATAGCATTCTTGCCCCGCCATCACAAGCCCCAGCTGCTAACGCCCAATCGGGCAGCGCGGCATTCCCACGCAAGTGAAACGGGCCATTCCATCGCCCGCCCTACTGCCTGCGGCAGCAGGGTCC
>ENA-UAPL01000351-UAPL01000351.1-human-gut-metagenome-genome-assembly--contig:-NODE-351-length-21641-cov-4.728852_pt1 | contig 21641 bp, 16 predicted proteins | sample MGYA00243480_ERZ654577 | MGnify/ENA primary metagenome ERZ654577 (study PRJEB26926, sample SAMN06164678) | human gut metagenome | biome: ENVO:00009003; feature: ENVO:2100002; material: ENVO:00002003...
GAGATCGCTCAGTGTCTCGTGGGCTCGGAGATGTGTATAAGAGACAGCTCCAAAGGCTCTCCAAAAAAAATCCACCCCGCCCTATATAATAAGATTGTCCCCGTGAGTGTTATATCATATATCTCCCTCCCTCAATCTGCATAATATGAAAATCCTAATTCTCGGAGCCGGAAAGATGGGCTCCTTCTTCTGCGATCTCCTCAGTTTCCGACATGAGGTCGCCATATACGACCACGATCCAAAGCGTCTGAGGTTCTGCTACAATGTGCGGCGTTTCATGACCCCGGAGGAAGCACTAACGTTCGCTCCCGATCTTGTTATAAACGCTGCCACAGTGAGATACACCAAGGAGGCTTTCGACCGCGTGCTCCCCTTTATACCCGACTCCTGCATCCTCTCCGACATTGCAAGCGTCAAGACCGGACTCCCCGAGTATTATGCGGAGAAAGGCCGGCGGTTCGTATCCACCCACCCCATGTTCGGCCCCACTTTCGCCTCCCTGAGCAATCTCGCAAATGAGAACGCCATAATCATAAAGGAAGGCGATGAGGAGGGAAAGGCCTTTTTTCGAAATCTTTACAATAAACTCGGCCTCCACATCGAGGAATATACATTTCAGGAGCACGACGAGACCATAGCCTACTCCCTCTCCATACCATTCACATCCACATTGGTCTTCGGCAGCGTAATGAAGCATCAGGACGCCCCCGGCACCACCTTCAAGCGCCACATGGCCATAGCCCGCGGTCTCATGGGCGAGGACGACTATCTCCTCACCGAGATCCTCTTCAATCCCCACACCTCCGCTCAGATAGATCAGATCCGCAGCAACCTCCAGCGGCTAAGAGACATCATCGACCGCCGTGACTCCGCCGGCATGAAGCAGTTTCTCGACCAAGTACGCCAAAACCTGAAATAACCCCGCCAAACCACCATACAAAATTCCACATTCAACATTCAACATTCAACATTAAACATTAAATAATGTCTCTGCACAAGATACGCAACGGGGAAGCCTTGGGGCTCGCTGACCAACTGAAACTTACGGCTCAGCTGTCGTGGCCGGCAATGGTGGCCCAGCTTTCCTCGATGATGATGCAATATATCGATGCCGCCATGGTAGGGCATCTCGGGGCCGATGACTCGGCCTCGGTCGGCCTCGTGTCCACATCGCTGTGGCTTTTCTGGGGGCTTTGTTCGGCTGCCACCATGGGATTCTCCGTGCAGGTGGCCCACAGCATAGGCGCATCCGATTTCCGGCGTGCCAGAAGAATACTCCGTCAGGGCATATCGTCGTGTTTCATATTCTCGCTTTTCATAGCTGCCATCGGCGCCGCGATAGCGTTCCCGCTCCCTCATTGGCTCGGAGGCGAACAGCAGATATGCCACGGAGCCTCGGTCTATTTCCTGGTCTTTGTCCTCGCGCTCCCGCTATTCACCATGAATTATCTGGCGGGAGGCATGCTGCGGTGCAGCGGCAACATGAAAGTGCCCGGCGCTCTCAATGTCATGATGTGCGTGCTCGATGTGATATTCAACTTCTTCCTCATATTCCCCACACGTGAGGTGGTGGCGGGTGGTGTGCCGCTCGTAATCCCGGGTTGCGGACTCGGTGTGCTGGGCGCGGCCATAGGCACTGCCGCGGCCGAGATTATCACGGCTGCAGCCATGATGTGGTATCTATGCACCCGTCAGGAAGGAATGAGGATAGCGGAGGAGAAAGGTAGTTTCCGCCCGCAGCGCGAGGTGATACGCAACGCCGTGAAGGTGTCGGCGCCCATGACTCTCGAACATGCCGTGATATGCGGTGCCCAGATTGCGATTACCGTGATCGTCGCCCCGCTCGGCGTCATGGCCATTGCGGCCAATGCCTTTGCCGTCACGGCGGAAAGCCTGTGCTACATGCCCGGCTATGGACTCTCGGAGGCCGCCACTACTCTCGTGGGCCAGAGCTATGGTGCCCGCCGCAAGGATCTTGCACGAAGGTTTGGCAATATCACGGTTTTCACCGGTATGGCCACTATGGGTGTCATGGGTGTGGTGCTCTATCTGTTCGCGCCTGAAGTGATGGAACTTATGACGCCGGTGCGCGGCATCATCGACCTCGGCGCTGAAGCTCTTCGCATCGAGGCTTTCGCCGAACCTATGTTCGCGGCTTCTATCGTGGCCTACGGTGTCATGATAGGTGTCGGCGACACTGTGGTCCCGGCTGTCATGAACTTCAGCAGCATCTGGCTCGTCAGGGTCACTCTCGCCGCATGGCTCGCTCCCTCGATGGGGCTGGCCGGTGTGTGGCTCGCGATGTGCATCGAGCTCTGCTTCCGCGGCGCGATCTTCCTGTGGCGCCTTTTCTCCGGCGCCTGGCTGCGCAGCGGCCTCGCCAAGAATGAAAATCAAGAATTGAAAGAGAATTTAGGTGCCGATCATCTAAATTAGTCCAATTAATCCAATTGGTCAAATTAGTCCAATTAGCCCAATTAGTCAAATTATTACTATAACTATGATAGGAATCACCGGCGGTATAGGCAGCGGAAAATCCGTAGTAAGCCGCATACTTCGCCTCCGAGGTCTGCCCGTATATGACTGCGACCTCGAGGCCAAGAGAATAATGGACTCCTCCGGGGAGGTGCTCCGCGCTCTCAACGGGCGTTTCGGCGATGAGGTCTGCCCTCCCGGCGGACCCATCTGTCGCCCTGAACTCGCCCGCCACGTTTTCGGCGACGATGAAGTGCGCCTCTGGCTCAACTCCCTTGTGCATCGCCTCGTCCGCGACGACGTCGCCGCATGGAGCCGGCGCATTCAGGCCGCAGGTTGCCGGCAATGCTTTGTGGAGTCGGCCATACTCGCCTCTTCCGGTCTCGCGGCCATGTGCGATGAGGTCTGGCTTGTCACGGCGCCGGAGCCGGAGCGTGTAGCCCGCGTGGCGGCACGCGACGCCGCCGATCCGGACCACATCAGAAAGCGCATCATTGCCCAGAAGCAGGAGGAAGACCTTCTCCGCGCGTCCGGCATCCGAATTGTGGCTGTCGACAATTCAGCCCCGAGTTCCCTGCTCTGTCAACTCCCGCACCCATAAATTCCAAATACGGCGCGATGTGCCGTAAGTATAGCCATGAATCAGCATTCTTTATTATTTCGACTCAATATCGCCGTTGTTGTGGCGCTTTTCAGTCTCGTTTTCTGCGCTTGTGGTGATGAGTCCGGTTCTTTGTCCCCTTCAGTAGATCCGAAGCCCGGCATTTACAGGATTGATTCCATCAGGTTGAATACCGACATCTACAGGCAACACTCCGACGCGCCATTGAAAATACTCGCCATCGGCAACAGTTTCACCGAAAACGCCTCGACTTATATCCCCTGGCTGACTGATCGGATTGTCTCCGATTCCGTCTGTTTCGCACGGCTCACCCGCAGCGGCTGCTCTCTCAGCCAGCATTGGACGAGCCACGTCACCGGTTCGCCCGACTACAACCTCAACTATACTGTCGGCGACAAGTGGCAGCTTTCCGAGATCAAGACCATCGACGGCGCTCTCGACATCCTCGATTGGGACATCATTGTGATCCAGCAGGCCTCCGGCGAATCGGGCCGGTATGTCACGTATCAGCCCTATCTCGACAATCTCCTGCTGTTGTTTCGCGAGACAAACCCCTCCGCCCGACTCGTCTGGCACTGCACCTGGCCATACCGCGACGGCACGACACATCCCTATTTCAAGGACTATGGCAACGACCCGCTCACCATGTACCGCGGCATCCTCGACGCCTGCGGCCGGATTGCGGACTCTTTCGACATCGTGATCCCCTCCGCAACTCTTATCTGGGAGATGCGCAAGGCATACCCTGAGGTCGAAAACCAGTTCTCTGCCGACGGATACCACATCAGCGACCCTCTCGCCCTCTTCGCCCTGTCCTCATTATGGTATGAGTATCTGATCGCTCCGGCCACAGGCACTTCCTGCATTCTCGCCGGAGCATACCCGCCCGGCGTGGATCCCGATGCTTTCGCCCGCGCCCTCGACATAATCCGTTCCCTCCTCCCGTCCGGCGACCCCGGCGACCCCGACAGCGTCCCCATGCTCCCGGCCTGATCCCGCCAAGCCCCTAAAGTCCTAAAGCCCTTAAAGCCCTTAAAGTCCTAAAGTCCCTAAGTGCTTAAAGCCCTCTGCGAAGCCAAGCAAAGCCGAATTGCCGTCAGAATCTTGATTTTCCCAATTATTTTTGCTAACTTTGCAAATCAACCCGTAATGCATACAAAACCTAATAACTAATCATATCAATGGAACAAGTATTCTCGTATATCATCGGGCTTGGAGCAGCCGTGATGATGCCGGTCATCTTCACTGTGCTCGGTGTCTGCATCGGTATCAAGCTCGGCGATGCGCTCAAAAGCGGTCTGAAAGTGGGTGTCGGATTCATCGGCCTCTCCATAGTCACCGCGCTGCTGACCTCGGCGCTCGGTCCGGCTCTCCAGACCGTTGTGGAAATCTACGACCTCCAGCTGAAGGTCTTCGACATGGGCTGGCCTGCCGCAGCAGCTGTGGCCTACAACACCGCCGTAGGTGCCTTCATCATCCCGGTATGCCTCGGCGTAAACCTGCTCATGCTTCTCACCAAGACTGCCCGCACTGTCAATATCGACCTCTGGAACTACTGGCACTTCGCATTCATCGGAGCGGTGGTATATTTCGCCAGCGGTTCGCTCGCTTGGGGCTTCTTCGCCGCTATCGTGTGCTACGTAATTACGCTCGTGCTCGCCGATATGACCGCCTACAAGTTTCAGAACTTCTATAAGGATATGGAAGGAATATCGATCCCGCAGCCTTTCTGCGCCGGTTTCGCTCCTTTCGCCTGGATCATCAACAAGGGGCTCGACAAGATCCCGGGACTCAATAAGATAGAGATCGACGCCGAAGGCATGAAGAAGAAATTCGGTCTTCTCGGCGAACCGCTCTTCCTCGGCGTGGTTGTCGGTATAGGCATAGGATGTCTCGCCTGCGATTCCTGGAATGAGATTGTCGACAAGATTCCCGCCATTCTCGGTCTCGGCATAAAGATGGGCGCCGTGATGGAACTCATCCCGCGCGTCACCGTCCTCTTCATCGAAGGTCTGAAACCGATCTCCGACGCTACCCGCAGCCTAATCGCACGCAAGTTCAAAGGCGCCGACGGACTCAGCATCGGCATGTCGCCGGCCCTTGTCATCGGTCATCCCACTACTCTCGTGGTCTCCCTTCTCCTTATCCCCGTAACTCTGCTTCTCGCAGTGGTGCTTCCCGGCAATGAGTTCCTGCCGCTCGCGTCGCTCGCCGGCATGTTCTATCTCTTCCCCCTCGTGCTCCCCTTCACAAAAGGAAATGTGCTCAAGACTTTCATCATAGGTCTGGTCATAATAGTAGCCGGACTATACTTTGTCACAAGTATGGCTTCCGATTTCACACTCGCGGCAAGCGATGTGTATGCCGCCACCGGTGATGCCGCAGTGGCCATACCCGCCGGATTCGAGGGCGGCTCGCTCGACTTCGCCTCATCCCCCCTCGCGTGGGCAATATATCAGTGTTCGGTACACCTCAAATATATCGGCGCAGGCATACTTGTGATCCTATGCTGCGGCATGATGTGGTGGAACCGCGTCCACATCGCCCGCAACCAGCGCGACATGATCCGCGACAACTCCGACAACCTCGAGGAAAACATCTGATTCCGATTAGCCAGATTGGTCCAATTAGTCCAATTGGTCGAATTAGTCCAATTGGCTCCATTAGCTTTATAAAAAAATAATGATATGAAAAAATTACTTTTGAGCATCGTGGCGCTCGCTGCAGCTGCCTCGATGTCGGCTCAGACCGACTACACTATCCAGCGTGCCTGCCACCCTGACGACGTGAAACACTACGACACAACCCAGCTTCGCGACCGCTTCTGCATGGAGAAGGTGATGGAGGAAAACAAGATCAACCTCACTTACTCAATGTATGAACGCCTCATCTTCGGCGGTGTGGTGCCCGTAGGCAAGACTATCGCTCTCGAGACCATCGACCCCCTGAAGGCTGAATACTTCCTCGAGCGCCGCGAACTTGGCGTCATCAACGTAGGTGGCGACGGTATTGTAACCGTCGACGGAAAAGACTACGAACTCCACTTCAAGGACGCTCTCTACGTAGGCTGCGGCAACAAGAACGTGACTTTCCGAAGCAAGGACAGCGCGAATCCCGCACGCTTTTATCTCAACTCCACTCCTGCCTACAAGCAGTACAAGACCCAGCTTATCACAATCGACGGCCGCAAGGGCTCCATCAAGGCCAACCGTCTCCACTTCGGCTCGCTTGAGGAGAGCAACGACCGCTACATCAACCAGCTCATCACCAACAATGTGCTTGAGGAAGGCCCCTGCCAGCTTCAGATGGGTCTCACCGAACTCCTCCCCGGCAGCGTCTGGAACACTATGCCGGCCCACACCCACGACCGCCGCTGTGAGAACTACTTCTATTTCAACCTCACTCCCGGCAACGCCATCTGCCACCTAATGGGCGAACCGCAGGAAAACCGCGTGGTATGGCTCCACAACGAGCAGGCCATCATGTCGCCCGAATGGAGCATCCACGCCGCCGCCGGCACTTCCAACTACATGTTCATCTGGGGCATGGGAGGCGAAAACCTCAACTACAACGACAAGGACGAGATCAAATACCTCGACATGAAGTAAGACGAAGTCCCGCAAATACGAAACATTTAAGCGAAGGGATGGACGCAACTGCATAGCGTCCATCCCTTCATTCATGCATATTCCAGTGTATCCCCGCGCCTCCGGACTGTAGTCATCTGAACCCGATTCTACCGCTCGTCGCCGCCCGCTCCAATTCGGGAATGTCGCTGTGGATGATGCGCAGCAGCGCTTCTCCCTCTGCTCCCTGGCGCTCGCATCTCACGGCGTGGCGCACTATGCTGCGCTGAAGCAGATTCATCACTTCGCGGGCGTTGCCGAAATTGCGGTCGCGGTGAAGATAAATTTGTCCGATGATGGAGCGGAGTTTCCTCCATCCGCCCGGCGTGATAGAGAATCCATACCCTTTTATTTTGCGCCGCGCTATCTCGATGAGTTCCTCCAGCGTGTAGTCGGGAAAGGTAAGGATATTTACAAACCTCGATTTTATGCCCGGATTGAGGGCGTGGAGGCGTTCAAGCGACTTGTCGTTGGCATATAGAGCAAGAACAACGGCGATGTCGCGGTTTCCCTCCTCTGCGAGAATCTGAAGTAGCAGTTGGATGGCTCCCCGCCCCGGATCGTGAGGATGCGGACTGCTGATCAGTAGTCCCGCCTCATCGATGAAGAGACACCCTCCCTGGGCCAGTTTCAGGCATTGACGCATTCGCTTTTCCTCTACACCAAACTGCTGTCCGATGAATGTGCCGCGCGAGGCCACCACCGTATGGCCGCGGCTGAGTACGCCGGCCTGGTGCAGCAGGCTGCCGTAGATGCGGCACATTGTGGTCTTGCCAGTGCCGGGATTGCCGGTGATGATAGTGTGAAGATTGAGCGACAGTGGGTTGTGGCCGGGAAATGTTTCCCTTGCACGCTTCGCAAACCGTGCGTAGGCAACGGTCTCGGCCATGGCTCGCTTCAATTGCACAAGTCCTACCATATGGTCAAGGAAAGCCTGAGGGTCTACAAGAGACTCCAGTATCTCTACAGCCGGCATGTCTTCCTCTTTTCTCACTGTCATGCGTTCTCCGGTCGCACTATTCACCACCTCTTCCTCACTCTTGAAATCGGGGTCTTCAAGCGCGAAGAATTCGTTAAGTTCCCGCTCGGTGAAATACTCATTCCGTGTCTCCGACACTATGGTGATTCCGGAACTCGTCTGTTTTACGTCCGCCTTCGGCGCAGCATTAGCTGGATTCTCGTATTGCGGACGCTTTGTCCGATGCTCTCTAAAAGGTTCGAAATAATCATGCAGTTCCTTCTCCCCGTGGCATGCGTCGGCGAATCGGGCGAGCAGGCGCTCGCCCTCGCTGTTGTGGTTGGCAGTGGGTATCTGCCGGTTGATATCCTTAATGTCGTGGATGAGCACTCCGTCGAGCCCGTCATAGACTTCAATGTAGTCATCGTGGTTGATTACAAAACTGTTGCTGACCACTATGCTCAGAGCCGCCTCCACTCCTTCGCTTCCCATGAGAGGCAACATTCTCATGAAGCCGTCGGTGAGGGCCTTTATTCGTGCGAACGGACTCACCCGGTGGCTGCTTTCCGTAAACCACATGGCCACTTCATCGTTGAATTTCTCTTCATCCGCAAGTTCGGCCGAATATCCTGCATTGTCAATCAGCATGAAGGCCACTTCTCTACAGGAGTAATAGAAATACACTTCCTGCGTTTTTTCCCCTATCTCTGTAGCGCTGAATCGTGCGCTGTATGTGTCGGGATCGTCGGCAAGCGTGCGGAGCAATGCGTGCAGGTCCTCCTCGCGGCTGCTTTTCGTGGCAAGTGCCTTGAATCGTGAAATAAATCTCATGGCTGTAAAGTGATTTTAGCAGTGGCCGGATTGTGAGATGACGTGACCGTGATGGGCGGACGGCATTTATTTGCCGGTGGAGATGTTCTTGAATTTATTCCATGGAGTTTTATTGAGGCCGCACCCTTCCGGAACATATAGAATGCCCTTCTCATAAGTGCTGGCATCGAATGTGTCCTCATTTATTGCGGGGGCTGTTTTGCCGGTGAGACGTATGGTGTCGAGATGTTCGCATTGGTGGAAAGCCCTGCTTCCTATAGTAGCCATGTTTGTGCCGATGGTCACTGATGTACACTGGCAGTTGACAAACGCCCGGTCGGCTATTGTCGTGATCTTATATATTTTCCCGTATTCATCTATTTCCGCCGGTATGTTGATCTGCGTGTATATATTCCCGTCGCTGACCGAGTAGCCCGCTACGGTACCCTGCATGCTGTCTTGGTCGTATGTATATACGACACCGTCATGGGTTGCTCGCAAGACTATCAGCTCCTCGCCAGCACAGCCGGCGAGAACGAACGGAATTATTATGGCGATTATGGTTGCGATGGAGAGATAGGGCAGTCGGTTGGTTTTCATATTAATCTGTTGTTTTTGTCGTTGATGTAGTAATATTGTCTTGTATGTAATAATCCAGTCTTATTTATCAAGGTGCGGGATGCGGTGGCCTGTAGCCAAGCGTAAGTCAGCAGAGCATGTCGTTGGCGACTTTGTCGAGGTAATCCCTATAGAATTCAATTTTCTGAAATTCTACTTTCACCTTGCTGTCGCAGGTCGTAAGCTTTATTGTCTGCTTTGTAGCCACAGTTCTGGCGGCGAGAAATTCACAGGTGGTTGACCAATCGGCATGGTCGGCATATAGTTCGCCGGTGCTGACGAATCGGCCGGCCCGCAGATGGAAGAACACATCGTCAGCACCTCGTATTCTCAATACGGGCAGAAACGATTCATCCTGCAGTTTGCCGCAGTCGTCGCGCAGTGTAGTGTGCAGTATGCCGTAGGATATGCCTCCGGGTGCCACATGAATCAGTCTCGACCAGAACCGTTTGTTGAATTCGATCGTCAGCAGTTGTCTATCGCCTGTCGGTCTGTTTCTGCGTATGGTGGGCTCAGCCTCAGGCGCGGAAGCTCCGAACATGGCGGAATTGAAGATTCGGTCGCCGAATATCTCAGGAATGGCGCGTGCCCGCAGCTCCGTCTCGCATCCGTCGGCTCGGAATAGAATGCGCTCTTCTTCCACCGAGACTTCGGCGGAAATCAACCGGTGGCGGTCGCTCAGGTGCAGAAACCGCCCCCGGCAGAACATGCCGTCAAGACAGAACACCCAGTTCCCGATACCGTCTACCTTGACCGCAGGTATGTCGATGCGGTCTTCTTCATCCTCATACCGGCACACCACGAAATGCACCTGCATCTCATCCACACACAGCGCCTCCGCCAGAAACTCCCGTGAAAACGCCATCCGAACCCTCCCGGCGGCTCTGCCTCCGGTTTCTTTAAGCATGTCGCTCATCTTCTATGATATCTTTGATTCTGACACACAGGTCTTTCCTTTTGACGAATATCATATGGAGCAGATACATGAGAGCTCTGAATGATGTAGCGTAGTCGTTGCGTGTGATATATTCGCGGTTGTCGTCAGTATTGTCGGAGAGTCTCCATGGGCATTTGCCGGGAAGATGCCATGGTTTGCCACCCTCCGGATGTATCGCTTTGTTTCTTATCTGGATCAGTACGCGGGTGGCATTTTCAATATAGGGACTGCTCCGGTCGATTATGTCATAATCTTTTATAAGTTCCTGAACTCTGTCATTTATTGGTTTGGTGGTTTCTTCCTGATTGTTGTGTACGAGCCATTCCCTGCCGATAATCTCAAACACGGTCTCAAGAGATACATAGGATAGCCGCATCTTTTCCTGATCGGTCTTGTCTGATTCAAGGAAAAGACTGCACGCGATTGTCACCTGGTCTGCAATATTGTCGTAGAAATCTTTTAGGTGTTCTTCTTCCTGCCCGCACTGGTCGATTCTATCATCGCATACTTTGATGATTTTGTGTGCCATGCGGTGGATGTCTTTTAACCAGGATGTTGACAACCCCTTTGCTATTTCCGTTATGAGATTGTTAAGATTCTCTATCCGCTCCGATTCTTTCAGAGGATAAGTTGGGGATTCCTTTATGAATATATCCTGCGCACCGATCTGAAGCGACCGCTTGATGTTCCATGATTTATTGGAGGAGGTGAACACGATTACCCGTTGTCCCGGATTCCCTCCATCTTCTTCATCAAGCAGATGCCGCAACATGACTATTCCCGAAAGCCTGTCGGTGTCCTGGTGCTGTTCGCTTGATCCCGCCAGGCGCATGTCGAGTAAGACAAGGTCGTATTCGTCGAGAATCTTTTTCCGGTAGTCAGCGATCCCTTTGATTCCGACTCTTGCGGCATGCCCGGCTGAGACCGTTATGTCAAGACTGTCTTTTCCCCACACGTCGAGGCTGAGGCCTTGATTCGGATCAGCTGTTTGTGGGAGACACAACAAATCCCTCACTACGCCGGCCCAGTAATCGTCCTGATCATCGATGAGAAGCATCTTGCATTGCCTGTTGATTTTAAGACGCTTTATGCCGGATTTATCTCTGCTCTCTGGCGGTGTCAATGTCTTTTTTAGATCCTCTTCAGTCATACCGCTTGTCAGAAGATAGCACAGATAGGTAAAATCAGAGGTCTTAGGCATTCCTGCTTTATGCGGATGGAGGAGTCTGTCGATATTGAAGGCAGCCCATTCATTGGCGATGGAGTGGGAGCCTTGCTCGCTGCACACCTTTATGTGTGGCAGGAATTTTTTACAATAGTCATTGATGGTGATTGCCTTCATGCCCCGGGTCTCGATCTCGTCAGGATGCTCGACGACTTTGACTTCCGGTGTCAGAAGTATTTCTATGTAGGGCATGGGATTACTCAAGAGGTCAGCCAGATTGCCTCCTCCCGATATGGCAATGGGATTAAGAGCCTTCGACCCGATGAAGGGAAGCGAAAGCCTTATCGACACGAGGATCTTGTAAAGAAATGTCCATTCTTTATAGTCAAACACGAGTACTGTGTCCGGCATGATGTCGTCTGCTGACATCAAAGTCTCTATAACTGGCTGTGCGTCATACAGAAATTCGGAATCGGCGATTCTGATAAACTTTGTTCCCATTAGTTTGCTTTTGATAGTTGATTGAGATCCAGTTCGCCCCGGTCGAATGCTGAATTCACGAATGTCTCCAGCGCGGCATATAGCGGGTCGCGTGGCATCATTATAAAATTGTAGTCTGGATGAAAATCCGCGAGGTGTGGGATTGATCCGCTGAACGCTATAAGTTCACAACGTTTTCCACTCGCTTTTAGTATGTCGCGAAACGCTTTCCCTCTCCCGCCGAACGATGAGTTATGATAGATTATGGCATCGTAGGAGTCAAGTTCTTCCTTGATTGCTTCATCATTCTTCTTGCCGTTGGAGAAGCACGACGGGAAAAACTCTCCGGTCATTTCCAGATTATCTCCATGGCGAGCCTGAAGCCTGCGTATGATTTCTGCTGGTTCTGTCCCGTTTTCATATAGTTTGTCGTCTATAATGCATATTCTCATAGTCTTATGTCTTATAGTGTTGATTTGATTTTAATTATATATTTGAATCCCGTTCCCTCCTTGGGCCAGTAGATATCTTCATTTCGGTCAGATACTTCAATTTCTCCCAAAATATCCGCATGCTCGATTTTCCATTCTCCTCGCTCGTTGCGGTAGCGTTCCTCCACGGCGAAGTCACAAAGTCCCCAGAGCGCTTTTATCATCTCTATGCTTCCTCCCTGCTTTGTGTCAATGCCTTTGCTGAATTTCTTAACGTTGCCGGATTTGCTCTTTGGGTTTGGATTGACGATATCTATCAGCAACTCTGATTCCATGATTCCGCCATCTCCTTTATTAGGATAGCGCGCATATAGCTTAAGTTCCGGCTCCATGCATCCTTGGGTGTGCTTCTTTGTTTCGCCTTCCATGATTGATAGGGCTTTTTGTATGGAGGGCAGAAACGTGCGGTAAACCCCGTCATAAATATTGCATACGCAGTCATGCTTGATATTGATGCGGAGATGTGTCGGCTCAGTCATGTCGAAAAGCATCCCCGGGCTGTTGACGGATATGAGGCGGTTGAAATCGCAGGCTGTCTGAAACGCATCGGTAAGGTTTTCATATTGACCATACGATTGGCGCTTCACTTCTTTCCCCTTTTCATTCTTGTATGAATATGACTCGGAAAAACAGTAGTCATAAAGTGTTTTCCCGAAGTCGTAGGGGATGGCAGGGTTGTCGAGCATTTCCGGTTTGAGCAATTGCTGGCGCACCTTTTCTACAATGTCTCCCGGTGTATTTGTGCCGGACAAGTGGCCGGTGCTGTGGGTCAATGATTTGCCGTAGGTGTCTGTGCGTAGATATTTCAGTATCTCATATACTTTGGTGGTGTCATGCTCCGACAGCTTTTTTCTGATGTCGATATTCTCCCATTCCTTCATGTGCCTGTCATGGCTTTTGAACCGGCTTCCTTCGTTTTTCTTTTTGCGTGAGATCGACTCTTCGAGACTTGACACTAATCTCGAGAGCGTACCGTATTTATTCCCTATGATGCCGTTGAGTTTGGTCAGTGACTTTTCCGCATCGTCAAGTTGCCATACCTGCGCCTGGAAGAGCGCCAGATTATACCATGACCAGTTCTGATGCTCTCTGTTGCGTAGTCCCTTCATATTCGCTGCGATGATATCCACCAGTTCATTATAGATGGTTTCACTGATCTTGGTGAATCCGGACGTGGCATCAGATACATATTGGGCCATGTAAGGGTTGCTTTGGCCATTTAATCGCTTTCTGACATCTGCTTGAAACTTAAGGTCCGTCACACTCTGGAAATAGTGTATATAAAGTTTAAATATATACTTGTCTATATATTGGTTGCTTCTCCAGTTCAACTCTTCCGACAATAAGGTCCTGATCAATATCTTGTCATCATTGTCTATGGCGCATTTTTCCATCCTTTGCAGGATTCGTGAATAGTCGGAGTCGTTGTCTTGCAGGATTTTGTAGTCTGTGAACTTATCTTGAAAAGCAGTAGCTATCGTTTTATACAGATTTTCGGTTCCTGTCAGATTATGGGTCTTTACATTCGAGATAAGTTGCAGTACGCACAAGGTGAGGTGTCGCTTGTCTTTGATTGCAGACTTGGTAGATGCAGACTCCTTGAATCCGATTTCCAGCAAGGCTCCGTTGCTGAGAAGGAAGTCAAAGATGGTTTTCTCAAAGTTGTCTTTAAGACTGAGTTTCGGCATGACCTGATACATAAGCCATTTGCCGTACGATGTCTTACTCAGTTCGTACTGTATTTGCTGCATGAGCTGTGCCTGATTTCCGTCGGCGGGATTCCAGTCGTCAGCCGTAAGGAGTTGGGCCACATCGTACATGGCCTGCCGGTTGAGTTCCTGTCGGGATGTCTCATTGTCGATTATTCTTGCGATCGCTTTTCCCTTCTCGCATGAATGCTTTCTTATTTCATCGTCAAGATTAGAAGGTTTGCGCACGCCCAGTTCCATGTCGAGAATCTCTATTTTTAACAGCAGTTCCTGTTTGCCTTTTATATTTTTCTCCGCAATGCTTTTTGCAAACACAAGGGCGTCCTTGGCTTTGTAAGGATAGTCGAATGTAAAGAAAACGACGGCGCATGAATATGCTTCAAAATACATTGTGTATCCGAAGGTGTCCCCTTTCTTGTAGTTGTATTTGTCATAAACAGTATCGGCTAATGCCACGAATATCCCTTTCATTACGTCGAAGAGGGTTTTTGAAGTCTTTCTTATATGTGGGATGGTTGCTCTGCAGAATTCTGCCAAGTCTTTAAAGAAGTAGTCTCTATGCCTGTTCGTCTCGTCATTGATGTCATAAATGTCCACTCCAAACATCAGATCAAGAAATACCTGACGCAGCATATTCTTTCTGTCGCTGTATCTATCCGCATTTTCGTAAATTTCATGAAGCATTCTCTGTCCTTCTTCTTCCGGTGTGTAGCCAAGCAGGTTCTCAAATAGTGTGTAGGTATATTCATTAGCCTTCGCCAGGTCTTTGTTGAGTATTCTGTCGGTAATCCTTTTCAGTTGTACATTTGATACGCTTTTGAAAATGAAACTGCGTGCATCGTATTTTGCATCCCCGATATTGTCCCACGCAATTCGGATTGCTTTGTATAAATGCGGTATAGCTGTCCGGAAATTGGTGATGTCATTCTGTTCAGAGGAAATCCAGTCAGATATGATGTTGCAGAAGGGCAACGCCTTTTTGTCTTTGGTCTCCAGTGTGATGTCAAGACGTTTCAGATCTTCAGCTTTTTTATTCTGAAGTTTGAAACTGCTTTTGTCAATACATCTGATAAATTCGTTGCGGTAATGATTCCGTTCGCTGTCTGTTTGAGCATGGACATAGCGGTGGCGGTTCACCCTCATGCCGAGTTTGTAGTATGTGGTATTGGGTATATCATCACTTCCTGTTGTGGCATCGGATATTGCTGACTCTGTGAATTTCTTCCATATGGTGTCATCCACCTTGTCTACAAGGCTCTCAATAAGGTCGGAGAATTGGTATTCAAGGGCTGTGTCTATTATTTTTGTAAGTTCATAGATATGAATTAAGTCATCGTCAATGAGTGTGTCGATGCGTTCATTGAGTGCCACGAGCATATTGCTGATTTTGGAGAAATCATAATAGTGTCTTGTATAGGCCAGCACCTTTGTTTCGAACGTCTTGAATATGGATTCAATGAAGAATCCGTCGAACCCTTCTTCATCTCCGAATAGGGCGCGGTGATAGCAGTCGATAGCCTTCTCTTTTTTGTCTTGAGTGTTGATTACGTCTGCTTCGTCGCCCATTCTAAGGTAATTTAAGAATTTGTTAAGGCTTATTGAGCTCTTCATCGTTTCCATGTGCAAGGCGGTGTTTGAGTTGCGAGTTTTATAGTTTCAGTAGGCAAATTTAATTATTCTGACACAAATCTCCAAATTAAAAAGTCCTATAAATCATATAAATATTGCAATTTAGGGTTTACCCCAAAACTCCGGCGGCACAAGCGGCAGGTTAGTGTGCCATGCCTGATATTTTTTATCCCTATGCCCGCAGTATGCTCATATATTAGGCATAAATCGGCCTAACCTGGTAATAACTTTGTTAATTTCGCAAATATAGTTTGTTATATGGATATTTATTATTATATTTGCGTTCTAATAGCAATATATTAAACTATGAATATTCAAGGTATAACTACTAATCAGGATATTCTTGACCTGCTTGCGAAGAGGGTCAGGGAGTATCGGCTCGCAGCCCGTATGAGCCAGCGTGAATTGGCTGAGAAGTCCGGCGTGGGCTACACCACCATAAGCCATTTCGAGCAGGGAAAACACACCAATATCTCACTCGGGAATTTCATTTCGCTTCTGCGGTGTGTAGGCATGGAGAGCAGAATGACGAATCTGCTGCCCGAACTTCCCATTCCGCCGATGGCACTGCGCGAGATAAACAAACTTATCCCGAAACGCGTAAGAAGAAAGGAGCCGTAATGATACAGAATCTTGATGTTTTCCTATGGGGCAGAAAAGTTGGCACACTTGTGTCGTCGAAGAAAGGATATGCCCACCAGATATGTTTTTATTTTGATGGCGAGTATGCTGCTTCAGGATTGGATATAGCGCCTCTGCGTGCCCCTTTGTCGGGAATCGGAGTTAAACGCGGCTTTCCTGTTTATCCAGAGGAAGGGAAAGAATTTTGCGGTCTTCCGTCGTTCATAGCAGACTCGATGCCCGACCATTGGGGGAATGTGGTGTTTGCTGAGTGGGCGAAAGCCCATCATATCCGAAATAAAGATTTATCCTCGCTTGACCGGCTTGCGTATATAGGGCGGCGGGGCATGGGAGCATTGGAATTTTTACCCCCGACATCGTCGGAAATGGAGATGCCTTTCAAGGTAGAGATTGCGGAGTTGTCACGGCTTGCACTAATGGCTCAGAACGAAGCGAAGAATTTCCATGCTGTGATGAGTCCCGATTTTATAGTCGAGAGCCTTTTTAAAGTGGGAACATCCGCCGGAGGCCGCAGACCAAAGGCTGTCATAAATGTAAATCCCAAATCCGGAGAATGCTATTCCGGACAGGTGTCGGCTCCCCTGCCGGGTTTCGTGCCGATGATTATAAAATTCGATGAGCACAGCGAGGTTCCCACTACGCGGATTGAATACAGCTACTACCTCATGGCTCTTGACGCTGAATTGAAAATGATGCCGTCAAGTCTCATTCGGGGAGAAAATGAAGTCCATTTCCTCACTGAAAGGTTCGACCGCAGGGGCAATGAGAAAATACATGTCCAGACTCTTGCTGCAATGGTTCCGCAATCTTCGTCCTACGAAGATCTTTTTGAGGCGGCTATTCGGATTGGTATCGGCCCCGATGAACTAAAACAGTTGTTCAAGCAAATGGTCATGAATGTGATAGGAGGCAACGTAGATGACCATAACAAGAATTTTTCGTTCATAATGGAGCGGAATGGTATTTGGCATGTGGCGCCTGCTTACGACTACACTTTTGCAATTGATACGTCAGGTCCGTTCTACGTCAATTACCACTGTATGACTGTCAACGGAAAGAATCAGTACATTTCCAAAGCAGACTTGCTCGAAGTGGCTTCGCGCTATGACATAAAGAGTGCGACGGCTGTTGTCGAAAACGCAGTGGAGGTTGCCGGAAATTATCGTCGATATGCCTTGCAAGCAGGAGTGCCGGAATCTTGGATTGTAAAAATAGAGGAAGAAATCAACGACCGCATATCTCAACTGTAGTCTGACATCCCTCTTGACCGTGTGTCACAATAGGCTCTATTTTGGGGCCGCTATGAGACGATAAGGGCCCGCCGGAGGTCAGGTTTCTCCGGCGGGCCAGTCGATAAGGTGGATTCACTTTTCGTGTTTATGTGTGCGGAAGGAAGGGTGTCTCAGACGAGATGCGCGATAAGGTCCTCGCGGTCGCCCGGCAGAAGGTCGATCACCGGAATCTCCACCATAGTGTAGGCTCCGGGGGCAAGACGCATCGATGCGCGTGCCACTCCTACGAGAAGCTGTGCTGTGAGGGCGGGGTTGCATATCGACATGTTGAACTCGAAACGCTGGTTCTGGGTCTTCCCCGAGACTCCCTTGCGCACCATGTGCACGCCATGCCCCATATCCTTGACATCGTCCACACTCTCCACGGCCATCACGTGGGTCTCGTCTGACGCGAAGTAGGGGTCTTCCTTGACAGCCTTCGCCACATCTTCCAGGCGCGTGCCCTCTTCAAGTTCCACATAGACCATGCGGCGGTGCATGCCGTCGCCCTTGGGCATTGTCATGGATAGGGCGTTCTTCACTCCAGCCTTAGACTTCACGCATACGGTGTGGCCCATGCTCATGCCGGGACCGAAGTTGGTGTAGGTGATTCCCTTCGGAGCGGCCGCCTGCATCAGAGTGCGCACCACAGAGTCACTTCCCGGATCCCAGCCGGCGCTGATCACCGACACCTTGCCCGCTTTTTTCGCTGCGGCGTCGAGGCTGCGGCGGAGTGCAGGTATGGAGGTGTGGATGTCGAAACTGTCTACTGTGTTGATTCCCATGGCAAGATACTGGAGAGCATACTTCTCCACCTCCCTTGTGGGTGTGCACAGTATGGCCACGTCTACGTGGCCGAGTTTGCTGATCTCGCTCACCACATCATATTTGCTCAGTTCGGCCGGTATGTCAGATACATTGCGGCGAACCACTCCCGCTATCTCGAAATCAGGTGCGGCCTCAAGTGCTTCAACCGTGAAGCGGCCGATATTGCCGTAGCCCACTACGGCAGCGCGAATCTTACTCATGATTATTCTCTTTATTTTGTTACTTACACTGAAAATATTAACAAATTTACGCCCTTTTTGTCATGCGGCAACCGATTTTTAAGCATCATGGAGCGTCTCGAATTCATACCCCTTGCGCGAGAGCGACTTCAGCACGGCGGGAAGGGCCACGCGCAACTTGCCGATCGACTTAAGCGAGTCGTGGAAATTGATGATGCACCCCGGGCGCACATGCCTGTCTATGGAATCCACTATATCCTGCGCGGTACGCTCCGGGCGGTAGTCGAGCGTGTTGAGGTCGAACATAACCACCCGGTAGCCGGCGTCGGCGAGCGCACGCTGCTGTCCCGGACGCATCAGCCCGTGCGGCGGGCGGAAGAGACGCGACTTCAATATGCTGTCGGCCAGGGCCACATCCTCCATCATTTTGCCGGTGCTCTCCTTGTAGGGAGGCCGGTGATGAAATGTGTGGTTGCCTACGGCATGTCCCGCATCCACCACCTGACGGTGCAGTTCCGGATAGCGCCGTGCGTTGTCGGCCACCATGAAGAATGTGGCCTTGGCGCCATGTTCCACTAAGATGCGCAGCAACTCCGGCGTCGATTCCGGTATCGGACCGTCGTCAAACGTAAGAAAGACGGAAGGCTTTTCCCTTCCGGCGCGAAACAGTACGTCGCGCCGGAAAGCGAAAAGCCTTATTATCCAGGGTATCCTTTCTTCGATACTCAATCGTTCATTCACTTTTCAGAGTTTGGAACTCGCCTCACTCAGACGCTTCGCGCGTGCTTTGTCAAGGCGCTGGTATTGTTCATATTTCTGAAGGTTCTCCTCATTGCCGCCGTTCTGGAGATAATATTCTATCACTGAATACAGCACTGAGTCGATCGCCCTCTCATCTTCCGAACGGGCTGCGTATTCCTCCGGCGAGAGACCGGCAAGTTCGTTGGCGACCTCGCAATATTTCGCTATCTCCGCCTCGAAGTCTGCCCATGTCATGCCGTCGCCCCCGGTGCTCTGACCGTTGCGTGTGGCAAGATAATGCTCGTAGTCGTTCTTGAGGTCGGGGGCGTTGAGTCCATACTGCTTCAGTATCTCATCCACCTTCTTCATGTCGCCGCCGTATTTGCTGTAGAGTTCGATGAAGCGGTAATACTGATACGGTATCAGCAGGTTCTCATACGTCATCGGCGCGTTGCCGAAGTTGAAGCGCATTGTCTGCGTGTAGGCCACGTTTTTGCCGTATTTCCTGATGAGGCCGAGAAGCATCTCCAGCCCTTTCTGCTCACGCTTCTTGTCGTTGAGCACTGATTCCGAAGCGAGTTCGCAGTTGAGCTGTGCGAGCGAGAGGGCGGTGGAGAGGGCATACGGCGCGGCTTTCTCGCTCAGTTTGCTCTGTACCAGATCGGCCACTTCCGCCGACCGGAGGTATTTCTCACGCGCTGCAGCGCTGTCGCCGGCCTGCATCGCCATGTCGCCTTCGGCAAGAAGCTGTGTGGATACGTCCACCATCGATGTGCGGGTCGACACGAGCATCCGGCGAGCTGTCTCGTCGTAGTAGACCTTGCTGCCGTCGGCCGTCTTGTCTGCTCCGCCCCAGAGATAGTTCTTCACCACGTTGTAGGCGCGGTCGGTGCGCGGTGCCATGTCGGCCTGTATCGTCGGGACAAGCTGATGCACCATGCCGGTGCTCCTCACGTAGGGTGTAAGTCCGAGATGATAGTCCGGACCTACGGTCGATGCCCAGTAGATCGGGCGCGGCCATCCGTTGGCTGCGTTTGTGGCTATGATGTCGAGCATCAGTATCTCGCCAAGTCCTATGTAGCCCTTGGCGGCTATGGCGCTCGCGCTCGAGAGGTCTACCACTATGCGGTCTTCGATGAGCGTGGAGTCTTCCGGAGCCACAAGGCCGCGTTCAAGCACCTTCTTCCTGTCTACGGGTATGGTAAGTGTCGATGCCGACAGCATCGGATAGCCGTAGCGGTTGTTGTCCTTGTTGGCATAGAGGTCTTTGAGTGCGGTTAGAAGGTCGGCCTGTCCGCCGCGGCCGGGAAGAGTCACGTCAAGTTGGCCGTAGGCGTAGTCGGCAGGGGTGGCGGTGAAGTCTACAGGTGCCGCGTCGTAGCTCTGCATCCGCTGCTGGTTGGCATACCAGTCGGAGTTCAGATAACTGAGGTTGATGATCTTCACGTCGGGGCGCACTCCCTCCACTTCCTGCACATACCAGAGCGGGAAGGTGTCGTTGTCGCCGTTGCAGAATACTATGGCGTTGGGCTCAAGGCTGTTGAGGTAGTTGATGGCGAAGTCATGCATCGCGTAGCGTCCGGAGCGGTCATGGTCGTCCCAGGTCTGCGACACCATCTGCAGGGGAACTGCAAGCGACACTGCGGCCGCTCCCCAGGCGATGGCTCCCTTCAGGTCTTTCTTCTTGGCTGCCGGAAGCAGGCACAGCAGTTTCCAGAGTCCCGCAACTCCCATTCCGATCCAGATGGCGAAGGCGTAGAAACTGCCTGCGAAGGCATAGTCTCGCTCGCGAGGCTGGTTCGGCACCTGGTTGAGGTAGAGCACTATGGCGATGCCGGTCATGAAGAATAGGAAGAAAACCACCCAGAACTGCTCTATGCCGCGGCGTCCCTCAAACGACTGCCAGCAGAGTCCCAGAAGTCCGAGAAGGAGCGGAAGCATGTAGAACACGTTGTGCCCCGGATTGTCCTTGCCGAGGTCGTCGGGAAGGAGACTCTGGTCGCCGAGGCGCGCATTGTCGATGAAGGGGATGCCCGATATCCAGTTGCCGGCGTCAAGTTCGCCGCTCTGGTTGTTGATGTCGTTCTGGCGTCCGGCGAAGTTCCACATGAAATAGCGCATATACATGTGGTTGAGCTGATAGTTGAGGAAATATGCCAGATTCTGTCCGAACGAGGGCTTGAACGCATATTTCGGCGGATATGCCACTCGGCCGGTCATCTCGTTGTATTGCGGCTCGACGTTGATGTCGAGTTCCGGTATCTCGTTGCCGTCGCGGTCAAGAGCGTGGATCTCCACAAGGTTCGAACTTGTGGTGTCGAGATTCACCCATTCGCGGTATTTGCTCTCATGCTGGCGGCTGTAGATGCGCGGGAAGAGCATGTTGAGTTCCGGATTGTAGACCGGTTCCGACTTGTAGTCCTGTCTCTTATACACATCTGACGCTGCCGACGATCTTAC
>ENA-UAPL01000354-UAPL01000354.1-human-gut-metagenome-genome-assembly--contig:-NODE-354-length-21507-cov-6.575844_pt1 | contig 21507 bp, 18 predicted proteins | sample MGYA00243480_ERZ654577 | MGnify/ENA primary metagenome ERZ654577 (study PRJEB26926, sample SAMN06164678) | human gut metagenome | biome: ENVO:00009003; feature: ENVO:2100002; material: ENVO:00002003...
TTGTTGGAGTAGTATTACTGACAACTAATCACCATTCTTCATGATGATTCATGTTGGAATACAAATTTGTTGTCAAATTGTTGTCAAAGAAAATTTTTGTTGTCAAATTGTGAAGTATTTTTACTCACTTAGTACAATTTTGCTCCTGCCGGAATGTGATCATCCAGGATCAGAACATTCAATCCTTCTCTTCCTTCTACAAGGTGTGTAGCGGAGATGATCATACCGCAAGAATCAATTCCCATCATCTTACGTGGTGGAAGGTTTGTGATTGCAAGCAATGTCTTTCCAACCAGTTCTTCCGGCTCATAATAATCGTGAATTCCGCTTAAAATCACACGTTCTACGCCACTTCCATCGTCTAATACGAACTTCAAAAGCTTCTTAGATTTTGGAACTGCTTCACATTCTTTTACCTTTACAGCACGGAAATCTGACTTGCTAAATGTATCGAAATCAACCATGTCTTCGAATAATGGTTCTACTTCTACATTAGAGAAATCAATCTTTTCTGCCATGTCAGATGTAGCGGTAAATGTTGCAACAGATTTTGCCGGAGCAGACTGTGCAACATTGTTAGCTTCATTCTTTGCGGCTCCCATGCTCTTCATTGTCGGGAACAGAAGTACGTCTCTGATTGCCTGGCTGTCTGTCAGGAGCATAACGAGACGGTCGATTCCGTATCCGATACCACCTGTTGGCGGCATACCGATCTCCAGTGCGTTCAGGAAGTCTTCGTCTGTGTGGTTGGCTTCCTCATCACCTGCGTCTGCAAGAGCATCCTGTGCTTTGAAACGCTCTCTCTGGTCGATCGGGTCGTTCAGCTCGGAATATGCATTACACATTTCCCATGTATTGATAAAGAGCTCGAAACGCTCTACCTTGTTCGGATCAGAAGGTTTCTTCTTGGTCAGAGGAGAAATCTCGATCGGATGATCCATGATGAATGTCGGCTGGATCAGCTCTTTCTCACAGTACTCCTCGAAGAAGAGGTTGATGATATCACCTTTCTTATGACGGTCCTCATACTCGATATGATGCTCGTCAGCAAGTTTCTTTGCTGCCTCATCATCTGCTACTTCGTCAAAATCGATTCCTGTATATTTCTTGATGGCATCGTTCATGGTCAGACGTGCGAACGGCTTACCAAGATCGATCTCAATACCATTGTAGGAAATCTTTGTGGAACCGCAGACTTTCTCTGCAAGGTAACGGAACATGGACTCTGTCAGTTCCATCATTCCTTCATAATCAGTATATGCCTGATAAAGCTCCATCAGAGTGAACTCCGGATTGTGACGGGTGTCAACACCCTCGTTACGGAATACACGGCCGATCTCGTAAACTCTCTCAAGTCCGCCGACGATCAGTCTCTTAAGATAAAGCTCCAGGGAAATACGAAGCTTAACGTCTTCGTTCAGTGCATTGTAATGTGTCTCAAACGGTCTTGCAGCGGCACCACCGGCGTTGGAAACCAGCATTGGTGTCTCAACTTCCATGAAGTCACGTCCTGCAAGGAAGTTACGGATCTCTTTGATGATCTGGGAACGTTTGATGAATACATTCTTGCTGTCCTGGTTCATGATAAGATCCACATATCTCTGACGATAACGGGTATCTGTATCTGTCAGCCCGTGGAATTTCTCAGGAAGGATCTGTAAACTCTTGGAAAGAAGAGTCATCTTCTCTGCATGAATGGAGATCTCACCTGTTCTTGTTCTGAAAGCAAATCCTTCCAGACCAAAAATATCACCGATATCAGATTTCTTGAAATCTGCATAGGAATCGGTTCCAATGGCGTCTCTCGCCACATAAACCTGAATATTACCCTGTAAGTCCTGGATATTGCAGAAAGAAGCTTTTCCCATTACACGTTTGAACATCATACGTCCTGCGATCGCTACGTGGATCGGGCTTGCGTCCATGATGCTTCTTCTTTCTTCATAATCCTTCTTCTGAGCCTCTTTTGCCTGCTCTTCATCAAGACCTGTTACGTCAAGCTCCTTGCGGTCTTTGAGAAGCTCTGCCTCATGTGCTTCATAAAGCTTCTTTACCTCAAGGGAATGATGTGTCTGATCAAATTTTGTGATCTGAAACGGGTCCCTGCCGTTTGCCTGAAGGTCTGCCAGTTTGTCACGACGTACCTTAAGCAGCTGGTTTACATCCTGCTTCTTCTGCTCTGCCACTTGTTGGCCTCCTTAATCTATCTATCGTTCAGCGGATATGTGCGATCCGCTCCGTTACCTGTTTTATACGTTTCTCTGGATCTCAAGAACTTTGTATTTCATGATTCCGGACGGCATTTCAACCTCAACGATATCGTTGGTGTGAGCGCCGATCAGCGCCTTACCTACCGGAGACTCGTTGGAGATCTTACCCTCAAGGCTGTTAGCCTCTGTGGAACCTACGATCTTCAGCTCCATGTCTTCATCAAACTCATAATCATGAACCTTAACCTTGCAGCCTACGCTGATTCTATCAAGATCAACTTCGTCCTCTACTACAACCTCGGCATTCTTGAGGATCTTCTCGATCTCCTCGATACGTGCCTCGATATCTCTCTGCTCGTCTTTTGCTGCATCGTACTCAGCGTTCTCAGAAAGGTCTCCCTGCTCTCTGGCCTCTTTAATCTTTCCTGCAACTTCTTTTCTCTTAACAACTTTCAGATCGTGCAGCTCGTCTTCCAGTTTTCTAAGTCCTGCGTATGTGAGTAAGTTCTTCTTTGCTTCTTCCATTTTGCCTTACTTCCTTTCAAAACCGCGCTGTTTTTTTCTGAAAAAATACAGCTTCGGATATTTCTGTTGCTACCATTCCCAAGAGCTCTTTTTCCTAAAAAAGGGCGTAAAAACCTCAGGATATTCACAATTCCTGTATTATACCGAAAAGCCCCTGTATTGTCAAGCATTCCACGTCGAAAAAAGGGCCCTGAAAATGTAGAAAAAACCGCAGGAAAATTTAAATTTCCACACGGTTTTTTCGCAGCATTTTTTCTTATTTCTGTTTCTTATTTTTCTTCCGGGAAAAGGTCTTTATACCGGTTGGTTACCATCTGTGTCTGGAACTCAAAATCCTGCTTGTGCTGATTGACCAGTGTAGACAGGATAATTCCGGAAAACCAGCAGATAATCGCTGTCATGATCACAAATCCACTTACGATCAGTGTAGGCAGTTTGTTCACAGTTCCCACTTCCAGAAAGTGAATCAGTACCGGAATAAAAAATGCCATCCCGACTACAAACAGCACCGCTGCTATAATAGAAAAGAATTCCAACGGCTTATAATTTTTAAACATTCTCATGATCGTCTTCAGCACTTTAAATCCATCTGCGTAGGTATTCAGTTTGGATTCGCTTCCCTCCGGACGGTCGCGGTATTCAATGATCACATTCTCTACCTGCATGTTCTTGTCAATGGCATGAATCGTCATTTCTGTCTCAATCTCAAAATTTCTGGAAAGGACCGGAAATGTTTTTACAAAGCGGTAACTCATTGCCCGGTATCCGGTCATAATGTCCTTGATATCACTTTTGAAAAGGCGGTTGATAGAACCACGGACAATGCTGTTTCCGAAATTATGGAAAGGACGTTTGTTCTCTGTAAAATATGTAGAGGACAGGCGATCTCCGACAACCATGTCTGTTCCGTTTTTCAGAACTTTCTCACACATCTGTGCCGCAAATTCCGCCGGATAGGTGTCGTCCCCGTCAACCATCAGATAGCACTGTGCATCAATATCACGAAACATACTGCGGATTACGTTGCCCTTTCCCTGCTGATATTCATAACGGACAACAGCCCCTTCTTTCCTCGCAATCTCGTCTGTACCATCTGTGGAATTGTTATCATATACGTAAATCACAGACTCCGGAAGTGCTTTTCGCATATCACGGATAACCTTGGCTACAGTCTTACTTTCGTTATAGCAAGGTATCAAAACTGCTATTTTATCTGGCATCTGTACTTTTTTTCTCCTGTAAAGCTCTTATGTTTTCTGACCGACCCACTGACTGTAGCACGCGTTCTGTTCCTTGTCAATAGCCCTGGCGGTTTCTTCCTCTTTATCGTTCAAGAAGCATATCTGTAAGTTTTTTCAGTTCTTCATAACTTGCAATATTGTTGGATTCTCTCCGGATTCCGGCACTGTGCCGCATGCCTGCCGTATACCAGGCTACATGTTTCCGCATTTCACGGATTCCGATATATTCACCTTTGATTTCGATCTGGTTTCTGGCATGACGCAGGATCATTTCACAAACTTCCTCCACGGTTGGTTTCGGAAGTTTTTCTCCGGTAAGAAAATAGTGGTTCAGCTCCCGGAAGATCCACGGGTTTCCACGTACTGCACGTCCGATCATCACCGCATCACAGCCGGTTTCTTTAAACATGGCTGCTGCGGTTTCCGGTGAAATGATATCTCCGTTTCCGATCACGGGAATCGTCACCGCTTCCTTCACCCTGCGGATGGCATCCCAGTCTGCCTGTCCGGAATAATACTGCTGGCGGGTTCTTCCATGTACAGCAATGGCTGCTGCCCCGGCATCTTCCACACGTCTGGCGATTTCCACCACATCCACCGGTGTTTTATCATCAAAACCGATACGCACTTTCACAGTCACCGGCTTGGAAATGGCGCCGGAAACACTGCGTACGATCTCTTCGATCAGTTTAGGATTTTTCAGAAGTGCGGAGCCTTCCCCGTTGTTTACCACCTTGGGGACAGGGCATCCCATATTGATATCGAGAATGTCAAAAGGACGCTCCTCGATACTTTTTGCCACCTCTGCCATCAGATCCGGCTCACTGCCAAAAAGCTGCATGGATACCGGATGCTCCCCTGGATTGATCTCCATCAGTGCCTCTGTATTCTTATTGTGAAAAGAAATTGCCTTGGCGCTGACCATCTCCATACAGATCAGTCCTGCTCCCTGCTCCTTGCAAAGTCTTCGAAATGCCAGATCTGTAACCCCGGCCATCGGCGCAAGCACAAAGGGATTCGGGATCTCCACATTTCCGATCTTCCACTGCATCTTCATGGATCAGTCCTCAACTGTATCTGCTTTTTTCTTAAGTTCCTCGTCCGGGATATCTCCCAGGAAAAATACTTTGTAGTACATTTCCAGAGATTCCAGAAGCTCTCTTTTGTCACGCTGGAGTTCCTTGATCTTCAGCGCACTTCCGATCTCATCAAAACGGGCATCTGCCTCCAGTGCTTCTGTCTTAAACTGCAGGCTTCCGTCCTCGTCAAATTCCAGTGTCAGGATCCCGCCTACATCCTCTGTGAAAAGCACGCACATGATCTGCAGTTCCTGCTTTACTGCTTCCGGAAGGGACGCAAAATCCTGGTTAAAATAATATTTCTGCTCATATGAGCTTGCTCCGCAGAGCACAATGTTATCCTGATACATAAATACTCCTTTATTTATAACATAAATTCATCATAAAACATTGCCGAAAAACTACTGCCGGAAATTTTATCCGATCTGTATTTCTCTATTTTTACACATAGCTGTACAGTCCTCGCACAGAAACTTCTCCAGAATTTACTTCTTCAATGGTGCCGTCTGCACGTTCCACCAGAAGTTCCCCGCCGGCGTTGATTCCTCTTGCGATTCCCTCGTACGGATCGTTCTGATCCAGCACACGTACCGGCTGGTTCAGATTGGCCAGAAGTTTCTCATAATCCGGTTTCAGGCCGCTTAAGTCTTCTGTCTCCACAAACTTCTCATAATTTTCCTCAAAATGCTTCATCACAAGTCCGGTTACCTCTGCCCGGTCAAAAAGATGTCCGCTTTCCAGATACAGGGAGGTAGCTTTGTCCGCCATTTCTTCCGGAAAACTGTCCATATTTACATTGATCCCGACGCCAATGACCGCACAGCCGATCTTATCCTGTTTCATGGTCATCTCGGTAAGGATCCCACAGATTTTTTTGCGGGAAACTACCACGTCATTAGGCCATTTGATTCCTACATCAAGACCAAGATCCGCAACTGCCTGTGCAACAGAAAGTCCCATAACAAGTGTCATCATCGGCGCTTTCTGAGGAGAAAATTCCGGGCAGAGAAGAATGCTCATGGTGATGGCACTGTCTGGCGGTGCACTCCACCGTCTTGTAAAACGTCCACGGCCTGCGGACTGATACTCTGCCACAAAAAGCTCACCATGTCCCGCTCCTTCTTCCTTCCAGGCACGTTTGCCCCAGAGGTTGGTGGAATCAATTTCTCTTGCAAAATGGACGGTTTTGCCCGCCCATTTTGTATGTGTTGCCTGTGAAATTATTTCTTCATTAAATAACTCTGCCATTATTTCTCCGGCTCTCCTAATGTAGCAACGATCACAGCCTTGATGGTATGCATACGGTTCTCTGCTTCGTCAAATACCTTGGACTGCGGAGACTCGAATACCTCGTCTGTAACCTCCATGTCTGTAAGGTTGAAACGCTCGCCCATCTCTTTTCCAATCTTGGTCTTAAGATCATGGAATGCAGGCAGGCAGTGAAGGAAGATTGCCTTCTCACCGGCGTTCTCCATTACATGTTTCGTAACTTTGTATGGTGTCAGGTCATGGATACGCTCTGTCCATACTTCGTCAGGCTCGCCCATGGATACCCATACATCTGTGTAGATAATGTCTGCATCTTTGGTTCCTGCCTCTACATCCTCTGTGAGAGTGATGGTGGAACCTGCCTCTTTTGCCCACTGCTGGCACTGTGCTACCAGTTCATCATTCGGGAAATATTTTTTATTGGTGCAGGCTACGAAATCGAGACCAAGTTTGGAGCATACAACCATGAGGGAGTTACCCATGTTGTAACGGGCATCACCCATGTATACAAGTTTCAGGCCTTTCAGTTTGCCGAAATGCTCACGTACTGTCAGCATATCTGCAAGCATCTGTGTCGGATGATACTCGTTTGTCAGACCATTCCATACCGGAACACCTGCATGTTTTGCAAGCTCCTCAACAATATCCTGGCCAAATCCGCGGTATTCAATTCCTTCATACATTCTTCCAAGAACTCTTGCTGTATCTGCGATGCTCTCTTTCTTTCCGATCTGGGAACCTGTCGGATCAAGATAAGTGGAACCCATTCCCAGATCATGAGCAGCTACTTCGAAGGAACAGCGTGTTCTTGTACTTGTTTTTTCAAAGATCAGGGCAATGTTCTTGCCTCTGTAATACTCATGAAGCTCTCCGGCTTTTTTCTTTGCTTTCAGGTCCGCTGCAAGATCGATCATATAAGTGATCTCTTCCGGTGTAAAGTCTTTCAGTGTCAGGAAATTTCTTCCTTTAAGATTCATAATATATCCTCCTCACGGCTGCAGATTTATTTCTGCTCTGCCGGTTTATCTGTCATGATTTCCTTCAGGGATGTTGCCAGCCCTGCAATGCCCTGTATCTCGGACGGAATAATGATCTTCGTTGCTTTGCCGTCGGCAACTTTTGTGAGTGCTTCCAGGCTCTTCAGGGTAAGAACGGACTCGTCTGCTCCTGCATCTTTGATCATGCGAAGTCCCTCCGCAGTTGCCTGCTGTACTTTAAGAACTGCCTGTGCCTGTCCTTCTGCTTCTTTGATCATACGCTCTTTCTGTGCTTCCGCATGAAGGATCGCTGCCTGTTTCTCAGCCTCCGCGTCAAGGATCGCGGACTGTTTTTTACCTTCTGCGACAAGGATGGTAGAACGTTTCTCTCCTTCTGCTTTCAGGATGGCTTCTCGTCTCTCACGCTCGGCTTTCATCTGTTTCTCCATGGCATCCTGGATGGCTGCCGGAGGAATGATGTTCTTAAGCTCTACACGGTTCACCTTGATTCCCCATGGATCTGTAGCTTCATCAAGGGAAGCTCTCATCCTGGTGTTGATGACTTCACGGGATGTCAGTGTCTCATCCAGTTCCATATCACCGATGATATTACGAAGTGTTGTAGCAGAAAGATTCTCGATAGCCATGATCGGATTCTCAACGCCATATGCATAAAGCTTCGGATCTGTGATCTGGAAAAATACAACGGTATCGATCTGCATGGTTACGTTATCTTTCGTGATCACCGGCTGCGGTGGAAAATCCACAACCTGCTCTTTTAAGTTTACTCTTCTTGCAACACGCTCAATGAACGGAACCTTGAAATGAATACCTGTGCTCCAGGTAGCTTTGTAAGCACCAAGACGTTCCAGTACCACAGCATAAGCCTGCGGCACAATGCGAATGCAGGATGCAAGTACCCACAATACAAGAACGATGACTACAAGCAAAACAATAACTCCACCCATAATTTTAGCCCTCCTTATTATCTTCTTTTACGATCAGCTTCACTCCGCGGATCTCTTTGATCTCAACTACTGCACCGGCCGGTATTTCAACCGATTCGTCGGCTGAACGTGCCGTCCATTCGATATCATTGATCCGCACCTGCCCGGTCTGAGCCAGGTTGTTGATTGGCTGTATCACTACGGCCCTTTTTCCCAGAAGGCTCTCTGCATTGGTCTTCTCCACGCCCTTGTTCATGTAGCGAACCGCCAGAGGTCTGGTAAAGATCAGAAGCACCACGGAAACTCCGAAAAATAAAAGGAGCTGTACAACAATTCCCCCGCCGAGCCACGAGACAATGCACGCCACAAGAGCACCGCCTGCAAACCAGACAGTGGTAAGTCCTACCGTGATCGCTTCAATTACCAGTAAAATTGCCAGTATTCCAAGCCAGGCCAAAGGTGTCATAAAACCCCTCCTCTCTTATTCTCTTCTCTGTCTTGCAGCTTCATACATCAAAATCCCCGATGCCATAGCAGCATTCAGCGATTCTACTTTTCCGCACATCGGGATGCGTATCAGGCAGTCTGCTGCGTCCGCAGCCTGGTCTGTAAGACCTTTTCCCTCGTTTCCGATAAAAAATGCGGTACCACCTTTATAGGATTCATGATCGTAGGAATTCTCACCTTTCAGATGAGCTGCAAAACTGCGGATTCCTTTTTCTTTCAGCTTCTTTTCTAATGATACCACATCTTCCACATATAGAAAAGGCATTCTGTAAATGGAGCCCATGGTAGAACGGATCACCTTGGGATTTGTGATATCCACACAGGTTTTTGTAAGAAAAACGCCGCTCACGCCGGCACCCTCACCGGTCCTAAGAATGGTTCCCGCATTTCCCGGATCCTGAAGATCTTCAAGGACCATGACCAGAGGATTTTCTCCTGCCAGTACTTCTTCCTCGCTCCAGGAAGGCAGTTTCAGAACGGTAAGGATTCCCTGGGGAGTCTTGGTATCACACATCTGACGGAATACGGAATCTTTCACGATCTCATAAGGATATTTCTCTACCTGGGACATCAGTTCCCCATCCTGGGAAAAAGTCTCAGAGACAAACACCTGAAAAACCCAGTTTTCCGGTGCTTCCAGGAACATCTTCCGGCCTTCTGCCACAAAAAGTCCCTGTTCTCTTCTGGCTTTTGCCTTCTGGTTCAGTTGCATGACATTTTTTATTTTTGCATTTGATACGCTGGTTATCATACTTTTTATCTTACTCCTTGCACTTATCCTGTTTACGGAATCTTCGAAAAATCACTTCATAAACGCCGGTTCCGCATTAAGATCCTTATTTTTTCCAATGGCGATTATGGAACAGCGGTCCGGAAGCGGCTCGGACGGTTTCAGATCTACTGTGACATTTTCGCCCTGTTTAATACCAATGATATTGATGTGAAAACGCTCACGTACATTCAGATCCATCAGGCTTTTTCCAACCCATGACTCCGGAATGGAAAACTCCGCCATACTGAATTCCGCCGAAAGTTCAAATACATCCAGATATCCGCCGGACAGGAGATTTCTGGCAACACGGAGTCCCATGGCCTGTTCCGGATAAATGATTTTATCTGCACCGATTTTGTCAAGAATGCGTCCATGAAGAGAATTCATGCTTTTTGCAACTACAAAGGGAACTCCCAGATCCTTGGCCTGCATGGTTGCGGAAATGCTGGCTTCCAGATTTTCGGCAACTGCGATAATGGCCACATCCACATTCTGAACTCCCAGTGCTTTCAGGATTCCAGGTTCACGGACATCTGCTTTCACCGCGTAGGTTACTTTTTCGGAAATCTCTTCGATATTTTCTTCTTTGTCGTCAATGGCAAGGACATCACAGTCGGACTCTGCCAGCGTCACCGCCAGAGTCATTCCAAACTGTCCAAGCCCGATCACAGCAAAAGATTTATTTTTCATTTTATTCTCCTGTTTAACCGATCATGATATCTTCTTCCCCGAGATGAGTCGTGCTTCCCGGCCTGTTACGCACACGCACCACAACTGCAGTTCCCAGTGTCAGTGGTCCGATACGTCCCAGATACATGGTAAGGATCACGATCCATTTGCCTGCCACATTCAACTGAGGTGTCAACCCTCTGGAAAGTCCTACTGTAGCCCCCGCAGAAGTGATCTCATATAAAACATCTGCCAGATCCACTCCCGGCATTACTGCGGACAAAAGCACCGTCATGGTAAAAAGGATCAACACACTGGTTCCTGCAACAACCATGGCAGAACGGAGATAGCTCTCACGGATCCTGCGGCCGTATACCTCTACATCCTTTTTTCCCTGAAGATATGCTGCAATAGAAAGGATCAGAACCGCAATGGTAGTAGTCTTCACACCACCGGCAGTGCCCATGGGTGATCCTCCGATAAACATCCACAGTAGGGAAATGATCACGGTAGGTGTGGACAAAAGCGACTGATCCATGGTATAAAATCCCGCCGTACGTGTTGTCACTGACTGGAAAAAGGATGCCATGAGCTTTGTTCCCAGTGGTGCCCCCTTTAGCGTGGAAGGGTTTCCGGATTCAAAGATAAATACCAGAAATGCTCCTGAAAATACCAGGATCCCGGTCATCGTAAGGACCAGCTTGCTCTGAAGCCGCAGTACACGAAAAACTCTGGATGGGGAGAGCTCTTTTCTCAGAACCTTGCGGAATTTATCCCACAGATCCCACCAGACGATAAATCCAAGACCTGACACAATGATCAGGCCAATCGTAGTGATATTGACCAGCGGATTGCTCACATATACCGAAAGGCTTGTTTCCCCGAAAAGATCGATCCCTGCGTTGCAGAATGCAGATACCGCCAGAAATATGGCATGCACCAGACCTTTTTTTATTCCAAATTCCGGTACAAAGCAAAACGCATACAGGACCGCACCGATTCCTTCTGCAAGAAACACGCATTTCACCACACTGCGGACTACAGCCACGACTCCACCCATTTCATCCAGGTTATAGGATTCCTTGATGATCCGCCGGTTTTTCAGGGAAATTTTCCGCCGGAGGCTGATGAATATCATATTCGCCAGTGCGATCAGTCCGATCCCGCCGATCTGTATCAGGCACAGGATAACCGCTTTTCCAATGGGGCTCCACTGGACTGCCATAACAACTGTGGAAAGTCCCGTCACACATACGCTGGTTGCCGCTGTAAAAACAGCATCCGGGAAGGTAACAGCCTGCCCGGGTGCACTGCAGAACGGCAGCCACAAAATAAATCCGCCTACAAAAATCACCCCCGCAAAGCCGAGGGCAATTATTTGTGACGTATTCAGTTTATGCAATCCGTCTGAAACTTTTTTCAAGTTCATATTTTTTATTTATTGTAGTTGTGAGAAAGAGAATTGCAAATCTCCCACATGTAGGAATCTACATTCTTCTGCATTGCAAGAGCCTCATTGATGTCAAAATCAACGAACTCACCGTGGCGATATCCAACAACACGGCTGCGTTTACCGGCAACAAGAAGGTCTACTGCAAGAGCACCCATCATGGACGCATATACACGGTCCTTACATGTAGGGCTTCCACCACGCTGCATGTGACCAAGGATAGTTGCACGTGTCTCGATGCCTGTTGCAGCCTCGATACGTTTTGCCATAGCCTCTGAATGGCCGATACCCTCAGCATTTACGATGATATGGTGTTTCTTGCCTTTCTTACGGCTCTCTACGATATTGTCAATAAGCTTCTGCTCGTCGTAATCATATTTCTCCGGGATCAGGATATCCTCAGCACCGTTTGCGATACCGCACCATACTGCAAGGTATCCGGCGTTACGTCCCATAACCTCGATGATACTGCATCTCTCATGGGATGTGGATGTATCACGTACCTTATCGATGGCTTCCATCGCTGTGTTTACAGCTGTATCGAAACCGATGGTGTACTCGGTACATGCGATATCAAGGTCAATGGTTCCCGGCAGGCCAATGGTATTGATTCCAAGGTTCGCAAGTTTCTGAGCACCTGCGAAGGAACCGTCTCCACCGATAACAACAAGGCCGTCGATTCCATGCTTTCTGCAGATCTCTGCAGCCTGCTGCTGTCCTTCCTCTGTTCTCATCTCTGCACATCTGGCAGTATAAAGAATTGTTCCGCCTCGCTCAATCGTATCGGAAACATCTCTTGCTGTCATGTCTCTGATCTCTTCATTTAAGAGACCGCTGTATCCTTTATAGATTCCCTTTACGTTCAGTCCGCTGCTTAATCCTCTTCTGACAACAGCACGGATTGCAGCATTCATTCCAGGTGCGTCACCGCCACTGGTCAAAACGCCGATCGTTTTGATTTTGTTCTCTGCCATATTGTTATCCTCCATCTTATGAAACAACCTATTGTAATACACATATTCGGATATAGTTTATAGCATTTTTATAAGTTTTTCAATACTCTGTCCACAATTTTAACATTGGAACTTCCATATTTTTCACACATGTGTTTCAGCCAGGAATCCTCGATATGGACCTGATAGGCAGGCGGAAGTTTCTTCATTGCCTTGACATCTTTGAGATAAATAACCACACTGCTGTTTCCTCTGGATGACATCAGATCATCTACCAGACCGGTCTCGGCTTTTGCGTAGTCTTCCCGGCTTTCGAACTGGATCCACAGTTCTTTTGGCATATCATCGAAGGTACGGACTTTTTCCAGGATCAGTTTGCTGGCTTTGTCGTCTTCCGCAGATACTCTTCCCTGGATGAAAAGTCTGGCATCTTCGTTCAGGAACATCTGGCATTTTTCGTAATCACGCGGAAATACCACAACTTCCACGGTGCCTACCAGATCTTCTACGGTAAGGAACGCCATTACCTTATTATTCTTTGTATATTTTATGGTTTTATCCGTAATCATTCCGCCTACGATCACTTTCTGGTTATCGTAGACTTCCGGAATTCCGGTTTCATCATCCGGCTGGAAATCCGACGTTTTTGCAGAGATCATTTTTTCCATCATATTCCGGTAGCGCTCCAGTGGATGGCCGCTGAGATAAATGCCAAGAACTTCTTTTTCGAAGGTCAGGATGATCTCTTTCGGATATTCCTCAACCTGCGGCATACGGATCTCAAATTCCTTTTTATCTTCCTCAGAAGCAATATCAAAAAGGCTCAGCTGTCCGGCCATGGTGTGCTTTTTGTCCTGGTTGATACTGTCGATGATCTGCGTATATATGGTCATCTTCTGTTTCCGGTTTCCTTCCAGACAGTCCAGTGCTCCGGCCTTGATCAGATTTTCCACAACACGTTTGTTGATCTGATCAATATTTCGCTCCACAAAAGTTTTCAGGGAAATATATTCCCCGTGCTCCTCTCGTTCCCGCACAATCCCCTCAATAACCGGGCGGCCGATACTCTTGATAGCAGAAAGTGCATAGCGGATGGCACCGTTGTCAACAGAAAAGCCATACATGCCATGATTGATATCCGGCGGAAGGATCTGGATTCCCATCTGACGGCATACGGAAATATACTCCGCTACCTTGTTTGGCATTTCCACAACGGACGTCATCAGCGCAGCCATGAATTCTACCGGATAGTAGTATTTCAGATATGCGGTCTGATAGGAAACCACCGCATAAGCGGCAGCGTGAGACTTATTGAAAGCATACTTCGCAAAGTCTGTCATCTCATCGTAGATCTTGTTTGCGATCTCCTCGGAAATGCCGTTGGCGATACAGCCCGGAACCCCCTCTTCCACATTTCCGTAAACGAAATTCTGGCGCTCTTTTGCCATAACAGAAGCTTTCTTCTTGGACATGGCACGGCGCACCAGGTCGCTTCGTCCAAGAGTATAGCCTGCAAGATCACGGACGATCTGCATAACCTGCTCCTGGTATACGATACAGCCATAGGTCGGCTTCAGGATGGGCTCCATCTGCGGGCAGTCATAACGGATGGTATCCGGACGGTTTTTTCCGCGGATGTACTGCGGAATGAAATCCATGGGACCCGGACGGTAAAGGGAAATTCCCGCGATGACATCCTCAAGGCTCTGAGGCTTCAGTTCCTTCATGAAGTTTTTCATTCCGGCACTCTCGAGCTGGAACACGCCGTCAGTACGTCCTGTTCCGAGAGAATCCAGTACTTTTTTGTCGTTGTAATCAATTTTCTGCATATCCAGGAAAACGCCGGTACTCTGTTCTATCATTTTTACCGCGTTCTGGATAACGGTCAGGGTACGTAACCCCAGGAAATCCATTTTCAGAAGTCCCAGCTCTTCCAGTGTTGTCATGGTAAACTGTGTGACAATGGAACCGTCCTGGGCTCTGGAAAGAGGTACGTATTCGGATACGTCTTTCTGGCTGATTACCACACCTGCGGCATGCATGGAAGTATGTCTTGGAAGTCCCTCCAGACGCTTGGCAAGGTCAATCAGGCGGTGGATATCTTCCTGTTCCTCATAGGCTTTCCGGAATTCCGGATTCATTCCCAGGGCCTTATCAATGGTGATATTTGGCTCCTGCGGAACCATCTTGGCGATGATGTCTACCTGGGCATAAGGCATATCCAGAACACGGCCTACATCACGGATCACACCGCGGGCAGCCAGCGTACCAAAGGTAACAATCTGAACCACGCAATCATCGCCATATTTCCGTCGTACATAATCGATAACTTCCTGTCTTCGTTCGAAGCAGAAGTCCACATCAATATCCGGCATGGACACTCGTTCCGGATTCAGGAAACGCTCAAAGAGAAGATCATACCGGATCGGGTCCAGCTGGGTGATCCCAAGTGTATAGGCAACCAGACTTCCTGCGGCAGAACCTCGTCCAGGGCCGACCATGATATCATTGTCTCTGGCATATTTGATGAAGTCCCACACAATGAGGAAGTAATCTACATATCCCATGTTTTTGATGGTGGACAGCTCATAATCCAGGCGTTTTTTCAGCGCATCGGTTACCGGATGATAACGCTGTTCCAGCCCTTCATGGCAAAGCTTGTTCAGATACTCCCAGGAGGTCAGTCCGTCGGGCACATCATATTTCGGCAGCTTGGTCACGCCGAATTCGATCTCCACGTGGCAGCGCTGCGCGATCTTGTGGGTATTTTCCAGAGCTTCCAGAGCATATGGAAAAAGTCTCGCCATCTCTTCTGGAGATTTCACATAATACTGGCCGCCCTCATAGCGCATTCTGTTCTCATCGCTGAGTTTTTTCTGGGTCTGCAGACAGAGGAGCACGTCATGGGGCTCCGCATCCTCAGCCATGGTATAATGCACGTCATTGGTAGCAACCAGGTCGATTCCTGTCTCTCTGTGCATGCGGAGAAGCTGCTGGTTTACCGTCTGCTGCTCCGGAATTCCATGATCCTGAAGCTCCAGGAAGAAATTTCCTTTTCCAAAAATATCCTGATAACGCAGGGCTGCGATCTTTGCATCCTCATACATTCCACGGGCAAGATACCTTGCGACCTCTCCTGCCAGGCAGGCACTTAAGGCAATAATCCCCTCGTGATATTTTTCCAGAAGTTCCAGATCCACACGTGGCTTGTAATAAAACCCTTCCACAAATGCCTTGGATACAATCTTCATCAGGTTGCTGTAGCCCTGATTATTCTCGGCCAGCAGAACCAGGTGGTAATAACGGTCATCGCCACTTCCCACTTCACGGTCAAAGCGGGAACCCGGAGCCACATAAACCTCGCATCCCAGGATGGGATTGATCCCGACTTCTCTGGCAGCCCTGTAAAAATCGATCACACCATACATAACGCCATGATCGGTGATCGCCGCGCTGTCCATTCCCAGTTCTTTTACTCTGGCTACATACTCTTTGATCTTATTGGAGCCATCCAGAAGACTGTATTCTGTATGGACATGTAAATGTGTAAACTCCAAATCCTTCTCTCCTTACTGTAAAAACAGGGCTCCGGATCCTCCCCGCTCTGCACTTTTCTCGGAACGTGCCGGAGCGTGTCTGATCCGGAGCCGGTCAACACCTTGTTATTTTTTAATGTAGATCCTCTTATCACGGATCTCTACTTTTCCTTCTTTCATCAGATGGCCGACCGCACGCTTGAATGCGTTCTTGCTGAGACCAAACTCTCTCTTGATGACTTCCGGTGAAGCATGGTCATCAAATGGCAGCACGCCTGCAAATTCCTCGATTACGCTGAGTACGCTCTCTGCATCCTCATTGATCTGGATGTAGGCTTTCTGACGGTCACTGACATTCATCTTTCCATCCTCTTTTACCTCAGTGACACGAAGATCAAGAATAGCTCCCGGTCTGTATTTGCCGGTTGCCTCTCTTGCAGGGATCAGTGCGGAATATTTATCATCTACTGCAACAAATACACCGAAGTTTCCGCTGATCTCATAGACACGGCCCTTCACCATATCTCCCGGTACATAAGGAGTTCTGGTGGAAAGATAATGGTACACTTTCATGGTTGCACAGAGTCTGCTGCTCTTATCTACATAAAGAGCTACCAGGCACTCCTCACCTTCACGTACTCTGTTGGTCTGCTCATGGTATGGAAGAAGAAGATCCTTCTCCAGTCCCCAGTCAAGAAAAGCTCCTATTCTGGTGACCTGTTTAACCTTGAGGACTGCTGTCTGTCCCACCTGGAGCATCGGCTCACGGGTAGTCGCGATCAGTCTGTCCTGAGAATCTTTGTAGATGAATACCTCGATCTCATCACCTACTTTGGTTCCTTCCGGTACCTGTTTGGACGGAAGAAGCACACGCTCGTTCTGAGGTGCGTTTCGGTCCTCTCCAAGATATATTCCGAAATCTACGGTTTTTACAACCAGTAATTTCTGTTTTTTACCTAATTCTATCATTCTTACTCCTGTTCCTAAAAAATATATATGTTCATTTACTGTTTGCTGTCTGTCCTGCATTATAACATAAGAGAATTATTATAGAAAGCACAAAAAAGGCAGCTTTGGAAATTTCTTTCCGTCACTGCCTTTTATCGGTCGGTTATGCGGATATCTGTGATCCGCATCCGGTCCATCTGTTTTCTTACTAATTTATTCTGTCGGTTTCTCAATCGGCATCGGGTTTTTCATCTTGATGACGAAAAGTACGATCAACATCAGCACGATTCCAACCGGAAGTGCGATCCATGCTGTTTTTACAAAGCCTGCAACAATATAAGTTACAAAGGATACTGCCGCAGCCAGGATCGCATACGGAAGCTGTGTGGAAACGTGAGTTACGTGATCACACTGTGCTCCTGCGGAAGCCATGATGGTTGTATCGGAAATCGGAGAACAATGGTCTCCACAAACTGCACCTGCCATGCAGGCAGACATGGAAATGATCATCATCTCAGGACTGGATTTCTCAAATACCGCAACAACGATCGGGATCAGGATACCAAAAGTTCCCCAGGATGTACCGGTAGCAAATGCAAGTCCACATCCAACCAGGAAAATAATGGCCGGAAGGATAACTTCAATACCACCGGCAACGGAGCGCATTGCTTCTTCTACGAATACCGCAGCACCAAGTGAGTCTGTCATAGCCTTCAGTGTCCATGCAAAGGTCAGGATCATGATCGCCGGTACCATGGCCTTGAAGCCTTCCGGGATGCATCCCATACAATCTCTGAAATTGATCACACGTCGGATCATATAGAAGATAATGGCAAATACCAGACCAAAGGCACTTCCCATTGCAAGGCCTACAGAAGCATCACTCTGTGAAAATGCAGTAACAAAATCTGTTCCGCTGAAAAATCCGCCTGTATAGATCATACTGATGACACAGCAGATAACAAGCACAACGATGGGGATCACAAGATCGATCACCCTTCCTCTCGGATTCGGTGTCTCATCATCCGTTGCATTCTCATACGGTCTTGCAGATGTTGTATAAAGATCTCCGTTCAGAGCATTGATCTCATGTGTTCTCATGGCACCAAACTCGGTTTTCATCAGTACCATGCCAACCATCATCACAATCGTAAGGATCGCATAAAAGTTATACGGGATGGTTCTTACAAAAATCGCAAGTCCATCCTGTCCCTCTACGAATCCGCTGACTGCTGCCGCCCAGGATGAGATCGGTGCAATGATACAAACCGGTGCAGCTGTCGCATCAATCAGATATGCAAATTTCGCTCTGGATACGTGATGTCTGTCTGTTACCGGACGCATAACGCTTCCTACTGTCAGGCAGTTAAAATAATCGTCAATGAAGATCAGGACTCCAAGGATGATCGCCGCAAGCTCTGCACCCACACGTGTGTGGATCTTTTTGCTGGCCCATCGTCCGAATGCGGCGGAGCCGCCGGCCTTGTTCATCATACATACCACAGATCCCAGGATAACAAGGAAGATCAGGATTCCTACGTTATAGCTGTCAGAAAGAACCTTGATGATTCCTCCCTCAAAAATCTGTGTTACGGTTCCCTCGAATTTAAAACCGGAATAAAGCAGTGCTCCTACTACAATTCCCACAAACAGAGAACTGTATACTTCTTTCGTGATCAGCGCAAGGATGATCGCTACAAGAGGTGGAAGCAGTGCCCAGATCGTTGCATACAGAGCAGGCTGGTAAGTCTCCTCCGCATCCGCAGCCAGCACAGTCAGGGGACTTGCCAGTGCGCCCATGAATACCATTGCCATAACAGACAATGCTGTTCCTGCTTTTTTACTCATTTTTTTCCTCCCTTTTCGGGGACAAAAAAACGGAGGCTGTCCCTTCTTAGAACACCTCCGGTTAAATAATCTTCTTTATTCAACTTACGATAGCGCTCCACATCCGTGACAGTACAACGCATATTCTGCGTTATCCCAGTACCCTGTCATCTGGCCTTTCAGAGCACTTCGGCAGATTTTCCTTTCTTTATGGACAGCCTGCCAGGGCCTCTCGTCCATAAATACTGATAAAATCCGCGCCTCTATCTCTTTATCCGTGACCGTTTACCCCCGCAAGGTTTCCCGGTCGCCTTTTTTCTTTATACTGTAGCAGTTTCCGACATAAATATCAAGTAGTTTGCTGTATAAATATCAGTCATACCAATTATCATACTGCTGATCTCAGGAGCACTCTTCGTTCAGTAGCCACTTCACATCCACACCCAGCACTTTTGCAAACACTCTCAGTTCATAATCTGCCACAAAACGTTCTCCGCCTTCGATCCTGCTGATACTGTCACGTTCCAGCATCACACCTTCCACCTGCATTTTTGCCGCCAGATCTGACTGTGACATCCGTTTTATATTTCTCATCTGACGTATTTTTTCTCCGGAAACGTTCTTTCTTCCCTGATAAGTGTAAATTTTCATCCTGCCACCTGTTTTCCAAAATGTGTTAATGTTCTGCATTTTTCTTGACATTAGCACATATTTTGGTGGCACCTGTGTTAAAGGTCAGCAAATCTGGTTTTTTTCGACAAAAAATGAACATTTCTTCATTGTTTTACCCTGGATAGTATCTTTTACAGGACACTATTGTATCAATAAAACAGTTATTCCATTCTGAATTACTGCCGCCCGTAAACGGCACCTCTCCACAATTTATATTCCACAAAAAAAGAATGCCACACTTTTCCATGTGACATTCTTCTGCTTCTTTTTTTCTTATTTATTTCCCTGTCCATAGTAGGCATTTGCGCCATGTTTTCTGTAGTAATGTTTATCCTGAAGCTCCTGCGGCGCCGGTTTTACATCCGGATTGATCAGCTCGCAGCGGGAAGCCATCTTGGCAACTTCTTCCAGGACAACTGCGTTGTGAACAGCCTCATGTGCATCTTTTCCCCAGGTAAACGGTCCGTGGTTTTTGCAGAGGACTGCCGGAACTGCTTCGTAATCTTTATCTTTGAAATAGTCGGCAATGAGAATACCGGTATTTTTCTCATAGGCTTCCTCGATCTCATCTTTTGTCAGGTTACGCACGCATGGAACTTCTCCGTAAATATAGTCTGCATGTGTGGTTCCGTAACACGGAATGGATCTTCCTGCCTGTGCCCAGCTTGTAGCCCAGGATGAATGGGTATGCACAATACCTCCAATCTTCGGAAACGCATTGTAAAGCACCACATGTGTGGCAGTATCAGAAGACGGATTGTATTTGCCCTCGACTTTATTTCCTTCAAGATCGACTACAACCATATCTTCCGGTGTCAGTTTATCATAATCCACACCGCTTGGTTTGATGACAAAAAGTCCTTTTTCTCTGTCGATGCCGCTGACATTTCCCCAGGTAAACGTAACCAGGCCATATTTCGGCAGATCCATGTTTGCTCTGTAAACTTCTTCTTTTAATTTTTCCAGCATTGCGTTTCCTCCCTTTTATAAAGTGTCTTTACAATCCACTTCGTAATATATCCATGCTGTTTAAAACAGCTCTGATTACTTTGTAAATTCCACCACAGCGTAGGGTTCCTGATCTTCCGCATTGAGAACTACCGTTGCCTTATTTGCTTCCATATATACTTCCGGAATCATTACATTTCCAAGGACAGCCTGTCTCTTGTACTCCACACGAAGCTGATGGACCGCAAAATCCTCCGGCAGAAAATCAGCTGCCATTCGGATATACTGGCAGTTGTTTACGTGGTGGTTCGTATCCAGATGATGTTTCTGTACGGCAAAAGATTCCTTCGGTTTCCGCTCTTTCGGAAGCGCGATCTTTCTCGGTGCATAATCCATTTCCATCTTCTCTCCCAGATCATAAGGATCGGTGTCCGCCGGTGTCAGCTTTTCCGGAAGTCCTGTCTCTGTGTTGATAAAGGACCAGTAAGAATTCGCCCAGGCCAGTCTCTCGCCATCCGCTGTCTCAAGAATAAAATTACGCATTCCGATAAAGCCCCGGAATCCATAAGGAATTGTTGTTACTTTTATATTTTCACCAAGCTTTGGATATCTCTTCACAATTACCTGCCATGCGGAAAGTACCCAGGCTCTTTTCTGTGCCTTTAATACTTCCATTCCGAGACCTGTCTGTTCAGATTCAAAGGTACAGCAGTCCTGAAAATAATCCAGAACTCCCGGCAGCGTCAGGCAGCCCTTCTCTCCGATCTCGCTGAATCTTACGCGACTTTCAAAACTGTAGCTCATAATGTGCCTCCTGTTATACTGTCTGCAAATTTATTGTATCACTTGTTCTAAAGATACACACTTGTTTTTTCTCTTATTTCATAGAACAAAAAAGCACCTCTCATCGAGGTGCTCAAGAAGCAGGGCTACAAGGATTCGAACCTTGAACTGACGGAGTCAGAGTCCGTTGCCTT
>ENA-UAPL01000360-UAPL01000360.1-human-gut-metagenome-genome-assembly--contig:-NODE-360-length-21443-cov-10.143679_pt1 | contig 21443 bp, 10 predicted proteins | sample MGYA00243480_ERZ654577 | MGnify/ENA primary metagenome ERZ654577 (study PRJEB26926, sample SAMN06164678) | human gut metagenome | biome: ENVO:00009003; feature: ENVO:2100002; material: ENVO:00002003...
AGATCGCTCAGTGTCTCGTGGGCTCGGAGATGTGTATAAGAGACAGGTTATATTCTGCACTAAAATCAATGTTGTATTTGCATATAGTGCACAATTTTAAAACTTGCTTTATATATTTTCAACAATTTTTAGTGTGATTATTTGTGAATATAAATGACGGATTATGATTGACAATGACGGATTATGAAAATATAATTATACTACAAGTTAAATGAATGTTGAAATGTTTAATACAGTAATTTGAAAATAAGCATTAAATAAATGGCTTATAAAATAAGTCTTTGAATAATTTGATAAACTGGGGTGATTAGATGCTGGCAGAAGATAGATGCAAAAAAATACTCGATATATTAGATTCGATGGGAAGTGTGACTGTTCAGCAGCTTATGGATGAGCTTGATACATCCGAGTCAACAATCAGACGTGATCTGGTTGCAATGGACAAGAAGGGTTATCTCACCAAGGTACATGGTGGTGCGATTGTAAATAATACGAATATCCATACTCAGGATGAGAAGGTTATCAACAGGCTTAAGCAGAATCGCAACGAAAAGGAACAGATTGCCAGATATGCGGCATCACTTATTGTGGATAATGATTTTGTTTATATAGATGCCGGTACTACAACAGCAGTCATGATTGATTATATTACTGCAAAGAATGTGGTTTTTGTTACAAACTCTCTGACTAATGCCAAGAGAATTTCCGATAGGGGATATACAGTATATATTCTGGGTGGCGAGTTCAAGTCTACTACCGAGGCTATTGTCGGAGATGAGGCCGTTGTGACGCTCGATAAATATAATTTTACGAAGGGCTTCTGGGGAACCAACGGAATTACTGTGAAGAATGGATTTACGACTCCGGAGATAAAGGAGGCCATGGTTAAAAAGAAATCCATGGAGAATAGCAAGGAGAAATACATTCTTGCGGATGACAGTAAGTTTTCACAGGTATCAAGCATCAAGTTTGCTGATTTTGAAGATGCTGTAATTATTACAAATGCACTAAGTAATGACAACTATAAGAAATACAAAAATATTAAGGAGGTCTAACATGATTTACACAGTTACTTTTAATCCATCATTAGATTATATTGTTGATGTAACAGATTTTAAGACAGGAGTAGTCAATAGAACGACTGGAGAGAAGATTTTTGCAGGTGGTAAGGGCATCAATGTTTCCATGGTTCTTAAGAATCTTGGAATGAGCAATACTTCACTTGGTTTTACAGCGGGTTTTACAGGAAATGAAATTAAAAGACTTCTAGCAAAAAAAGGTGTTGATACTGATTTTATAGAGGTGGAGGATGGTATTTCACGTATCAACGTGAAGCTTCGCTCAAATGAGGAATCTGAGATTAATGGTCAGGGACCGGTAATCACTGAGGACAACATTAAAAAGCTTTATGAGAAGCTAGACTGCTTAAAGGAGTCTGATGTGCTTGTGCTCGCAGGAAGTATTCCTGATGTTATGCCTTCATCAATGTATATGGATATCATGAAGCATCTTGAGGGCCGCGGAATAAATATCGTGGTTGATGCGACAAGAAATCTGCTCACAAACGTGCTTCCATATAAGCCGTTCCTCATTAAGCCAAACAATCATGAGCTCGGTGAGATATTCGGGGTTGAGATTACAGACAAGGACGATGTGATAAAGTATGCAAAGAAGCTTCAGGAGCAGGGCGCAAGAAACGTGCTTGTTTCAATGGCAGGCGACGGAGCAGTGCTTGTGACCGAGGATGGACAGGAGTTTAAGGCAAATGCACCTAAAGGAAAGCTCAAAAACTCTGTAGGAGCAGGTGATTCGATGGTAGCCGGATTTGTTTACGGATATATCAAATCAAATGATTATAAGCAGGCATTTATTTATGGAGTATGTACAGGAAGTGCAAGTGCATTTTCTGAGGAGCTTGCTACAAAGCCTGAGGTTGAAGCGCTTATTGATAAATGGGAGAGTGCTTCCAATTAAACAACGGTATCAAAAAGGTTGATATAAATAATTAAATTAATACATTCTATTAGGAGGAATGATGTATGACAATCAGGGATTTATTGGCAGCTGAGAGTATCAATTTAAATGGTACGCCTGCCGGAAAAACCGAAGCATTGAATCAGTGTATTGATTTGATGGCAAAAAGTGGCAAAATAGCCGATGTGGAGAAGTATCGCAAGGGTGTTTTTGCAAGAGAGGAGGAAGGCACAACAGGAATTGGAATGGGTATAGCAATTCCTCATTGTAAGTCTGATGCTGTTACTAAAGCAGGTCTTGCGGCAATGGTTGTAAAGGATGGGGTTGACTTTGAATCACTCGACGGTACACCTGCAAAGATTATTTTCCTTATCGCTGCACCAAACACAGAGGACAATGTGCATCTTCAGGTGCTCAGCAAGCTCTCTGTTATGCTGATGGACGAGCAGTTTACAAATTCTCTTATCAATGCCGGCTCAGTAGATGAGTTTTTAAATATCATCGACAGTGCTGAAAAGGCAAAGGATGAGAAGGAGGCTGCAAAGGAGGCAAAGGAACCTGTTGAGGTGAAGAAGGACGATGTATTTATCGTTGCAGTTACAGCCTGTCCTACAGGAATTGCCCATACTTATATGGCTGCTGAGGCTATTGAGAAAAAGGCCAAGGAGCTGGGATATCAGGTAAAGGTTGAGACAAGAGGCTCAGCCGGAGCTAAAAATGTACTCACAGATGATGAGATTGCAAAGGCTACCGGTGTTATCGTTGCATGTGATACAAATGTGCCTACAGACCGTTTTGACGGAAAGAAGGTTATTGAGTGTCAGGTTTCTGACGGAATAAATAAGACAGAGGAGCTCGTAAAGAGAATTGCTGCCGGTGATGCTCCTGTATTTAAGGCATCAGGTAAAAAAGAGGCTTCACATTCATCTATTGGGGGAAAGGAGAGCATTGGACATCAGATTTACAAGCATCTGATGAATGGTGTTTCACATATGCTTCCGTTCGTAGTTGGTGGTGGTATCCTTATCGCAATCGCGTTCCTTATCGATGGATTCAGTGTTGACCTTAATTCACTGCCGGCTGACCAGAGAGCAAATTTCGGTACTATTACACAGGGCGCAGCATTGTTTAAGGGAATCGGTGGAACAGCATTTGGATTTATGCTTCCTATCCTTGCAGGCTTTATCGCTATGAGTATTGCTGACCGTCCGGGTCTTGCAGTTGGTTTCGTAGGCGGTTCAATCGCAGCAAACGGTACATCAGGCTTCCTTGGAGCACTGGTTGCAGGTTTCGTTGCAGGATATATTGTAAATCTCTTAAAGAAGATATTCTCTAAGCTTCCTGAGAGTCTTGATGGTGTGAAGCCGGTTCTTCTTTATCCGCTGCTTGGTATATTCCTCATAGGCGTTATAATGCAGTTTGTAGTTGAGCCTCCAATCGGAGCTTTAAATACAGCTATCAACAACGGTCTTAATGGACTTAACGGTGCAAGCGCAGTAGTTCTCGGAGTACTTCTCGGAGGAATGATGGCAATAGATATGGGTGGCCCTGTAAACAAAGCCGCTTATGTATTTGGTACAGCTTCAATCGCTGCCGGAAACTACAATATCATGGCAGCAGTTATGATTGGTGGTATGGTTCCACCACTCGCAATCGCTCTTGCAACAATCTTCTTCAAGAACAAGTTCACAGCAGAGGAGAGAAAGGCAGGACCTACGAACTTTATCATGGGATTATCATTTATCACAGAGGGTGCAATCCCATTCGCAGCATCTGATCCGCTTCATGTCCTTCCGGCATGTGCAGTTGGTTCAGCAGTGGCAGGTGGACTTTCAATGGCATTTGGATGTACACTCATGGCACCTCACGGAGGAATCTTCGTAGTACCTACAATCGGAAATCCGTTAATGTATCTTGTTGCATTAGTAATCGGATCTTTCATTGCATGTGGATTACTCGGATTACTCAAAAAGAAAGTAAGTGAATAAGCAATCCTCAATTATCATTTAATCCAACCTATAAACTAATCAACAAAGGCACTGCTTCGGCGGTGCCTTTGTTGTTATGTTGTGATATAAAAATTAAAAGTATAAACATTCTCTGAAATAACAGCCTCATGCCTTGACGAGTGAATTTTCCAAGCTTAAAGTAGTATTAGGATGAAATAGTAAGTCAAAAAAATCAATTATTTATGAGACTTAAATAAAAAAACAGTGAGGCATAAAATGGGCAAGGTTATAGGTATAGATTTAGGAACAACAAACAGCTGTGTAGCAGTATTGGAGAACAATCAGCCGGTAGTCATAACTAACAGCGAGGGTCAGAGAACAACTCCGTCTGTAGTGGCTTTTACAAAGAATGGAGAGCGACTGGTTGGCGAGGCTGCAAAGAGGCAGGCAGCAGTCAATGTGGACAGGACATTTTTCTCAATAAAGAGACAGATGGGAAGCGATTTCAGGGCAAAAGTGGACGGAAAGCTGTATTCAGCTCCTGAGATTTCTTCTATGATTCTCAGAAAGCTGAAAAAGGATGCAGAGGACTATATTGGTGAGGCAGTGACAGACGCTGTAATCACAGTTCCTGCATATTTTTCGGATGCGCAGAGGCAGGCAACTAAGGATGCAGGAAGGATTGCGGGGCTTAATGTGCTTCGAATCATAAATGAGCCAACCTCTGCGGCACTCGCATACGGACTGGACCACGGACAGCAGCAGAAAATTCTTGTCTACGACCTCGGAGGAGGAACCTTCGATGTGTCTGTTATCGAAATAGGGGACAATCTGATAGAGGTGCTTGCCACAGCCGGTGATAATCATCTGGGTGGAGATGATTTTGATGAGAGAATCACGAATTATCTTGTCACAGAGTTTTACAGACAGCAGAATGTGGATCTGAGAAAGGATAATACTGCTATGCAGCGTGTCAGGGAGGAGGCTGAGAAGGCAAAAAAGGTGCTTTCATCATCATCCTCAACCACTATCAACCTGCCATTTATCACCACTGTAAAGGGACAGCCGGTCCACATGGAGATGAACCTCACAAGGGCTGAATTTAATGAGATAACAAAGGATCTGGTGGAGAGAACTGCTATTCCTGTCAATCAGGCACTTTCAGATGCGGGGATTTCCGCAGCAGAGCTTGGAATGGTGCTGTTGGTAGGAGGCTCTACACGTGTGCCGGCTGTTGTTGAGGAGGTCAGAAGAATTACAGGAAAAGAGCCTTCACACAACCTAAATCCTGACGAGTGCGTGGCACTCGGTGCAGCAGTACAGGGTGGCAAGCTCGGTGGAGCAATTGTCGCAGGCAGCAGTGCGGCAGAGATTATACTGATGGATGTCACACCGCTTTCACTCGGAATTGAGACAGTTGGTGGTGTCTCAACCAAAATAATTGACAGAAATACGACTATTCCTACGAGATACAGCCAGATTTTTACAACTGCAGGAAGCTTCCAGACCTCTGTGGATATAAAGGTACTGCAGGGTGAGAGGCAGTTTGCAAGGGACAATAAGCTGATTGGAAACTTCAGGCTAAAGGGCATCAAGCCGGCTCCGGCAGGTGTGCCGCAGATAGAGGTGACGTTTGATATAGATGCAAACGGCATTGTGCAGGTTTCTGCAAAGGACCTGGGCACAGGAAAGCATCAGGAGATTACGATTACCGCAAGCTCAAATTTGTCTGATTCTGAGATTGAGCAGGCAATCCGCGAGGCACAGGAGTATGAGGCAACAGACGGACAAAGAAAGGCTTATATTGATGCAAGAAGTGAGGCTGATACGCTTGTGCGACAGGTGGAAAATGTCATGGCTGACAAGGAAAAAAGAAAGGCTATGGACAGCGCACAGAAAAAGAGTGTGAAATCGTCACTTTCATATGTGAAGAAGCTTATTTCAAGGACAAAGCCCGGAAATGTGAGCGAAGAGCAGGCTGCCGAGATAAAGCATGCGGCAGATGAACTGAGAAATGCGGCAGCGGGATTGATTTAATTATAGTAACTACTATTATTCATTTGGCTATTTACGAGAAGCGGATTTTCATATAAAATATGGGTAAGTGGTGAGTATTCATAACCACCCTGAATAGTTATAATGTTAATTTAAATCCGAGGAAATAGAAAATGAATGCGAACGATAAAACAGAAAAGGTACTAAGAGAAATTCATATCATGCTCTCAAAGGCGGAGCCGTATAAGCCGGAGCCGAGCAGGGTGATCATAAACAAGCAGCAAATGATAGATTTACTTGCTGAGCTGAATAAGTGTATATATGCAATACAGGATGAGTATGAGCTTACTGAACAGAGTCGCAATCACGCAGAGAGAGAGTTCAGAAAGAAGGGGGATCAGATAGTCTGGGATGCAAGCAGAAAGGCTGAGGATGTGTATGCAGCATCGGTTATCTATACGGATGAGGCGCTTTCAAGAGTGCGTGATATCATCAATGATACCAACGAGTCACTTGAAAAGCTGTGCAAGAATATGAAGGATAAGATTGCAGAGCAGGAGAAGATAGTTAAAACTAACCAGTATGAGCTCAAGGGACAGCTTCAGGATTTGTCCGATACGGAGAAGTATCTTAAGATTATCGATGACAGAAATAAGGAGATAGAACGTCAGAAAAATGCAGGTAAACCTGTAGAGGAGCGTACTATTGACAATGAAGAGAAGTCCATCTATGCAAACAGACAGACTGAAATCAAGGTAAATATGGATTATATCAGAAAACTGGGACTTGCTGAGGGCGAGGACCTGGGAGATGGTGTAGTGGGTGAAGTGAAGCTTGCAGACGATACACCTGATGCCGGATTAAATCATAGCAATGATAAGGATGAAGCCAAGGCTGCCGGCTCAAAATCGTCTGTTGATGAGGATTATAAGGCAATAAGCAGAAAAGCCGGCAATCCACCTGTTATCAACACAAAGGAAGGGAAGGAGCTCACAGACGGTATCCACAGAATGTGGCAGAGCATCACCGGAAATAAAGGGAAATGAAACACACCTATGTAATATAAAGCAGCAGTTCAAAACAGAACGGCTGCTTTTTGGCTTATATTTAAAAGTGGGTAATATTAAGCAGATTTTAAGAAAAACAAAGTGGATAATCTGATAAAATATAGCTGACTAACGGCAGGAGAAGGTTTCTGTTAAAAATTCATAGAAGGAGGATAATATGACAATATTAGTTTGTGATGACGACAAGGAAATAGTTGAGGCAATTGAGATTTACCTGATGCAGGAGGGCTACGACGTGGAGAAGGCTTACGACGGCATACAGGCGGTTGAAATTATGAAGAATAAAAAAATAGACCTCATGATAATAGATGTCATGATGCCAAAGCTCGACGGAATAAGAGCCACTTTGCAGATACGAAAGGAAAGCAGGGTGCCGATAATCATTCTATCGGCAAAGACAGAGGATGCTGACAAGATTTTAGGCCTCAATGTGGGGGCTGATGATTATGTTACAAAGCCTTTTAATCCGCTTGAGCTTGTGGCGAGGGTAAAGTCGCAGCTTCGCAGATATACCACTCTGTCAAGCAATGATGCAGCCGGAGACAAGGTTTATGAAGCCGGAGGTCTTTTGGTAAATGATGATTTAAAAAAGGTGACTGTGGATGGCGAGGAGGTAAAGCTCACACCGATTGAGTACAATATCCTGCTTTTACTCCTTAAAAATAAGGGAAAGGTCTACTCAATAAACGAAATATATGAGAGTATATGGAACGAGGAGGCGATAGGCGCCGACAATACAGTTGCAGTGCACATCAGACATATCAGGGAAAAAATAGAGATAAATCCTAAAGAGCCGCGATATCTGAAGGTGGTCTGGGGAGTAGGCTATAAGATAGAGGACAACAAATGAAGCAGTATACGATAGGAAAAAAAGCAGCGGTCATAGTTTTACATCAGCTATGCATGATACTTATGGTGACAGGAGTGTTTGCCACAGGCTATGCATTCAGGCACGATGCGCATGGAAATATTGATATATATACACTAATATCGCTTGCGGGCCTGGTAGGCAGCTTTGTGAGCCTGGCATATATGGCAAACGTGGCAGGCAGAAAATCAGAGGATGATTATACAATATACTATTTACCGATTGACAAGGTATACTCTGATGTGATGCTGGTGATATTTACACTGCTCATGGTATTTATGGGAAAAGTGATTTCAGGCGTAAAAAACCAGCATTTTGACTATGCATCACTCATTATGACGGCCGGCACATTTACTTTTTTGTTTGATCTGGCTTTTATTATTTTATACCAGAGCATTGTAAGGAAGATAAAAGGCAATATACTTTACACACACAGCCTGATGTACAAGGGCTATGAGCTTTTGAAAAGAGTTATTGAGAAAAAGGATATCCACACACAAAAAAATAAAGAGATAATGCGCATACAGGAGGCACTTGAAGCTATCTCGGAAGGAGCGCTTGACACTACACTCAATGTCAATGAGTTTCATGGGCAGCAGAAAAAGGTGGCGGAGGCTGTCAACCATATACGCCAGGGTCTTATGAGCTCGGTAAATGAGAGCCTTAAAAATGAAAAACTAAAGGCAGACTTAATAACAAACGTATCACACGATATAAAGACACCTCTGACTTCAATAGTCAACTATGTTGACCTGCTTAAGAGGGAAAATCTGGAAAATGAAAATGCCAAATACTATATACATGTGCTGGAGGAAAAGTCACAGCGCTTAAAGCAGCTTACAGAGGATTTGGTAGAGACATCAAAGATTACCTCGGGAAATGTGAAGCTCAATATGCAAAAGCTTGATCTGGTTGAGCTTTTATACCAGACCGGAGGTGAATTCAATGAGCGATTTGAGTCGAGAAATCTGACAATAGTTACAAAAATTCCATCAGAACAGATATTTATCTATGCGGATGGGCGTCAGCTTTACCGCTCTATTGAAAATCTGTATACTAATGCCGCAAAATATGCACTGGAAAATACCAGAGTGTATGTAGAGCTTGAAAAGGCAGATAAAAAGGCAGTTTTTACAATAAAGAATGTGTCTAAGAACGAGCTTGACATAGTAAGCAACGGAAATGTAGACCTGACAGAGCGTTTTGTGAGGGGAGAGAGGTCGAGAACCACTGAAGGAAGTGGACTTGGACTTTCGATTGCAAAGAATCTGACCCATTTGATGGGAGGAAAATTCGAAATTAAGGTAGATGGTGATTTATTTATTGCCACAATTACCTATAATATTATATAATAGTAAATAAAAGAATTTTGAAATACACATACGGAGGTAGAATAAGTGAAATTATATGAAAATGGTGCTTACCTTTTAAACGGTAAGGAAGTAATAATTGATGGACCGGAGGCTCAGGCAGCTGTCAAAAGCAAGACCGGCATGGACATCGATAAACAGACAGCTAAGCAGGAGACAATTGCTTACGGTATTTTAAAGGAGCACAATACATCCGGCAATATGGACAAGCTTCAGATTAAGTTTGATAAGCTTACATCGCATGATATCACATTTGTAGGTATCATCCAGACAGCACGAGCTTCAGGACTTGAGAAATTCCCTATCCCGTATGTACTTACAAATTGTCACAACAGCCTTTGTGCAGTTGGTGGAACAATCAATGAGGATGACCACATGTTTGGTCTCACATGTGCAAAGAAGTACGGTGGAATCTATGTACCACCTCATCAGGCAGTTATCCATCAGTTTGCACGAGAGATGCTTGCCGGCGGCGGAAAAATGATACTTGGTTCTGATTCACATACACGTTATGGTGCACTTGGTACTATGGCAGTCGGCGAGGGTGGACCTGAGCTTGTTAAGCAGCTTCTTGAACAGACATATGATATTGATATGCCTGAGGTAGTAGGCATTTACCTGACAGGAGAGCCAATCAAGGGCGTTGGACCACAGGATGTCGCACTTGCAATTATCGGAGAGGTATTCGGAAACGGATTTGTAAAGAACAAAGTTATGGAGTTTGTAGGACCGGGTGTGTCTAATCTGAGCGTTGACTTCCGTATAGGTGTCGATGTTATGACAACAGAGACTACATGTCTTTCTTCTATCTGGAGAACAGATGACCAGGTTAAGGAATTCTTTGAGATTCACGGTAGGGCTGAGGACCACAAGGAGCTTAATCCGGGTGAGGTGGCTTACTACGACAGATTTATTGAGATTGATTTAAGCCAGATCCGCCCAATGATAGCTATGCCATTCCACCCAAGCAATACCTACACTATCGATGAGCTCAATGCAAACCTCATGGATATTCTCGATGACTGTGAGAAGAGAGCTGAGGTAAGCTTTGACGGCAAGGTGAAGCTTGATTTAAAGAGTAAGGTAAGAGACGGAAAACTGTATGTAGACCAGGGAATCATCGCAGGCTGTGCAGGCGGTGGATTTGAGAATATCTGCGATGCGGCTGACATATTAAACGGACATTCAATCGGAGCAGACGAGTTTACACTGAGTGTTTACCCGGCATCTACTCCAATATACATGGAGCTTGTGAAAAACGGAGCTGTAGCAAAGCTTCTTGAGACAGGTGCAATCGTAAAGACTGCTTTCTGCGGACCTTGCTTTGGTGCAGGAGATACACCTGCCAACAACGCATTCTCTATCCGTCATTCAACAAGAAACTTCCCTAACAGAGAGGGTTCTAAGGTACAGAACGGACAGATCAGCTCAGTGGCACTCATGGATGCACGTTCAATCGCTGCAACAGCAGCAAACAAGGGCTTCCTTACATCAGCAGCGGATATTGATGTCAACTTTACAAAGCCAAAATATTTCTTTGACAAGACTATATATGAGAACCGTGTATTTGACAGCCATGGAGTGGCAGATCCTTCAGTTGAAATCCAGTTCGGACCAAACATCAAGGACTGGCCGGCAATGAGCGCGCTTCCTGAGAATATGCTCCTTAAGGTGGTTTCAGAGATTCATGATCCTGTTACTACAACAGATGAGCTCATTCCTTCAGGAGAGACATCTTCATATCGTTCAAACCCTCTTGGACTTGCAGAGTTCGCACTTTCAAGAAAGGATCCTGAGTATGTAGGCAGAGCAAAGGAAATCCAGAAGGCCCAGAAGGCTATAGAGAGTGGTGAGTGCGCAGGAAAGGCTGTTCCTGAGGTTGCTGAAATCATGGGAGTAGTAAAGAAAAAATTCCCTGAGGCAAGCCATGAGAATATGGGCTTCGGAAGCACAATTTTTGCTGTTAAGCCGGGTGACGGCTCAGCAAGAGAGCAGGCTGCCAGCTGCCAGAAGGTACTCGGAGGCTGGGCAAATATCGCAAACGAGTATGCCACAAAGAGATACCGTTCAAACCTTATCAACTGGGGAATGCTTCCATTCATCATCGATGAGGGAGAGCTTCCGTTCCACAACCTCGACTATATCTTCCTTCCGGGAATCAAGAAGGAAATCGAGGATGCAAAGACGGAGTTTGAGGCATATGTTGTCAAGGATGGTGAATTAAAGCCATTTACACTGAAGATGGGTGAGCTCACAGATGATGAAAGAGAGATAATATTAAAGGGATGTCTCATCAACTATAACCGTAAATAAGGAGAGTTTAATCCGATGGAAGAAACCGGAAAAGCTGGTAAAAAATCAAACATTGAGATAAATGCAGATAAGGGTGCGAAGCAGAATTCGCACCCGGGGCGTGAGGAATGGCCACATCTGATCAGAATAGGTGTCATGGTATTTGTCACGTTTGCAGTCAGTATACTGTTTTTCTTTGCACTGTACAGATTTGAGGGCTTTGCAGGCATATGGAGCAAGCTGCTTGCGGCAGCAATGCCTATTATAATGGGACTTGTGCTTGCATACCTGATGAATCCTGTCATGCTGTGGCTGGAAAGATGCTTTAAAAAGCTTCTTTCCAAAAAGATGAAAAGCGAAAGCAAGCTGCGAAAGGTTTCAAGAGCTCTTGCAATCACAGGCTCGGTTATTATTCTGGTAGCGATTATTTCGCTCCTCATTGCGGCTATTGTGCCTTCTGTCATAGCAAGTATATCAGGACTTATGAAGACACTGCCAAATGATGTTGCGGCATTCATTAACATGATAAAGAACGGCAATTTCGGGGACAGCAAAATTGCTGAGCTCGCGAGCACAGGTTTACAGAATGCAACCGACTACATTGAGGATTATGCCACAGAAAAGCTGATTCCTGAGGCACAGAAGTATGTTGCACAGATTACAACCGGTGTGATTTCGGTAGTCAGAGGCTTATTTAATTTTATTATCGGAATAATCGTGATGGTCTATGTGATGAGTATTCAGGAGACTCTCGCAGGACAGAGCAAAAAGATAATATATGCTGTCTGCAAGCCAAAGACAGGCAATATCATCATTGAGACGATCAGAAAGACAAATGAGATTTTTGGAGGCTTCATAAGCGGTAAGATTATAGATTCACTGATTATAGGTGTGATTGCATATTTCGGATGTCTGATTTTAAGGATTCCATCATCGGTGCTCGTTGCAGTGATTATCGGCGTCACAAATGTGATTCCGGTATTCGGACCGTTTATCGGTGCAATTCCATCGTTACTCATAGTAGTAATTCAGAGTCCGTGGCATGCGCTTTATCTTCTGATATTTATTGTCGTGCTGCAGCAGGTGGATGGCAATATAATAGGGCCTAAGATACTTGGCTCATCTACCGGTCTTTCGACCTTCTGGGTTATGTTTGCCATACTAATCGGCGGAGGAATGTTTGGTTTTCTTGGAATGTTACTTGGTGTTCCAACCTTTGCTGTGATATACTATATTGTGAAAAGAGTTGTTAATTATGCTCTCAGGAAAAAGAAGCTTCCTGAGGACACAAGGGATTATACAAAGACAACAGGCGTAGATACAAAAAATAATAAGCTTAAATACGAGTAGGTGAAATAAGTGGATAAATACGAATACAATCTCAAGCTGGATCAGATAAAAGCCCTAAGCGCCGAGGAGGGCTATATGAGCGCAGCAGAGATTGCGGATAGCATAAATTGGAACAAAATTAAAAATGTAAATACACTCGTTAAAATCGGCGAAATCTACGAGAAGGCCGAAAGATACCAGGATGCAAGGGACATACTTTTAATGGCCTATGACCGTTCACCAATCGGCAGGATGATTATATACAGACTGGCTGAGGTCGCCATCAAGATGGGTGATTATGATGCTGCTACAGAGTATTATGATGAGTTTGTTGAGATAGCGCCTCATGATGATATGAAGTATGTATTAAGATATGCCATCAAAAAAGGGCAGGGAGCTTCATTTGATGAGCTTATCACTATTCTTGAAGAGTACAAGGATGAAGAATACACTGAGGAGTGGGCATACGAGCTTGCATATCTATACCACAAGGCCGGAAAAGCCGATAAGTGTATAGATGCCTGCGATGAGCTCATTCTGTGGTTCGGAGACGGACCATATGTGGAGCGTGCGCTGGAGCTTAAGATGCTTTATCAGCCACTTACCAAGGCTCAGGAGGAAAAGTACAGACGATTCAAGGCAGAGAAGGAAAAGCCGGCTAAGATAAAGGATGAGGCTGAGGTCACTGAGATAGGTGCCATGGAGATGGTAAAGGGCGGAGAGATAGTGCATGATGACGTAACTATTCCGCAGATTACTGTAAATCAGGAGAAGTTCAATACTGTAAATTTACAGCAGGAGATTGCCAAGGGTATGCAGCAGATCATGGAGGCCAAGGGCAAGAATGAAGTTGCTGATACGATGGATACCATCAAAAAGATAGTTGAGGATATTCCTTATCTCAAGCTCGAAAAGGAGCAGGAAGAGTATGTACAGCAGCCGGAAGAGACAGAGCATATCGCTACAGATGAAGAGATAGATGGTTCACTTAAGTTGAATTTCAAGGAGCTTTTGGGTGAAGACGCTGACGGACAGATGTCTATGGTCATGAGTGAAAAGACTCAGCTTGAGCATCAGATTACAGGACAGATGTCTATACAGGATGTGCTTGAAGAATGGGAAAAGACCAGACATGCGGCTGAAATTGCCCTTAAAGAGGCTGAGCAGCAGAAGCTTGAGTCAGCTAAGGCAAGAGCACTTCAGGAGGCAGGAGACATCATGGAGAGACTAAATGATGTCATTCCAAAGCTGGATGCAGGTGTCACTCCGAAGGAACTTCTTGAGGAGGAGTATTTGAAGGTCCCGGTTGATATTATAGAGCAGAAAGCTGCCGTGAAGGAGCCTGAAGAAGAGCAGAAACCGGATATGCAGGAGCTTTATGCAGAGGAGACTATAGACGAAGTACAGGAGTCACAGGAAGTACCTGAAGAGGCTATAGACGAAGTGCAGGAGTCACAGGAAGCACCGGAAGAGGCTATAGACGAAGCACAGGAGCCGCAGGAAGCACCGGAAGATACTATAGATGAAGCACAGGAGCCGCAGGAAGCACCTGAAGATGCTGCAGATGAAGTCAAGGAACCGGTTGGAGAGCCGGAGGATATAATTATGGCAGAGGAGTCTGAGAAAGACGAGATACTCATGCAGCCGACTACCATGATGCCTGAAATAACAGATGATATGTTAAATGTCGATGATGATACATCAGATGATGAGGCTTCACAGGAGAAAGAAAACGTTTCTGAGAAGAGAGATTTTGATCATGTGACATCATTTATCGAGCAGGAAATAGCCAAGATGACAGCAAAGAATCCGGGACTGGAGAAGAAACTGGATATGGCTAAGACAAGAAAAATGCCGGATATTTCATTGCCGGAGGATTTAGACAGCGAAGAAGATGACTCGAAATTGAAAGAAACAAAACATATAAAAGAGCTTACAAGCGAACAGAAAGCTATATTTTCATATTTCATACCGGTAAAGGGTATGGAGGATCAGATCTGCAAGGCATATAATGCAGTGCTTGATCATTTCAACAGGAAAGAAAACGCATCCACAGGCAACCTCATTATACAGGGAGAGCAGGGTTGCGGAAAGACAATGCTTGCTACAAGCTTTATAAAGGTATTACAAAAAGATGGTGAACAGCTTACAGGAAAGATGGGTAAGATTGATGCTGCCGCACTCAATAAAAAGGATGTGCAGCAGGTAGTCAGAAAGATAACAGGAGGCTGTCTCATCATAGAAAGAGCCGGTGATATCGACCGCAGCATAGCTGCCCAGCTATCATTTTTGATGGAGCATGATATTACAGGAACACTCTATATACTTGAGGATACATCAAAGGGTATAAAGAAGGCTCTCTCAATGGATGAGGGCTTTGCATCCAAGTTCACGGAAAAGATATCGGTTCCTATTTTTACAAATGATGAACTCGTATTGTTTGCCAAATCGTACTCTGCAGAGCTTGGGTACAAGATAGATGAGATGGCTATTCTGGCATTGCATAACAGAATCAGCAATATTGAGAGGATAGACCAGGCTACCACTCTGACAGAGGTCAAGGATATAATTGACGAGGCCATAGACAGGGAGGCTCACAGCGGACTTAAGAAGGCTATAAGTATTCTGACAGCCAGGCGATATACAGATGATGACCGAATTGTACTCAAAGAGGATCATTTCAGGGAAAAATAAATACTTATGGGGGGTATATATATGTGTAATTTTACAGCAATGGATTGTTACCTGTTTGGTCAGGCAACACACTATGATATCTACAAGAAGATGGGTGCTCACTTAGCTGAGCGTAAAGGAAAAAAAGGAGTGTGCTTTGACGTCTGGGCGCCACATGCGAGGGAAGTATACGTGTTTGGTGAGTTTAACGACTGGAATGAGACCAGTCATGAGATGAAGCGTGTAGAGCCGGAAACCATGGGAGTGTATGAGCTTTTTGTACCGGGAGCGCAAAAGGGTCAGATGTATAAGTTTATTATAGTCACTGAACAGGGTGATAAGCTGTACAAGGCGGATCCATACGCAAACTACGCAGAGCTTCGTCCGGGAACAGCGTCAATAATCACAGATATCGAGCACTTCACATGGACTGACAAAGAGTGGATGGATAAGAGAGCAGCAAAGTCAGATGCTGATGTATATTCTTCACCTATGGCTATATATGAGTGCCATCCGGGCTCATGGATGAGACATCCGGGCAGGGATGATGAGGGTTTTTATACATACAGGGAGCTTGCAAAATCACTCATATCCTATGTAAAAACTATGGGATATACACATATTGAGCTTATGGGTATTTCAGAGTATCCGTTTGATGGCTCATGGGGATATCAGGTGACAGGCTACTATGCACCTACATCGAGGTATGGAAAGCCTGAGGATTTTGCATACTTTGTTGATCAGTGCCATAAAAATAATATCGGAGTAATCCTCGACTGGGTACCTGCACATTTCCCAAAGGATGCGCATGGACTTGCCAATTTCGACGGAACAGCCACATATGAGTATGCAGACCCAAGAAAGGGAGAGCATCCCGACTGGGGCACAAAGATATTTGACTACGGTAAGAATGAAGTAAAGAACTTCCTTATCGGAAGTGCATTAATGTGGATAGAAAATTACCACGTAGACGGACTCCGTGTGGATGCAGTTGCGTCAATGCTTTATCTCGATTACGGAAAGAGCGATGGACAGTGGGTTCCAAACCAGTTCGGTGGCAATAAGAATCTTGAGGCAGTGGAATTTTTCAAACATATCAATACACTCATACTTGGAAGAAATCACGGAACTGTAATGATAGCCGAAGAGTCTACCGCATGGCCAAAGGTAACAGGCAAGGTAGAGGAAGACGGACTGAACTTCAGCTACAAGTGGAACATGGGATGGATGCATGACTTCCTTGATTATATGAAGCTGGATCCATATTTCCGTAAAAATAACCACAACAAGATGACATTTGCGATGAGCTATAATGAGAGTGAGAAATATATTCTGGTACTGTCACATGATGAGGTGGTACATCTGAAGTGTTCTATGCTCAACAAAATGCCGGGCTTAGAAGAGGATAAATTCAAGAACCTCATGGCAGGATATGCATTTATGATGGGACACTGTGGAAAGAAGCTTCTTTTCATGGGACAGGAGTTTGCACAGAAGCAGGAGTGGAGTGAGGAAAGAGAACTCGACTGGTATCTGCTTGAGAATCCGGAGCATAAAAAGATCCAAAACTGGGTAAAGGAGCTGCTTCATCTCTATAGGAGAAACCGCTGTCTATATGAGCTGGATTCAAGCTGGGAAGGCTTTGAATGGATAAATGCAAACGATGCAGACAGAAGTATCTTCAGCTTTATCAGAAAGAGCAAGGATGGCAAGAATAATATGCTCTTTGTCATCAATTTCACACCGGTAGAGAGACCTGATTACAGAGTCGGAGTGCCAAAGCACAAGACTTATCAGCTTGTTTTAGATAGTGAGGATCCTAAGTTTACAGGCAAAAAGGTACAAGAGCCTGTAAAGAAGGCTGCAAAGGGCAGAGGAAAGGCAGCAAAACAGTCATATAAGAAGCTGGGCTATAAGGCAGTCAAATCAGAGTGTGACGGCAGACCATTTTCATTTGCTTATCCACTTGCGCCTTACGGAGTTGCTGTATTTAAATACTAATATACCGGTAAACAGCAGGGTAAAGGACCGCGCCAATTTAAGGCGCGGTCTTTATTTTTACGTATTATATGTCGATATATAATAAAAAGATAACTATTCAGAACCACAAAAGTACGAAGTATGAATATCCATAAATAAAGGCTGCAGAGATGGTATATATGCAGGGCACGGAGCAGGAAATATGCAGATAGAGAATTTGATTAATAAAAGCACAGATACGAAAAATACGGACACAAAAACCATAAATGACATGACAACGGGTATGCGTGTGTCAGACTACATAAAGACAGACAGTAGTGACAATATGTCAAAAAAGGCGGCTGTTGTCGGTTCGTCAAACTCTGTTGATATGTCGGATACTATATATGCAAGACCACAGGCTAAAAATGAAGCCGGGAACAGCGATGACACAGATATGGCAGAAAATCTGCTAAATGACATGAATCAGACCTCAGAAAACAGGCGAAATGATATGATTGTCACTGCAAGCACCACCACGAGTGATGATTACAAAGCTGCAAAGGATGACGGATATGATGTCATTGTCACTGAGACCGATAAGATAAAAGCAGTGCTGGCAAAGGCAGGTGTAGATATATCCATATATGGAGATGATCTGAGCATGGAGCAGCTTACAGACATCACGGGAAGCCAGACTGAAGCGGCCATGCTTGTCAATCAGATGAAAGCATATGATATTCCTGCTACAGATGATAATATAAAGGCAGGTACAGATGCCATAGACCGGGCAAAGAGCCTTACAAATATATCCAATGAGACAAAGGCATATCTGGTCAGAAATAACATGAATCCGACGGTTTCCAATGTATACAAGGCTACGTACAGCAGCAGTCAGGTACAAGATTACAGGCAGAAAACCAAAATGACGGAGATATCAGATGAGCTGTTTGAGGAGCTTAAGCCACAGCTTAAACAGATATTAGAGGAAGCTCATATAGACAGTAGTGATGAGAATCTGAATCAGTGCAGATGGCTGATAGATGAAGATATAGCCGTTACACCTGATAATGTGCTGCTTGCGAATCAGGTAGACTGCATCAACGCAGCAGAAGAAAATGTGAGCAGTGATTTTTATGCAAGGGCAGTGACAGAAGCACTGGCAATGGGAAAAAAGGCTACAGATGCCACTATGTCACAAGATGGTCTGACATTTGACATGGCAAAGAAAGCCTGTGATGTATTAGGTGAGGCGACCGCAGATGACATTGTCACATTAGAGTCAGATAACATACCTGTCACGATAGAGAATCTGTCAAAGCTTATAGCTGCAAGAGGCAAGGATAGTGCAGCATCGCAAGCCTCAGCGAATAAAGCTGCGGATAATCAGATTACAGACAGCCGGGAAGCAAGGCTTGTGACAGCTCAAAGAAAGCTTGAGGAAGCGAGACTTTCCATGACAGCAGAAGCCAACCTTTCACTCATAAAAAAAGGAGTTTCAATAGACACAGAGCCTATTGAACGTGTAGTGGAGCTGCTTAAGCAGCAGGAAAATAAATACTACGGAGCGCTGTTTGGTGAGAGCAGTGTAGAGGCATCTGATGATAGGGTACGTATGTACAATAATGTCTGTGATATTTTCAATCAGATGAAGCAGCAGCCGGCGTATGTACTGACCCTGGAATCCGCTGATGACACTGTGTATGAGCTGTATACAGCAGGCAAAGCAATGAAGCAGTCATTAGAAGCAGCAGCCTCAGGATATGAGACTCTTATGACATCACCGCGGGCAGATATGGGAGACAGTATATCAAAAGCATTTCAGAATGTGGATGATATACTTAAAGAGCTTCAGATAGATACATCTGAAAGCAATCGCAGGGCTGTGCGGATACTTGCGTACAACAGTACCGAGATCACAGAGGACAATATAAAGCAGATAAAGTCTGTAGATGAGCAGGTGCAGAGAGCATTCAGCGATATGACACCGGCGGTGACGATTGAGATGATAAAAAGAGGCATATCACCGCTTGATATGAGCATGAGTGACATAAGTGACACTGCCAGACGGATAAAATCAGAAAATCCTGACGAAAGGGATGAGAAATTCAGCGAGTTTCTCTGGAAGCTTGAAAAGAAAAATGAAATCTCAGAGGAGGAAAGAGACTCGTATATAGGCATATACAGGCTTATTTCACAGGTGGAGCAGTCAGATGGTGCTGTGATAGGCTCACTTGTTAATCAGGGAGCAGATATTACAATGAAAAATCTGCTTACAGCGGTCCGGGTACGAGGAAAGAGTGCCATGGACTATAAGGTGGACGATACCTTTGCCGGAGTGGACAGTGTAAGCAGGGGCATTAAAATTGACTCACAGATAGAAAGCGCATATCATACAAACTGCCTAAGGGATGTGCTTGATACACTTTCACCTGAGAAAATGGAGTTTGTGCAGTATGACAGCTGGCTTGATATGACTCCGGAGCAGTTAAGGCAGGCTGTATATGAGGCCAACGAGGATAACGCACTGTCAGAGCAATATGCCACAGAACAGCTAAGACAGTTCAATCAGGCAGTTTCGGTGCCTGAGAACGTATATGCTTTTCTAGAGAAATATGATGTAAAAACAACCGCGGTAAACCTCATGGCTGCGTCACGGCTAATGAAAAATCCGTCAGAGGCAGTAAGAAATCTCTGGAAGCGTGGAGACAGTGCTACGGCAAGGGCTCTTTTGGATGAGACTCTCAGACGGTTTTCGGAGTCGGTCAAAAATCCAAAGGAGCTTGCGCAGGCGCAGGAAACGCTGGCTGATACAGCAGAGCATGTTATGGATTCGATGATTATAGAGGATAGGCACACCGGTTCAATAGACCTCAGACAGATGAAGTTATTATGCAGTCAGCTAAGGATAGCTTCAAATATGTCGAGACAGGAAAACTATATTGTACCAATAGAGACTGCTGACGGGGTCACAGGGATGAAGCTTCGCATAGTAAGAGGTGAAGATAAAAAGGGACTGGTTGACATATTCCTTGAGGATAAAAAATGCGGCAGGGTAGCTGCATATTTTGAGGCAAAGGAAAACTCAGTATCTGCTATGATAGTCACAGACGATGAGCAGACTAAAAAGCTGTTTGAAGACAATATCACTATGTTTGAGGCAGGAATAAGTGATGGTGAACAGCGTGTGCGCATAGATGTGGCACTGGAGCATGATATATCTGCAAAAGAGTCTAAGATGTCAGATATGAAATCAAATACTGAGTCAGATAATGAAACTAAAAAGCAGCTTGATGGCAGTGAAAGTGTCCAGACAACCAGACTATATCACATCGCAGAGCAGTTTATTGAAAATGTCCAGAGGGTGATTGCACAAGATAGTCTGTAACACCGATATATATTGCATGTGCCAGGTCATCCTGATAGTTTTTGTCAGTAAGAAGAAGTGTCTCAGCAGGATTACTCAAGAATCCACATTCTACGATTACGGTCGGGGATGTGGATTTTTTAAGTATAAAGTATTCTTTATTGGGCTTAATGCTTCGTGGCTTTGCGACACAAAGAGAAGTGTTTAAAGCTCCAAGAACAGAGGATGCGAGCTCTTTTCCTGCATCAGAGGCTTCATAATAGAATACCTGTGGACCGCAGCTTGAACTGTCCTCAAAGCTGTTTTGATGGATACTGATGCTGACTGCCACATTGCTTTTAGACATCAGGGCAGTTCTCTTTGTGAGATCATCTGTCTTTGGATGCTTGGAATTATCCGGGGCGAGGTCGCAGTCGGTGGTTCTGGTCATGACAACAGTAAAGCCTCTGTTTTCAAACAGCTGTTTAAGAGCCATTGCAATACTGAGGTTGACATCCTTTTCCATGACGCCGGAGGTGGAAATCTTACCGGGATCACTTCCACCATGTGCTGGTTGTAGTTTACGCAAATTGTGATATGTATTCCCCAGTATATATGGGG
>ENA-UAPL01000369-UAPL01000369.1-human-gut-metagenome-genome-assembly--contig:-NODE-369-length-20989-cov-4.438999_pt1 | contig 20989 bp, 17 predicted proteins | sample MGYA00243480_ERZ654577 | MGnify/ENA primary metagenome ERZ654577 (study PRJEB26926, sample SAMN06164678) | human gut metagenome | biome: ENVO:00009003; feature: ENVO:2100002; material: ENVO:00002003...
CCCCCATACAATCTCTCCAAAACAAACCAACCCCTAACCCATAAACCATAACCCGCAATCCGCAAAGCGGAATGTGTCAATAAAAATGAAATTAGTCTCAAAAAAATACGCGGTTCCTTTCATCCTCATCACGAGCCTCTTCTTCATGTGGGGCTTCGCGCGCGCCATACTCGACGTCCTCAACAAGCATTTTCAGGAGATGCTCCATATCTCCATAGGGCAGTCGGCCCTTATCCAGGCCACCACCTATCTCGGTTATTTCCTGATGGCCCTGCCGGCCGGAGTGATGATCACACGCCTGGGATACCGCCGCGGTGTGGTGGTGGGCCTGCTGCTCTTCGCACTCGGCTCGCTCCTGTTCATACCGGGCGGAGCGGTGATGTCGTTCGAGCTGTTTCTCGCCGCGCTCTTCATCATAGGCTGCGGCCTCGTGATACTGGAGACCGCCGCCAATCCCTACGCGGCGGAACTCGGCGACAAGGCGACGGCCGCCAGCCGTCTCAACCTTGCCCAGTCGTTCAACGGTCTTGGCTGCATCCTGGCTCCGGCCATGGTGGGAGGTTTCCTTTTCTCCACACCCGGCAGCAGCGTGGCGGTGCCCTACGGCATAATGGGAGTGGCGGTGCTTCTCGCGGCCATAGTGTTCAGCCGCGTCAGGCTTCCGGAAATAACCGACGACACGCATGACGACGCCCCGTGCGGCAATGACGGCTCCGGACTGGGCGCCACCATCGGGCGCCTGTGGTCGTCGAGGCGGTTCCGCTTCGGAGTGCTGGCCCTTTTCTTCTATGAGATAGCCGAGATATCGATCAACAGCCTCTTCATCAACTACGCCACAGCCGACGGCTGGATGGACAAGACCACCGCCTCGATGGTGCTTTCGTTCGGGGCACTGGGACTTTTCATGGCGGCGCGTGTCATCGGCAGCTGGGTCATGAGCAAGGTGGCCTCCGAGAAGGTGCTGGTGGCGTGCGGACTGCTCACGGTGGCGGGTGCGCTCCTCGTGGTGGCCGACGCCGGATGGATCTCACGGGCCGGAGTGTTCATGTGCTATGCTTTCGAAGCCATAATGTTTCCCACAATATTCGCCGTCACCATAGTCGGCGTAAGAGGCAAATCGGTGAAGATAGCCTCCTCCTTCCTGATGATGACCCCCATAGGGGGCGCCGTAGGCACGATGCTGATGGGGCGAGTGGCCGACATGACCTCCATGTCGACCGCATTCCTGATACCGGCCATAGGCTACGCCTTCGTGCTCGCCTATGCCTGCGGGGTACTGAAAAAAAGTAAAATCTCAACAACCGACCGAAAATGAAACTCACCTGCATCGGACATATCACCCTCGACAAAGTAGTCACCCCACGCTTCACGGCCTACATGCCCGGAGGCACCGCATATTACTTCGCCAAAGCGCTCAAGAACATAGACCTCGCCGATTTCTGCCTGATCACCTCGCTGGCCGCCAGCGAGATGCACGAAGTGGAGAAACTTCGTGGCGAGGGCATCAATGTCAACGCGATAGTGTCGCGCAATTCAGTATATTTCGAGAATAAATATGGAGAGGACATGAACGACCGCAGCCAGCGCGTGCTCGCCAAGGCCGACCCCTTCACCATCGACAACCTCAAGGATGCCGAGTCTACTATCTTTCATCTCGGCACGCTGCTTGCCGACGACTTCGACAAGGAGACCGTGAAGTATCTGTCGGCCAAAGGAATCGTCTCGGTCGACGTGCAGGGCTATCTGCGCAAGGTGGAGGGAGAGAAAGTGGTGGCCGTGGACTACGACGACAAACTTGAGATGCTCCCCTATATCGGCATACTGAAAGCCAACGAGATGGAGATGGAGACGCTGACCGGCACCTCCGACCCGCGCGAGGCCGCGCGCATGCTCGCCGGCTGGGGAGTGAAAGAGGTGGTGCTCACGCTCGGCGACAAGGGTTCGCTGATATACACCGGCGGCGAGTTTCATGAGATTCCGGCATATCCGGCGAAGGACCTGGTGGATGCCACCGGCTGCGGCGACACCTACATGGCCGGCTATCTCTACAAGCGCAGCCACGGCGCCTCCTGCTACGAGGCCGGCACCTTCGCAGCCGCCATGTGCAGCATAAAGCTCGGCTCCAAAGGACCCTTCTCAGGCTCGATCGCCGATGTGGAGGCTCTGATCGGAAGCGGAAGATAAACCACTCCTGAAAAAGGGTCAGTTTTCATAAAAATAAGAAAACGGGGGCGGCTGTAGATAAGTTTTTTTGTCAAAAAAATAAATAAAAGGTGTTTGCATTCGCAAATTCCAAAATAATTGTGTAATTTTACATGCGGAATTTTTTTTTGACCGGAAAAGAGACATGACCGATATCGCTTATCACATACCAGCACTGCTGCCACAGACACTCGATTGCCTTGATATAAAGCCAGATGGAATCTATGTCGACGCCACATTCGGCGGCGGCGGCCACTCGCGCGCGATTCTCGGGAGGCTCGGCCCCGAAGGACGTCTCTTCGGATTCGACCAGGACATGGACGCGTATGCCAACGCTCCTGACGATCCGAGATTCACTTTCGTGAGAAGCAATTTCCGGTTTGTCAGGAATTTCCTGCGCTTTTACGGGGTGGAGAAGATCGACGGCATTCTCGCCGATCTCGGCGTGTCGTTTCATCATTTCGACGACGCCGCCCGAGGATTTTCCTTCCGAGAAGACGCCCCTCTCGACATGCGCATGAACCAGAAAGCGCCGGCCACGGCCGAGAGTCTGCTCGCCGGGCTCGACGACCGCGCACTGCTCTCGCTGCTGCGCACATACGCCGACCTGAAGAATCCGGGAAAGGTGGCGAAGGCCCTGGCGGCTGCACGCGGCAGCATCCACACCACATTCCAGCTTGCCGACACAGTGCGCCCGGCGCTCAACGCGAAGGCCGAGAAGAAGGAGATGGCGCAGGTGTTCCAGGCGCTGCGCATCGCAGTCAATTCGGAGATGGAGGCACTCACCGACCTCCTCTCGGAGGCACCCTCGCTGCTGAAGGAGGGGGGACGCGCGGTGATACTCACGTATCATTCCGTAGAAGACCGCATAGTGAAGAATTTCTTCCGCAGCGGCAACGTCGAGGGGGAGATAGAGAAAGACTTCTACGGAAAGGTCATCTGCAGATGGCGCCAGGTGACCCGCTCGCCGATAGTGGCCGACGAGGCGGAGGTGGAGAGGAATCCGCGGAGCAGGAGCGCCAAACTCCGTGCCGCCGAACTGATCGGCTGAACCTGATAAAGAACGTACAAGAGAAACGAGATACTTCAATATAATTATCTGAAAAATATCTGAACTTATAATTACTCTGAACTTAAAATAGGATGGTAAATATGCGAAATGGAAGGAATCCCGGTGAGAGGAAGGGATTCGGCGACACCGTGAGGAAAAGCATAAAGAAAAACACCGACGACATAAGGTCGGGGCAGGCAGTGTCGCTCGAGTTTTTCAAGCGCAACGCCTGGGTCATAATCGCTATCATGACGGCGCTCGTCGGAGTGATGGGGCTGCGCTACCGCACCAAGGCGCGCATGACCGAGATAAAACAGCTCTCGAAGGAACTGCAGCGCGCCGAAAGCGGGAAGCTGCAGGAGAAGGCCCGCTACATGACCCTTATCCGGGAGACAGAACTTACAAGACTTACAGCGGAGAAAAACCTCGGCCTCAGATACCAGGAGGAACCTCCGGTGGTGGTGGAATGCGGCGCAGACCGCAACGGCAATAATTGATCGGCTAAATGGCAACTACGAAGAAAGGCAATAAAAAAAGGGTCTTCAACCGGTATGGCATCATCTCCGCTTTCTTTTTCCTGATTGCGGTGGGGATAGTCTACAACATGTTCCTCACCACCGTGGTAGACGCTCCCGCATGGAACGAGAGAGCCGAGAAAGAACTGTCGCAGATCGACACCATTGCCCCGGAAAGAGGGAGCATACTCGCGGCCAACGGCAATATACTGGCCTGCAACGTGAAGGTGTGCGACATCAAGATCGACATGCGCCACAACAAGATAAAGGCGATGAGCCGGGAGCGGCTTCAGGCCAAGATGGACTCGCTCGCCGACACGCTCGACGTGCTGTATCCCCGTTTCGACCCCGCCAAAGCCGACGCGGCGACGCGCAGGGGGCGGTCGTGGCGCGTCCGCTTCCGCGAGGAGATAGACAAGGATCCGGGCAAACGCACACGCTCGCTCGTCATAGCAAAAAACCGTCCGCTTGAGGAGTTCGACTCGGTGCGCCGTCTGGTCTTCGTGCGCGATTTCAAGGGGGCGGGGTTCAGATGTCCCGTCTATAAGGAGGAGCATTCGAGACGCATATATCCTTACGGAAAAATGGCCAACCGAAGCATCGGCAGGGTGCACGAGGTGTCGTCGGGCAAGACCGGAAAGAAAGGAGAGATACACGGCTATTCGGGGCTTGAGAAAGACCTCGACTCGCTGCTTTACGGCAAACCGGGATTCGCGAAGAAGGCCGCCCTGCTGAAAGGCTACGGCACCTGGATCACCACTCCCCCCACACCGGGCTACGACCTTCTGACCACCATCGACATAGACCTTCAGGACATCGTGGAGGAAAGCCTTCAGGACATATGCGCCGAACACAACTGCGAGTGGGGCACCGCCATACTCATGGAAGTGCGCACCGGCGAGATAAAGGCGCTCTCCAGCATCGAGAGGATGGACGACGGCTCCTATGGCGAGGCGCTCAACAGGGCAGTGCTCCCGTATGAGCCGGGCTCCGTGATAAAGCCGATATCCATGATGATAGCCTTCGAGGACGGCCTGGTGAGCAATGTGAACCAGACCATCGACTGCTCCCCGTTCCAGCGCACCAGGGACCCTCACGCGCCTACGGTCAAGAACATGAAGCAGGTGATCGAGATGTCGAGCAACACGGGAATAGCCCGCATCATCTTCCGCGGCTATGCCGCCGACCCGTCGAAGTATCACGACCGTCTGGCCTCGATCGGCTTTTTCGACCGCATCAACTCAGGCATCGCAGGCGAGCAGCGTCCGCAGGTGCGCCGCCTCGTAGACAAGGACTCCAAGGGCAACAACATCACGATGACCTCGCGCCACCTCGACCTTGCGCGCCAGGCCTACGGCTACAACACGATGGTGCCCCCGCTCTACACGCTGGCCTACTACAACGCCATAGCCAACCAGGGACGCCTCGTGAGGCCACATCTGGTGAGGGCGCTCCGCTCCGAGGCCGGCGACTCGGTGATACCCGTCTCCTACATCCGCGAGCAGGTGTGTTCGCCCGAGACAGCGGAGAAAGTGAAGCAGTGCATACACGAGGTGGTATGGGGCGACCACGGCACGGCGCGCCTCGTGCGCGACGACCGTGTGAAGATAGCGGGCAAGACCGGAACGGTCTACCCGGTGGAAAACGGACAGTACAACACGGCCAAGCGGCGTCTCGCTTTCGCCGGCTTTTTCCCATACGACGAGCCGCAATACAGCTGCATGGTGCTCGTGCAGGGAGTGTCGGGCCTCAGCGCCAACCGCACTTCGGGGCAGGTGATGAAGCAGATCGCGCTCAAGATGCACGCCCGGGGCATGCTCGCCGACATAAAGAAACTTGAGAAGAAGGCAGCCGCGGGCAGACCCGTGGTGGCGGCAAGCCACACCTCCGCCCCCTCCAGGATAGCGAACACGCTCGGACGCCCGGTGGGCAAGGTGGCCGCGAAACCGGCCGCCGCAGCGGGGAAGGTGCCCGACGTGACGGGCTACGACCTACGCTCGGCGATAAGCCTGCTTGAGAAGAGAGGGCTCAACGTCAAGGTGCGCGGCACGGGAAGGGTGGTGCGCCAGTCCATTCCTCCCGGCACAACGGCGGTGCGCGGGCGCGAGATAGTGCTGACGCTGGCGATATGACAGGATACGGATCCGAACAGGATAATTGATAGATAAAATGATAAGATCATGACAGTTAAATTATCAACATTGCTGAAAGACATCAGGCCTCTCGACATAGTCGGAGACACTGACAAGAATATAGTGGGGCTGGAGAGCGATTCCAGACGAGTGGGAAAAGACGGCATGTTTGTGGCCGTCAAGGGTGTCACCACCGACGGGCATAAGTATATCCCCGTAGTGGCCTCGGCCCATGTGGGAGCTATAGTGTGCGAGGAGATGCCCTCGCAGTTCGAGCCGGGCATCACATACGTCAAGGTGGCCGACAGCGCGGAGGCGCTCGGGCAGCTGGCGTCGGCATGGTTCGGCCACCCCTCGCGCAGCCTTAAACTGATAGGAGTCACCGGCACCAACGGCAAGACCACCACCGCCACACTCCTCTATGAGATGGCGCGCCTCGAAGGCTACGAGGCAGGTCTGCTCTCGACGGTGTGCAACTATGTAGGGACGCGCGCCATACCCGCCACCCACACCACCCCCGACCCGATCACACTCAACTCGCTGCTGGCGCAGATGGTGGAGGCCGGCTGCGAATACGCCTTCATGGAGGTGTCGAGCCATGCCGCGCAGCAGAAGCGCATAGCGGGGCTCAACTTCAGGGGCGGCATATTCTCCAACCTCACACGCGACCATCTCGACTATCACGGCACTGTGGAGAACTATATGAATGCCAAGAAAGCCTTCTTCGACATGCTTCCGGCCGAGGCGTTCGCGCTGGTCAACATCGACGACAAATCGGGACGCTACATGGTGCAGAACACGCGCGCCCGCGTCTATACCTACTCACTCCGCGGCGACGCCGATTTCCGCACGCGCGTGGTGGAGAGCCGTCTCGACGGCACACTGCTCAGCATCAACGGCAAGGAACTCGAGGTGCAGTTTACCGGGCGCTTCAACGCCTATAACCTGACGGCAGTCTACGGCGCGTCGGTGCTCGCCGGGCTCGAGCCGGAAAGAGTGCTTGTCAACATGAGCCGCCTCGTGCCGGTGGCGGGACGTTTCCAGACACTGAGGGGAGGCGAGGGAGTGACGGCGATCGTAGACTACGCCCACACGCCCGACGCCCTCGTCAACGTGCTCGACACCATCCGCGAGGTGCTCGGCCCCGACGGCTACATATGCACCGTGGTGGGCGCCGGCGGCAACCGCGACCACGGCAAGCGGCCGATGATGGCGCAGGAGGCGGCATGCCGTTCGGACAGGCTCATCCTCACATCCGACAATCCGCGCGACGAGGACCCGCAGAGCATCATCGACATGATGAAGACCGGACTGAGCGCCGAGGAAAGCAGACGCACCCTCTGCATCGCCGACCGGCGCGAGGCGATAAAGACGGCGCTCTCCACCTGCCCACGGGGAGGTGTGGTGCTGATAGCCGGCAAGGGGCACGAGACCTATCAGGAGATAAAAGGCGTGCGCCATCATTTCGACGACCGGGAGGAAGTGGCCGCATTCTTCAACATCTAAGACCCCGTCTCATAATACATTGCCATGCTTTACTATCTGTTTGAATATCTGCAGACACTGCCAGACTTCGATTTCCCGGGGCGTCATCTGATGACCTACATAAGTTTCCGCGCCGGAATCACATTCGCGCTGTCGCTCCTGATAGCGCTCATATTCGGACGGCGCATCATCGACCGCCTCCAGAAGATGCAGGTGGGCGAGGTGGTCCGCAATCTCGGTCTGGAAGGCCAGATGAAGAAGACCGGCACCCCGACCATGGGCGGCATCATAATAATCCTCTCCATCATGGTGCCTTGCCTGCTCATCGGCAATCTCTCCAACATCTACATGCTGCTGATGCTCGTGGCCACCATCTGGACAGGAGCGATCGGTTTCCTCGACGACTTCAGGAAGATAAAGTATCACAACAAGGACGGCCTGAAGGGAAAATACAAGATCATAGGCCAGGTGGGGCTCGGACTCATAGTCGGGCTCGCCATGTGGCTCTCGCCCGATATCATGATGGGCAGGGTGCCGGTGGCCGACGCGCGCGCGGAGACCGTGGACACCGCAGTGGCCGGCGTCGCCACGGCGGAAGCCGGCGAGTCCTCGATAGTGCTTGCATCCGACAGCTACGACTCCACGGCGGAAGAGACTGTCAGGCAGCCGGTGAAAGTCTACAAGACCCCGGAGACCACTATCCCCTTCGTGAAAAACAACAACTTCAACTATCAGTGGCTCACATCGTGGATACCGGGAGAAAAAGCCGGACAGACCGCCGGCTGGATACTCTTCGTGATAGTGGTTATAGTGGCGGTGACGGCTGTCAGCAACGGCGCCAACCTGACCGACGGCCTCGACGGCCTGTGTGCGGGGACCTCGGCCATAATCGGGGTGGCTCTCGCCATAATGGCCTATCTGGGCGGCAACATCATCTATTCGGGCTATCTCGATATCATGTACATACCCGGATCGGAGGAACTCGTGGTCTATGCCGCGGCCTTCATCGGGGCGCTGGTGGGCTTCCTGTGGTACAATGCCTTCCCGGCCCAGGTGTTCATGGGCGACACGGGCTCGCTGATGCTCGGCGGCATACTCGCTGTCTTCGCCATCCTGATACGCAAGGAGCTCCTTATTCCGCTGCTCTGCCTCATCTTCTTTGTGGAAGACCTCTCGGTGGTGCTCCAGGTGGCGTATTTCAAGATCACCAAGCGCAGATACGGCGAGGGGCGGCGCATATTCAAGATGACCCCTCTGCACCATCATTTCCAGAAGGCCGGCGACAGGAGCATACGCTCGCTCATCAACTTCCCGGCCACTCCCATACCGGAGTCCAAGATAGTGGTGCGCTTCTGGATTGTCGGCATTCTGCTGGCAGTGATCACATTCGTGACTCTCAAGATTCGTTAAACAAAAGATTATAAAAATATAGCCGCAGGCACACGGTGCCTACGGCCGGAAGACAATATGAAGGACAAGAATGAATTCAAAGGAAAGAGCCTCATAGTGCTCGGAGCAGGGGAAAGCGGCATAGGGGCCGCGGTGCTCGGCGAGGCTCTCGGCATGCGCGTGCTGGTGAGCGACAGCGGCGAGGTGCCCGACAAATACAGGGCTCAGCTTCTCAGGCGCGGAATACCCTTCGAGGAAAACGGACATTCCGAGAAAAGGGTGCTTTCCGCCGACTATATAGTGAAAAGTCCGGGCATTCCCCCCTATGCGCCGCTCGTGAAAGCGGCAGCCGAAGCCGGCATACCGATTCTCTCGGAAATAGAGTTCGCCGGATGGTTTACCGACTCGAAGATGATCTGCATCACCGGGTCGAACGGCAAGACCACCACGACGATGCTCATATACCATATACTGAAGAAAGCCGGGCTCAACGTGGGGCTGGCCGGAAACGTAGGACGCAGCCTCGCTCTCCAGGTGGCGGAGGCTCCGCGCGACTTCTACGTGATCGAACTCTCGAGTTTCCAGCTTGAGAACATGTATGAGTTCAAGGCCAACATAGCGGTGCTTCTCAATATCACCCCCGACCATCTCGACAGGTATGACCACAAGATGGAGAACTATGTGAAGGCCAAGTTCCGCATAGCGCGCAACCAGGGAGCCGACGACTGCTTCGTCTACTGGATGGACGATCCCATCGTCAGGGCACAGGTGGAGGCCTTGCGCACCGAGGCGCGCATGATGCCCTTCTCAGAGGAGCAGCAGCCCGGATCGGTGGCCTGGATCGACAGCGAGGGCATAGTGCATTTCGACATTCCCGGCGAGTCGTGGGACATACCGCGCGACCGCATCTCCCTGCCCGGCAAGCATAATCTCTACAACTCTATGGCGGCGGGAATCTCGGCAAGCCTTCTCTCCATAAAGAGCGACACCATCCGCGAGGCGCTCGGCGATTTCGAGGCTGTGGAGCACCGTCTGGAATTTGTCAGGGAGGTGGACAAGGTGCGCTGGATCAACGACTCCAAGGCCACCAACGTCAACTCCACATGGTATGCTCTCGAGAGCATGCGCACGCCGGTGGTGCTGATTCTCGGCGGCAAGGACAAAGGCAATGACTACAGCGAGATACTACCCCTTGTGAAGGAGAAGGTGAAGGCGATAGTGTGCATGGGCAAGGACAATGCGAAACTCCTCGACTTCTTCGGCGGCGAGGTGGCCGAGATAAGAGACTGCCACTCGCTGGCCGACGCGGTGGCCGAATGCAAGGCCCTCGCACAGCCGGGCGACACGGTGCTCCTCTCACCATGCTGCGCGAGCTTCGACCTCTTCTCAAGCTATGAGGACCGGGGCCGCAGATTCAAGGAGGCTGTGGAAAAGTTGAATGAATAACGCGCACATACAATGGCAGACAACGACAGTATTTTCATACGCGAGACGATAGGGGGCGCCGAAGTGGCGGCCACAACCCGCGTGAGGAAGCAGGCTGCGAGAAAACGGGAGTCGATACTGACCACCGTGAAGAAAAGCGACCCCTATATATGGGGCATATACATCACCCTGGTGGTGGTGTCGATCATAGAGCTCTACAGCGCCTCCTCGTCGGAGGTGGTGAGCAGCAATGTCTATGCGCCTCTGATGCGCCACGGCATGTTTCTCGGCATAGGGTTCGTGCTCCTCTACATGATACAGAAGATCCATTACGGCTACATAGCGCGGTTCGCATCGCTCATAGGCATCCTCTCCTGGCTTGCGCTCGCATATTCCTCTTTCATGGGAGTCGAGATCAACGGCGCGCAGCGTGCCTTCAACATAGGTCCGCTCACGGTGCAGCCGCCGGAACTGGTCAAACTCACCGTGATAATATGGCTTGCCACGGTGCTGGCCAAAAACCAGAAACGCCACGACGTGAAGACAGCCGGAATTGTCTATTCGGCCATAATCGTGGCCGCATTCGGCGGACTGCTGGCACTCAACGGCCTCACCAACACGCTGCTGGTGATGCTCGTCAGCATGTCGATGTTTCTGATATGCGGAATCCCGCTGAAGAAGATTGTCATAGTGGCAGGAGTGTATTTAGGTCTTTTCGCCATGTTCTATATCGGCAACAAGGCCATCCACAGCACTTCAGAATTCGACAGGGTGGGACAGACCGAGACGGCTGCCGTAGGCACCGGAGCCGGCGACCATTCGCTTGGCTCGCAGACCCACGTCAACCGAGTCATGAGCCATATACGCGGAGTTCATCCCGACGACCAGCTCACCGACCAGAACCGCCAGGTGGTCATGGCCAAGTTTGCCCAGGCCCGCGGCGGCGTGCTCGGCAAAGGACTCGGCAACTCACGCGAGAGCGTGCGTCTGCCCCTCGCCTTCTCCGACTATATTTACAGCATCGTGATCGAGGAAGGAGGCCTCCTGGGGGGTATATTCCTGATGGTGCTCTATCTGCTTCTGCTCGCAAGGGCCGGCTTCGTGGCCTATCATCTCAACAGGGCGCTTCCGGCGTTTCTGATTCTCGGGTGCGCCATACTCATAGTGTCGCAGGCACTCGTGCACATGGCCATCGTCACCGGACTCTTCCCGGTGTCGGGGCAGCCGCTCCCCTTCATATCCAAGGGGGGCACATCGGTGCTTGTGATGAGCATGGCCATCGGCATCATGCTCTCAGTGTCGCGCCATGCCGCACGCCAGAAAGACGGCGCCACTGACCGCGACAGCGACGAGGCCCGCCATCTCGGCGCCGACATGAGCGCCATCAACGCCACCGCGGAAAATTGATCTCTGCACAACGACTGAGAGGCGAAACTTTAGTTGATAAAACGAAAAAATGAAAAAGGAAAAAAACAGGATCCTGATCAGCGGCGGCGGCACGGGCGGACATATCTTCCCGGCCCTGAGCATCGCCAACGCTCTCAGGGAGCGTGTGGACTGCGAGATACTTTTCGTGGGCGCCGACAACAGGATGGAGATGGAGAGGGTGCCGGCCGCCGGCTATGAGATAAAGGGGCTTCCGGTGGCCGGATTCGACCGCCGCAACCTGCTGCGCAATTTCGGAGTGCTGCTGAAACTGCGCAAGTCGATAGCCATGGCGCGCCGCATAGTGAAGGATTTCCGACCCGACATAGCCATCGGCGTGGGAGGCTACTGCTCAGGACCTACCCTGAAGGCGGCGCAGCGTGCCGGAGTGCCCACGCTGCTCCAGGAGCAGAACTCGTATGCCGGCGTCACCAACAAGCTTCTGGCCAAAAAAGCCGGCAGGATATGCGTGGCATATCCTGGAATGGAGCGTTTCTTTCCGGCCGACAAGATAGTGCTTACCGGCAATCCCGTGCGCAAGGACATACTTTCGTCGGCCATATCGGCCGAGAAAGCGAGGGAACGCTTCGGTCTCAACCCTAAGCTCCCGGTGGTGCTCGTAGTGGGCGGCAGCCTCGGAGCGCTGACACTCAATGAAAGCCTTGAGGCGGGAGTGGGAAGACTCTGCTCCGAGGGAATACAGGTGATATGGCAGACCGGAAAGAATTTCGGCAACCGTGCCGTCGAGGCAGCCCGCAATAAGGAAGGGGTCGTGGTGACCCGGTTCATATCCGACATGGCGGCGGCCTATGCCGCCGCCGATCTCGTGGTGTCGAGAGCCGGCGCCGGCTCGATAAGCGAGCTTGAGCTGCTCGGCAAGCCCTGCATCCTGGTGCCCAGCCCGAATGTGGCCGAAGACCACCAGACAAAGAATGCCCGCGCGCTCTCCGACAAGGGCGCGGCGATGCTCGTGCCCGACAGCGAGGCCCGCGGCCACCTGGTAGACGACATTGTCGCCCTTGCCGGCGACAAGGAGCGGCTGGCCGAGATGAGCGCCAACATAAAGCGCCTCGCGCTTCCTGATTCGGATGAGAAAATAGTGGATGAAATATTGAAAATCATAGCATGAAGATTCCTGAAAACTTATATTTCGTGGGTGCCGGCGGCATCGGCATGGCCAATCTCGTGAGATATTTCCTCAGCAAAGGCTGCCGCGTGGCGGGCTACGACCGCACCCCGACCGCCCTCACGGCCGCTCTCCGCGAGGAGGGCGCCGACATAGTCTACGACGACGACCCCGCCCTCGTGCCCGGGGAGATGCTCGACAAGGAGAAGTGTCTGGTGGTCTACACCCCGGCCGTAGGGAGCGACAACCGCATACTGACAAATTTCCGCTCGCTCGGGTTCGAGCCCATAAAGAGGGCGGCGCTCTTAGGCATCATCACCCGCCACACGGACGGCATCTGCGTGGCCGGATCGCACGGCAAGACCACCACTTCGTCGATGACGGCGTGGATACTGGAGCAGACACCGGGAGGATGCAACGCATTTCTCGGTGGAATACTGCGCAACACCGGAAGCAATCTCATGCTCTCGCGCGGCAGCAACCTGTCGGTGGTGGAGGCCGACGAATACGACCGCTCATTCCATCAGCTCTCCCCCTGGCTCGCGGTCATCACCTCCACCGACCCCGACCATCTCGACATCTACGGAGACGAGGCCGGCTATCTTGAAGGATTCTCCCACTTCACGAGCCTTATCCGCCCCGGCGGCACCCTCGTCGTCAACTCAAGCCTCACATTGCCGCTCAGACTCGCTGAAGGCGTCCGCCTCGAGACCTACAGCGGCCACGACCTCACGCGCCGCGGCGACTGGTGGCCCGGCAATATCCGCCGGAAACCCGGAAGCCTGACTTTCGACATCCATGGCCCCGGGGCCTTTATCCCCGACATATCGCTCGGGGTTCCGGTGGAGATAAATATCGACAACGCAGTGGCCGCCGCGGCGGCCGCCTGGCATGCCGGAGCCACCGCCGACCAGATCCGCACGGGACTCTCCACATTCAAAGGCGCCGAACGGCGGTTTCAGATATGGCTCGACGGAGTGAAGGAGTCACGCACGGCCCTGATCGACGACTACGCCCACTCCCCGGCCGAGGTGCAGGCCTCGATCAGTTCGGTCAGGAAACTCTATCCCGGACGGGAGATCACAGTCATCTTCCAGCCGCATCTCTACACCCGCACCCGCGATTTCGCTCCGGATTTCGCCCGCGCGCTCTCGCTTGCCGACCGCGTCATAATGACCGAGATATATCCGGCCCGCGAACTTCCGATCGACGGCGTTGACTCCATGATGGTGCTCCGCGACGTAAATTGTAAAAATAAACAGTTTTGCGAGCGAAAAAATTTGCTCAATTTGATAAAAAATAGTAACTTTGAAGTGCTTATGACTCTGGGCGCGGCTGATCTTAACGTGTTGCTGCCCGACATTCGTCGTATGCTTACCTCAAACTCCTGACTATGAGTGCTATGTGGAAGACCATATGCAAAGTGCTGATTTGCGTGGCGCTGCTGGGATACGTCTCGGCTGCGTTCGCTCTGGCACATATCGACAACTCGGCGCGCCGATGCTCCGGTATCGATCTCCGCATTGTGGGCAATTCCATTCCCGACACCGTGCTCCGCCAGGGTGTGAGGTCGCAGCTCGCCAGATATTCCGGCAAGATAGTGGGTGAGAGAATCGCCGACATCAGCCTTCAGCGTCTCGAAGACTATCTCTCGCGTTTCTCCAACTTCGAATCGGTGGAGTGCTCTTTCAATCCCGACAGCCGGCTCAGGATCACCATTGAGCCGATAAGGCCGGAGGTCAGGGTGTTTGAGAGCGACGGCAGGAGTTTCTATATCAACCGCCAGGGCAAGCGCATCAAAGCCGATGCAGAGTTCTTTCTCGATGTCCCGGTGCTTCTCGCTCCCGTCGGCAGCGACGCATATCTGCGCATGGCGCTCCCCGTGATACGCTTCGCGAGCGCCGACCCCGAACTCGAGCCGCTCATAGCGGCATATAAGATCGACGGACCCAAAGACATAATCATCATCCCCCGCCTGCGCGGACACGTGGTAAATTTCGGCGACTCCACCAGGCTCGCCGAGAAAAAAGCCGCTCTTCTCACTGCCTACAGGGAGATTCTACCGGTGAAGGGATGGAACACATACGACACCGTGTCAGTCAAATTCAAAGACCAGATCGTGGCCACGAGGCGCCAGAAGGCCATAGCGGTCCACGGACCGGTCTTCGAGGAGGAGATAGACCTCGAGGAGGCCACGCTGCCCGACCTGACAGATACCGGAGCACCAAACAACACAGCAGAGAATCATCCGTAGAAAATAATGAATAAAGACAGATATATAGCTGCACTGGAAATCAGCAGTTCGAAAGTGATCGGGGCCGTAGGCATAGCGGGCCAGAGCGGACAGCTTGAGATCATCGCGGTGGAGCAGAACAAATCGACCGATACGGTCAGATACGGTCAGATACAGAACACTGAGGAAACCTACACCCTGGCCAACTACGTGCTCGAGAGGCTCGAGCGCCGCTCCTCGATCTCTCCCCGCGAGATCACCGGCGTCTACGTCGGGATTTCGGGACGCTCGCTGCGCAGCATCCCGATCGACGTCTCACTCAGCCTTCCCGACGACACCGAGATTTCGGAGGCGATCATCGGACGGCTCAAGACCAACGCCCTTGACACCGACATAGACTCATCGCTCGAAGTGGTGGACGCAGTGCCGAGAATATTCAAGGTGGGGAAGACCGAGACCCACCGGCCTATCGGCATGATGGGCAACAGCGTGTCGGCCACCTACGATCTGATAGTGGCGCGCCCCGCCATGCAGAGCAATCTGAAGCGTGTGGTCAACGACAAACTCGGACTCGACATAAAGGGCATAGTGGTGACACCGCTCGCCACAGGATATATCGCGCTCAGCGAGCAGGAGAAGAAACTGGGCTGCATGCTTGTAGACATGGGCGCGGAGACCACTACCGTGACCATCTATTCGAGAGGCAATCTCGTATATTTCGCCACTCTGCCGCTCGGCGGCCGCAACATCACGCGCGACCTTACCTCTCTCAACGAACTCGAGGAGAAAGCCGAGGAGTTCAAACTCAATTTCGGAAACGCCATAGCACCCGCCACCCAGAGCCAGGTGAAAGTGGGACGCCACAGGCAGGCCGACATCAGCAACCTCGTGGTGGCGAGAGCCGAGGAGATAGTGGCCAACATTATCGAGCAGCCCCGGTATGCAGGGCTCACCGAAGCCGACATCCCGGAAGGGATCGTGCTTTGCGGCGGCGCCGCCCGACTCAACGGAATCATGGAGCTCATCGGCAAATTCTCCGGCCTTAAGGTGAGGATGGCCTCGCTGCCCCCCTATATACGCATGAACGACAACAACGGGCAAGGCATGGACTGCCTGCAGCTTGCCGCCATCATGTATGCCGGCGCCGAGAAGTCAGACGGCGAGTGTCTGCAGGTGCCTGTGGAGACTCCGGTGGAGACACCCCAGACACAGGAGGAACCCAGAGAGCAGACCCCCGGACCAAAACGCGGCGGAAGAATATCTTTCATCGCAAAAATCGGAAACAAACTCGGACGGATGTTCACACCTATCGACGATGACGACGAAGGCGAGGAACTCAACTGACGACATGGCCACAACACCACTTTTATTTACTTATGGAAGATTTTAGCAACAATATAGCGGACACTACCGAATTCACCGACGACCATTCCGGCGCCATAATAAAGGTGATAGGGGTAGGCGGAGGTGGCGACAATGCCGTCAACTACATGTATCGCCAGAATATACCGAATGTCAACTTCGTGGTCTGCAACACCGATGAGCAGGCCCTCAAAATGTCGCCTGTGCCCAACCAGCTCATACTCGGCTGGGAGGTGACCCACGGACGCGGCGCCGGCAACGACCCTGACAAGGGGCGCCAGTGTGCCGAGGCCTCGGCAGATGAGATACGCGCCCTTTTCGACCACAACACGGAGATGGTCTTCATCACCGCAGGCATGGGCGGCGGCACCGGCACCGGCGCGGCGCCGGTGGTGGCCCGGATCGCCAAGGAGGAGGGTAAACTCACCATCGGCATCGTCACCGTGCCTTTCCTCTTCGAGGGAAAGAAGAAGATCATGAAGGCTTTCGAGGGGGCGCAGGAGATGCAGAAGCATGTAGACGCACTCCTCGTCATCAACAATGAGAACCTGATCGAGATATATCCCGACTATGATTTCTTCAACGCTTTCGAGAAGGCCGACGACACCCTGGCCAACGCCGCACGCTCCATCTCCGAGATAATCAGCGAGGAATGCTACATCAATGTAGACTTTGAAGACGTGAAGGCAACGCTGAAGGAATCGGGCACCGCCATAATATCGACAGCTTTCGGCGAGGGCGAGAACCGTATCTCAAGCGCCATACGCAACGCGCTGCATTCCCCGCTGCTCAAGAAGCACGATATAAACACTTCAAAGCGACTTCTACTCAAATTCTCATGCAACCGCGCCAGCCAGCGACCTATCACCACGGTGGAGATGACTGAGATCTACAATTTCACATCGCAGCTCCCGGACAGCATCGACGTGAAATGGGGCATCGCCGACAATCCGGCGCTTGGCGACAAACTGAAGGTGACGATACTCGCCTCCGGTTTCAACCTTACGCTCGTGGACGGCGGCAAGGCAAAGTCGAAGGAAGGAAACGGGAAGGAAGACATCGTGCTCTTCGGCGGCGAGACGGACAATCCGGCCAGAAAGCAGGCGCAGGAAGAGGAGATGGACCGGCAGATCATCGAACTCTATGGCGCCGAGAAACTGACAAAGCAGCTGCGCGACGCCAACAAGGCGAAATATGCGGTGCTCGACCCCTCGCAGTATGACAACCATGAGGTGGCCGCCCTGCTGGAGAGAGTGCCGGCCTACAACCGCAACCAGCAATTTCTCGAGGAACTGCGCAGGATTGCCGACGGCAAGGAGAGCCGCGCCGAACGGAGCCAGCGCACCGAACGCGGATCCTCCGAAGTAATCACCTTTTAAACAACTTAGGTTTGGGGTCTTAAACTAAACATATAAACTCATAAACTTCTAAACCTCAAGTTGAGCGAAGCGAAACTTGAATTATCCGAATCTCCAACACACAATGACTACAGAGAATTCAAATAAATTCCAGATGGTGGCGAAGACCTTCCAGGGACTCGAGGAAGTGCTGCGCGACGAACTCTCCGCACTCGGAGCCGAGAATGTGGAGGCGGGCAAGCGAATGGTGCAGTTCGAGGGCGACCTCGCCATGATGTATAAGGCCAATATCTGCTGCCGTACGGCTCTGAGAATCCTCAAGCCGATCGTGAAGTTCACCGCCTCCGACACCGACGATCTTTACGACGCCGTCAGAGAGATAGAATGGGAGAAATACATGACTCCCGACTCTACGTTCTCGATCGATTCCACGGTGATCAGTTCAGAATTCACCCATTCAAAATTCGTCACTTACAGGGTGAAGGACGGAATCGCCGACCATTTCTATGATATCTGCGGACGCCGCCCCTCCATCAGGCTCCACAATCCTGACGTGATGCTCAATGTGCACATTTCCGAGGACCGCGTCACCATCTCGCTCGACTCGAGCGGCGAGCCGCTTTCGAAGCGCGGCTACAAGGTGGAGAATACGGAGGCCCCGATCAACGAGGTGCTCGCCGCCGGCATCATCCTGATGTCGGGCTGGAAAGGTGAGTGTGATTTCGCCGACCCGATGTGCGGCAGCGGCACATTCCTGACCGAGGCAGCGCTGATAGCGGCCAATATCAATCCGGGAATCTACCGCGACAGATTTGCCTTCGAGTCGTGGGACGACTTCGACCCCGAACTTTTCGAGGAGATATACAATGACGATTCCGGAGAGCGCGAGTTTGCCTACAAGATATATGGCGGCGACATAGATCCGGAAGCGGTGAGAATAGCGCGCCGCAACGTGAAGAGCGCCAAGGTAGACAATATGGTGGAGATTTCATGCCGGAGCATCGAGGAGTGGACCGACAATGCCCCGCAGGGTGTCTTGGTCACCAACCCTCCCTACGGCCAGCGCATAAATCCGACCAATATGACCGCGCAGGCTCTCTACCGCACCATCGGCACATGCCTCAAGCAGAATTTCGAGGGCTGGAACGCCTGGATCATCGGTCTGGAAGAGGGTTTCATGAAAGACATTGGCCTGAAACCCTCAGTGAAATACCCGCTGCTCAACGGCGCTCTGGAATGTACGCTCAACGAGTATGTGATGTTCAGCGGCAGTTATAATGATTTCCGCAGCGAAGGTGGTGTGATGAAGCATTCATCGGGTAAGGAGGATGGCCCTAAAGTGCGCCGCATGACCGACAAGGAGTGGGAAGACGACGCACGCCGTTTCGACGGCAAGAGCCGCAAGAAAGATTTCAGCCGCCATGACAAGCCCCGCCGCTTCGACGATGAGAAACCCCGCCGTTTCAGCGACGACAAACCCCGACGCTTCGACGGCGACAAGCCCCGCCGTTTCGATAGCGACAAAAGACGTGATGAACCGCGCAAGATAAGCAATCTGGGTCCGAAACTGGAGCGCTACGAGGAGACCCGCGCCCCGGGCAAGATGCGCAGCAGAAAGAATTTCCGCCAGTCGTTTGGCAAAGACGACGATGAATAATCCCTGTGTTGCAGCTACAAAAAAAACAACCTTATAAACTTATAAACTCATAAACCTCAATTTTCGCCTGAGCGAAAATTGAATAAGTATGGACAGCAACAACACAGCCGGACAAGGCTCGATAATAGCGGGTGCGGTAGCGGCGATCGCTATGATCGCCGCCACCGCACTGATCTTGCCTCCAGTAAAGGGGGGTGAGGTGTTTGGCATATGCGGCGCGCTGCCTGCCGGATGGTTCACTCAGTTGAAAGGGGAGGTTTTCAATGCCATGCTGCTGATTGTGGCGGTAGTGGCGGCCTTTTTTCTCAACCGCAGGTATTCATTCGTGAAAGGCGCCGACGGTTCCCTACCGGTGGCAATGGCCATATTGCTCGCATCCAATCCGGCATGTATCGCGTATCCCGGCGCATCGGTGGCGATGCTCATAGTGAATCTGGTGTGTCTCGACATACTGATGAAGTCGTATTGCGCGCGCAACGCCGCCACCGAGATGTTTGCGATCGCCACTTATCTTTCGGTGGGGTCGATGGTTGAATATGCTTTTCTGCCACTTGTGCTCGTATATCCCGTGATGGGGTTGATGACAAAGGTGATACGTCTTCGTGAGATCATAGCCTACGGCATGGGACTCGTGGCTCCATACTGGGTGGCACTCGGTTTCGGGATAATCGGTCCGTCAGATTTCCGTATGCCTGAGTTCCTTACCGTAGTGCCCGATACCGGCAGCGGCGGAATGCTCATCATATATGTGTCGCTTGGCGTCATGGCGCTCATCGACCTTATCATGACCCTGAACAATGCACTGCTCTTCTATTCCGGCAATATCAGGGTTCGGACCTTCAACAATCTGATAAATCTTCTCGGAATCACCTGCGGCATATCCATGCTGGTGGATTTCGGCAATTTCGAGGCGTATGCCGCCACATTCTGCTTCACTTCCGCAGTCCAGACGGCCAATTTCTTCGCCATCCGCCGCATACCGCGGAGCACCCTCTGGTTCTGGTCGATACTCTCCATATTCATGGCCCTCTTCGCCGCCATCCTCCTCGAATACGCCTGGCCTACCACATAGTGGAGCGTAACGTCAGAAATCACATGTGAATGTCTTTATCACCTCTTTATCCTCAGTTTTTATAGACAGCCTGAACCGGTGTTCGCCCACTGAATCCGGATAGTTCAGGAATCTCAGCAACCAATTGTATGTGGCAGCCATGTACGTGTTCTCATTGTTTATTTCCGACACCTTGTATCTTTTCAATCTATAAAATCCAGATGGCTCAACAAAATTGTATCCTCTGTATTCCTCAATATAAGGAGAATCATCCATGTCATACGGAAAACGTTGATAGTTGTTGTTGATAAATTCAGCCACACTCTCAAAAACACACTCCACCAAATCTGAAACATCACTTCCTGCGGGATGGTCTGAATCAAAATCGTCGAGAGCCACAACAGCCATGTAATCCAGACCTGAAGCAAGACATGTAACTGGACCGGAGGCGTTATGAAAGCCATTGTACGTCATGTCGTTATTCTCTTCACACAATTTGTCGTATAATGGACCGTAAGACACATTTTTGCCTGTCTCTTATACACATCTCCGAGCCCACGAGACACTGAGCGATCTCG
>ENA-UAPL01000382-UAPL01000382.1-human-gut-metagenome-genome-assembly--contig:-NODE-382-length-20739-cov-6.451895_pt1 | contig 20739 bp, 14 predicted proteins | sample MGYA00243480_ERZ654577 | MGnify/ENA primary metagenome ERZ654577 (study PRJEB26926, sample SAMN06164678) | human gut metagenome | biome: ENVO:00009003; feature: ENVO:2100002; material: ENVO:00002003...
AACCGCAAAGGGGCCGCAAAGCCGCGCCCCCTCTGCACACCCCTTGGGCTTTTTTTTAATAGTGCAAGGGATTCGTTGTTCTGATTTGTTGACTTGTGTCTGTATGCTTCGGTATTCAGCGCGATATGTTGTGCCGATGCTGTTTTATTTCTGCACTTTCTCTGTGTTGCTTTTTTGGCGAGATGCCTGTATGCTTCGGTACTTAATGCGCTACACTATGCCGATACGTCACACTGCGATCTCCCGTTCTGAATCTCAGGCGAGGGGAGGCAGACTGCTGGTGGTGACGTTAGCGGAGCCCCCGTCAGCGAGGTGAGGATAGCTGCTGCCACCGAGCGCACTGTTTGAATAGAAGTAGCTTATGCTACTTCTATTCATGAGGAAGTAGCGAAGCGGATTCCGAATGTCCTCTGCCCCAGTGAGTTTGCGCGAATGGCAGCAAACCGGCGCCGCAGCCGAGCAGGGGGCGCAGCGTGTCACCACCAGCAGCCTGCCTCCCCTCGCCGTCCCTTCACCAACCGAAGTTCCACAGCCACCATCACCTCCCAGCCATCCAGCGCAGCGCCGATGGCCCAAAACCTCCCGAGCAGCCACCCCAATCTCTCACAACCAAACAACCAACCAGGCAGCCACCCTAAGCCACAACATCACAACATTCACACCATCCGATACAACTCCAAAACATCCTCCGTATAAACCCCAGGCCTCTCATAAACCACCAGCGGCCGTTCAACCTGGATCCTGGAATTCCCGCCCTTACAGGCCTCGATCAACACCATATTCGGCTCCTTATCAATAAAAGGATACACCAGCTGCATCCTCTTAGGCTCTAGCTTATACTTCGTCAAAGTCGCCATCAGCTCCACCAGTCTGAAAGGCCTGTGCACCAGAAAAAACCTCCCCCGGTCCTTCAGAACCCGGGCAGCCTGACAGGCCACATCATCAAAAGTACAAAGAATCTCATGCCTCGCAATCGCCTTGGGAAGATGCGGATTCGTCAACCCATGCTGCCCGATCATATACGGCGGATTACACGTCACCACATCAAAAGAAGCCGCCCCAAAAATCCCGGCAGCCTCCTTGATATCACCCTCAACGATCCGAACCCTGTCCTCAAGGCCATTAAACCTCACACTACGGTCAGCCATCTCCGCACACTCATGCTGGATCTCCAGACCCGTAAAATGCTCCCCATCCGTACGGTCAGAAAGCAAAATCGGAATAATTCCCGTGCCAGTCCCCATATCCAGTGCAACCTCACCCTTCTTCACCCGGGCAAAACCAGACAACAGAACCGCATCCATCCCGAAACAGAACTTCTTCGGATCCTGGATCACAAACAACCCATTCTGAAGATCATCCACACGCTCACCGCATTTAACAAGATCACTTCTCATTCGGTTTTGAATCTCCCTTTTTAGCCTCTTTCTCATCGTGGTCAGCAGAACCTGCACCACCCTTACCTTTTTTCTTCTTGGGGCGGAACTTCAGATCACGAACCGGAAACTCCTGGATCTCCTTCTCATCGTTAACATCCACAACAATCTTAACCATCTGACGGAGAACATTCACACTCTGAACTGTACCGGTAATACCCTGCGGTGTAGTCACTATATCACCAATTCCCGGAAGATTCCGGTTCAGCTCCTCATAAGTTTCCTGCTCATTCTTAAGACAGCACATCAGACGTCCACAAACACCTGAAATCTTCGTCTGGTTCAGAGAAAGATTCTGCTCTTTCGCCATCTTAATGGAAACCGGTGCAAATTCGGAAAGATACGTATGGCAGCAAAGCGTCCTTCCACAGATACCAATACCACCAAGGATCTTCGTCTCATCACGGACACCGATCTGACGAAGCTCAATCCTTGTCTTAAACACAGACGCCAGATCCTTAACAAGCTGACGGAAATCAATCCGCCCGTCCGCTGTAAAATAAAACAGCACCTTGTTATTATCAAACGTATACTCCGCATCGATCAGCTTCATCTCAAGCCCATGTTCACGGATCTTCTTCTTGCAGATCTTAAAAGCCTCTTTCTCCTTCAGACGGTTCTCAGCCTCATGCTCCTCGTCCTCTTTTGTCGCAACACGGAGAACTTCCTTCAGCGGATGCACCACCTCGTCCTCCTTCACACTGCGCGGCTCCAGAACAACACGGCCATACTCCACACCACGGGCAGTCTCCACGATCACATGATCGCCGACCTTCACCTTATAGTTCTTCGGATTAAAATAATAAATCTTACCAACGTTACGAAATCTAACTCCAACTACCATTTCCATTCTATTTCTCCCTAATTGTCAGGAACAGGAGCTCCAGGGCAAGTTCGAGATTAACATTGGCACGGAGACGCACCTTGGTCTTCTCCAGTGCTTCAAGGATCTTTTCGATATTCTCATAAGAACGCTCGCTGGCCTGCTCTCTGATAAAATTAATCTCCTGTTTAAAAACCAGGTTGTCAATTTCCCTTGTTGCCTTAAACATCAGAACATCGCGGAACCAGAACTGAAAAATATCCAGGTAATCATTGATATTATTCTTATCAGCAGTCAGAGTCTTAATTGCCTCTGTCAGCTCATAAACTTCCATGGAATTGGCATATTTCAAAATCTTCAGTGCATTGGCCGTCATATCCGCAAACTCCTGGGAAGTAGCGGCCTCCTTCGCCTTGCCAATGCTGCCCTGTGCATAGGACGCATCGATCTCAGCCTGATAATCCGGCACCTGAAGATGCTCCATCAGATATTTTTTCACAAGACCATCATCCACTACTTTCAGATCCAGACGCACGCACCTGGAACGGATGGTAGGAAGAAGGCTGTCGATATTGCTGGTCAGCAACAAGATTACCGCATATTCCGGCGGCTCCTCGATTGTTTTCAAAAGGGCATTCTGCGCCTGTACTGTCATCATCTCCGCATCCGGAATGATATAGATCTTATACGGACTGCAGTACGGCTTGATATCCACATCATGGACAACCTGCTCACGCACCTCATCAATACTGATACTGCCAGGTTTCTCATGTGTCACTGTGATAATATCCGGATGATTCTTGCCGATCACCTTCTTACAGGAATCACAGGTCATACACGGTTCAGATTCTCCTGATTCACACTGCAGTGCTGCCGCAAAAGTCCCCGCAAGAAGTTTCTTGCCGGAGCCCGGTTCTCCCGTAAAAATATAAGAGTGGGACACCTTCCCTGTCTCTATCGCATTCTTCAAATGCCTGATTATATCGTCATGGCCGATGATGTCATGAAATCCTGCCATAAGAATCACCTCTTTCTGCCTTTTGTGTCCTCCGTCATACCCGGCGGACATCTTTCATCTAATTATAACATAATCTTCTGTATAAAAAAAACTATTTTTCCCTATTGTACAGATTTTATATAATTTCCAATTTCCTTCACACATTCATCCAGATTATGATTCTGAAAGCGCTTCCATATACCAGCTTTCAGAATATTTTCTTCTGAAAAATCATTCTGGTCCGCCAGAAAACGCCTGCACATCTCCTCATACTTCGGCACTTCCTGAGTTCTCTCACGGGCAAGGGCACGCTCCAGACGCTCCCCGTCCTCCACTTCTATATAAACAGGACGCATCACATCATCCCCATAATACTCCCGAAGTTTCACAAAAGACTCCAGCGTACCGATTCCCAGATAGCTGTCATTTCCCACGGAAACCTGCCCGTCATCCGCTGTAAAATATGTCCACGGACCATAAACCGTCTGATAAGTCCTGGCCTCGATCAGCTTCCCGTTTCTCCGGAACTCCTTCAGTTTATTTTCATCCACAAAAAAATATTCTCTTCCGTTCTCTTCTCCATCACGGATCGGCCGGGTGGTATAGATCACAAGCCGCCTCAGTCCCAGCTCCTGGTCCGCCTCCAGCTGCCTGTAAATACTATCCTTACCGGAAGAACTTTTTCCCATAATGTAAAAAATCTTTCCCACTCTGTCTCCTCTGCTTTCCGCGCATTACTGCTCACACTTCAGCCCAATCCAATATATCCCATAGCCAAAGCGGACAATCCGTTTGCTGCCTTCCCACAGATCAGCAATACACAGAATTTTCACTGTCAGTTATCACTGTCATACATCTCATGTTTCATTCTTCACAACGCACACAGTCTCACTTGTCTGGTCACTCAGGCCCTGTACCTCAAAGCCCTGTTCCAGGTATCTTCTCACATTTTTTACGAAATGTCCAGAAATCTGTTCCCCCGGAACGATCAGCGGGATTCCCGGAGGATAAAGATATGCAAACTCCACAGAAGTGCGCCCGATACATTCCTCAAGAGCACAACGCTCAGATTCCGCATCCATCGCCTGAGAAATTCGCATCATCTGCTTCATTTTTCCATTCTTCAATGGTTCTTCTTCCTCCGCCTCCTTTTTACATTTTAACGATTCACGCCTGTCGATCTCTTCAACGGCTTCGCAAAGTCTTCGAAATCCCTCAGCCGTATCTCCAACTGCTGCCAGCGCCAGAACATAATTCTCCGCCTCCATCTCCATTTCCAGATGGAACTCCTCCCTGAGGATCTGATGCAGCTGTCTTCCATTCAATGAGCTGTTCACTGTCGACAGCAATATCTTGGATCTGTCGAAATCAAAAACTCTCTGGCATTCACAAACTTCCGGAGTGACCAGCCGGATATATTTACACTTTCCAAGACGCTCCCTGGCTTTTTCCAGATTGTCCGTAAATACCTGGAACATTTCATCCCCTTCCCGCTCCAGCTTATCCATACACGCATCAATACTACTCATAAGAATGTAAGAAGGGCTGCTGCTCTGATAAATTCCCAGAAAACGCTTCAGTTTTTCTCTGCTTACCCGCTCGCTGCACAGATGGATCACCCCCGTCTGCGTCAGACACGGCAATGTTTTATGTACGCTGTTGATCACCACATCCGCACCAAGCTGCGCCGCAGACACCGGAAAATAATCCGAAAAACGAAAATGTGCCCCATGAGCCTCGTCCACGATCAGCGGCACACCATAATGATGAGCAACCTCCGCGATCTTCGCCACATCTGACACGATCCCGTCATAAGTCGGGGAAGTGATCAGAACCGCCTCGATTTCCGGATTCTCTGCCAGATACATTTCCACACAGCTCGGTGAGATTCCTCCGTTTATCCCCAGTTTTGGATCTTCATGTGGATAAATATACGTAGCACCCAGATCTCTGAGGTAGATTGCGTGGTAAACTGCTTTATGGCAATTCCTTGCCACCAGGATCTGACCACCCTTATCTACAGCCGCAGACACCGCCGCCAGAATCGCCCCGGAACTTCCGTTAATACTGTAAAAACTCTCCGGCACACCATAAAGCCGTGCAACATCCTCCTGGGCCCTTTTCAGAATATCCTCTGCATGATGCAGGTTATCGAACCCGTTGATTTCCGTAATATCCCTCTCTACCGGAAAATCTCCATCCACAGCCAGTGGATTTCTCTTATGCCCGGGCATATGAAATGGGTAAAAATCACTTCTGCCGTATGCCTCCAGTTTTTTATATAATCTGTCTTCCATAATTCTCCCTTTCGTCCAGATAATAATAAAGAGGGGCTATCATCAAAACGATATTCCCCTCTGTTTTATCACATCTCAGTAAAGTCAATCCTCAGATCCTCATAAATTCCAACCTTAACCGAATCCTGAAATGTATACTGTTCCGTATCTTCATTCTCAAAATCATATACCATTATCTGATTCTTCGTCGGATCCACGATCCAGTATTCTCTCACACCGGCAGTCCTGTATTTAAACAGCTTCGTGTAGTAGTCCATACGCCTGCTTGAAGGAGAAACGATCTCAATGATCCAGTCCGGAGCTCCTTTACAACCTCTGTCATCCAGTTTATCAGAATCACAGATAACGGAAACATCCGGTTCCACGTAAGTATTTGTTTTCTCATCCAGATACACTGCAAACGGTGCAGCAAATACTTCACATTTCCCTTTATTGTCATCTATATAGTTGCCTATTTTTCTGGACAAAATGCTCGAGATCCTCTGATGTCTCGTATTCGGTGGCGACATATAATAAATTTGTCCATCGATCAGTTCCGCTCTTTCGCCCTCCGGCAGAGCATAAATATCCTCTATCGTATAAACTTTTTCTTTCAACAGCGGCATATTTCCACTCCTCTCAAAAACACCTGGTAAAATGTACACCTTTATTTCGCTCTGCATTCATACGCGCATACAGCAGCTCCATCTGAAGATTTCCCGATACACTCACACCTTAAACCGGTATCCCACACCCCAGATTGTCTCAATATACTGAGGCTTGGCCGTATTAAACTCGATCTTCTCACGGATCTTCTTGATATGAACCGTAACCGTGGCGATATCACCCACAGACTCCATATCCCAGATTTCCCGGAAAAGCTCTTCCTTCGTAAATACCCTGTTTGGATTCTCCGCCAGGAAAGTCAGAAGATCAAACTCCTTGGTAGTAAATGTCGTCTCCTCGCCATTGACCCATACACGTCTGGCTGTCTTATCAATCTTAATGCCACGGATCTCGATCACATCATTCTTATGCACATTGGAACCAACCAGACGGTTATAACGCTCCATATGAGCCTTCACACGGGCAACCAGCTCACTTGGGCTGAACGGCTTGGTCATATAATCGTCTGCACCAAGTCCAAGTCCGCGGATCTTATCGATGTCATCCTTCTTCGCGGAAACCATGATGATCGGCGTATTTTTCTCCTCACGGACCTGTCGGCAAATATCGAAACCGTCCACCTCCGGAAGCATCAGATCCAGAATGATCAGATCAAAATCCTGCTTCATGGCACGTACAAGACCTGTATCACCACGGTTCTCGATCTCCACTTCAAACCCCGAAAGCTCCAGATAATCCTTCTCAAGATCCGCAATCGCTTCCTCATCCTCTATGATCAAAATTCTACTCATTAATCGGTACCTCCTGATATTTTCTAAGAACAAAATACATGATCGTTCCAATTCCCAGCCTGCTTGTAGCCCAGACCTTTCCTCCATGATCCTCCATGATCTTCTTTACGATGGAAAGTCCGATACCGCTTCCTCCTTTGGAAGAATTTCTGGAAACATCGGTACGGTAAAAACGGTCAAAAATATACGGCAGATCCTTGGCGGCAATTCCTTTACCATTATCCTCGATCTCCACCTGGATAAAATCACCCACATCCTTCACACGAAGCTGGATGATCCCCTTGGGCTTCTCCATATATTTAATGGCATTGCTCACAATATTATGGATCACACGGCGGATCTGCTCTCCATCTGCGATCACCTGGACATCTTTCTCCACATAATTGGCATACACAAGCTCAATTCCCTTGGTTTCCATCTCAAGTCCAAGTTCCTCCGCACAGTCCGAAAAATAATCCTCCACATTCAGCTTGCTGAACGTATACGGAATACGGTTGGTATCGATCTTGGAATAAAACGTCAGCTCATTGATCAGGTGATCCATCTCATTGGTCTTATTATAAATAGTACGCACATACCGGTTCATCTTCTCCGGTGTATCTGCCACACCATCCATAATCCCCTCCACATAACCCTTCACCGCAGTGATCGGTGTCTTCAGGTCATGGGAAATATTACTGATCAGTTCCTTGTTCTCCTTATCCATCAGGATCTTCTCTTCCGTGGACTCCTTCAGCCGTTTACGCATCTCCTCAAAATCCTGGCAAAGCTGGGAAAATTCATCCTTCCCCTCAACCTCCAGCACAAAATCCAGATTACCCTCTTTGATGTTCTGGGTTGCCTTACGAAGCTTCACCAGCGGAACCGCAATACTCCTGTAGATCCAGAGACCTACAGACAGCGCTGTAAAAACAAGAATGATCGTTGCCGTCAGAATCATATCCTTGGCCATCAGCTTCACCTGACTGCTGGAAGACTGCGCCAGAGAAATATCATAGACCATCTCATTGGAATCAGCAGCCTGACTGCTGCTCTCCTGTACATGTTTCACCTGAGTCCGGCTGAAACCGTAAAGACTTGCTGAAAAAAGAAGCAGCGGCAGCAGGATCACTGCGATAAAGCCCACAATAATACGTGTTTTTAACTTCATCTATATCTCCGTCCTTTATTAATCAAGCGGATATTTGCAATCCACATTTACACACGTATTATAACATAAACTATATTACCCATCTCTAAATTTTCTATAAAAAAGCCCCCGGTAGTGCGAATACCGGGGGCTTCAATCTTTGTTCTTTTGGAACTATTATTATCTCTTACAGATACTTCTTCAGAGTCTCAACCTTGTCCAGATGCTCCCATGGAAGGTCAACATCTGTACGGCCAAAGTGACCATAAGCAGCAGTCTGTTTGTAGATCGGACGGCGAAGATCAAGCATCTTGATGATACCAGCCGGACGAAGGTCAAAATTCTCACGAACGATCTCAACAAGCTTGGTCTCAGAAAGCTTACCAGTTCCGAAAGTATTCACACTGACAGATGTCGGATGTGCAACACCGATCGCATAGGAAAGCTGGATCTCACACTTGTCAGCAAGACCTGCTGCAACAATATTCTTAGCAACGTAACGAGCTGCATAAGCTGCGGAACGGTCAACCTTTGTGCAGTCCTTACCGGAGAAAGCACCGCCGCCGTGACGGCCTGTTCCACCGTAAGTATCAACGATGATCTTACGTCCTGTCAGACCACTGTCACCGTGAGGTCCGCCGATAACAAAACGGCCTGTCGGGTTGATAAAATATTTCGTATCCGCGTCAACCATATCAGCCGGGATGATCGCGTCAAAAACATATTTCTTGATGTCCTCATGGATCTGCTCCTGAGTCACATCCGGATCATGCTGTGTAGAGCATACAACCGCATCGATTCTCTTCGGCTTTCCAGCCTCATCATACTCAACAGTAACCTGTGTCTTACCATCCGGTCTTAAGTATTTCAGAGTACCATCTTTACGAACCTTTGTGAGCTGCTGAGCAAGCTTATGAGCCATGTTGATGGCATAAGGCATATACTCCTCAGTCTCGTTGGAAGCATAACCAAACTGAAGACCCTGGTCACCGGCACCGATGGAATCCAGCTCATCCTCGTTCATGTTATCCTCTTTCTGCTCAAGCGCCTTGTCAACACCCATAGCGATATCTGTGGACTGTTTGTCAAGAGCTGTGATAACTGCACAGGTATCTGCATCAAAACCATAATCAGCATTGTCATATCCAATCTCACGGATCGTATCACGAACGATCTTCTGGATATCAACATTTGCCTTTGTTGTGATCTCACCCATAACAAGTACAAGACCTGTAGTAGTAGCTGTCTCGCATGCAACACGGCTCATTGGGTCCTGTGCCATCATAGCGTCAAGGATCGCGTCAGAAATAGAGTCGCAGACTTTGTCAGGATGTCCTTCAGTTACAGATTCAGAAGTAAATAAAATTTTCTCCATGTTTTTCTCCTTTTGTACTTATACAACGGTTATAAATCACATAAAAAACAGCCCGTACAATCGGACTGTTTAAATTCTGTAAACAATCCTCTTATTGTTCGATTGCTCGCTCAGGTTGGCACCTTCCTGGATTTCCGGGGTTGCCGTGGCTTCTCAGATCCTTTGTATCTCCACCACTCTGAATAAAAGGCTATCTTTTATGAAATTACTGCAACACATACAATATACTTCTCCTTACCAAATGTCAAGAAATTTTTTATGTAAAACTCTCTTTTGATAAAAAAAAGACAATATTCCCATTCCCTGTTGTTTATCTCTCATCCGCCGTTACAGTAAAAATATTCGTAAAACGGTTCTCCATATCCAGCGAAAGACCAGACATCTCTGTCTGGCCTTTCTGATGATCATTCTTTACAATGATTCATTTTATTATTTTTTCTTTTTTCTTTTTACTGCAAAACCTGCTGCACCGCCAACTACGATCGCTGCTGCAAGGATGCCAACCCATACACCGATCGGTGTATTATCGCCGGTCTTTACAGAAGTACGTCCTGTTGTTCCGCCTCCATCATTATTGGTTGATGTAGAACCTCCAGGTACTGGTGTACTTGTTCTCTCAGAAGGTGTTACTGTTGGCTGTCCGCTCGGTACCGGTGTATTCGTTACCGTCGGCTCCGGTGTTGTATTCTTACTGTTAGTGATATCCATGGAGTTTTCATAACTCTCACTTTCGTTCAGAATGATATCACCTTCACCGTCGATCTCATATGCGAAAGAATCATGATCAACCGGATTTCCATCCTTATCAGTCTCCATAACTGTATAGGTAACTGATTCAGGTTCTGTATTCTCCGGGAAAGAAACCTCTATATCGACAGAACCGTTCTGATTCAGTTCTCTGATCGTACCCTCAACAAGATTCAGAGAGTCATCTGCTCCTGTCTCAAATACAGCTGCATAGAAAGTATCCGGTACCGTTGTCTCCTGTCCGTCAACAAGAACCTTCTTATTGATCGTAATATGTCCTTTCAACGCAAATCCAGTCGGAATGAAAGAATAATAGTTATTTACATATGATACCGATTCTGTAGAACCATTCTGGCTGATCTCTGCCTCATTGGTCGCATTTTCATTGGAATCAGTTACATCATAGTAATAGGACTTTCCTTCATCTATAATGATCGAATCATTAATAGTCATCGGATCGCCATTCTCGTCCAGCTCAAATACATAATATTTTCCATCTGGTACATTTGCCCAGGTAGCCGTTCCGCTGCTTGCTTTTACAAGGCGGATATCTTTCATGTAGTCACTTCTGAACGGGATTGTTCCCTTATCATCCAGGAAAAGACCAACTTTATAGGTTGCATCATCTGCTTCCATTTCGATAACATCGAAAGTATCCTGATTAATATAGTACAGTCGTTTTGTAACCTGGATCTTTGTTTCCTTATCACCATCACGGGTTACAGCCTTGGGATAAGCCTGCACATCATAAGTCCAGCCCGTACCCTCTTCCACAAAAGGAACGGTCAGGACCATCGGAGAAACCGATACATTCGGGTCATCCGGGTTGCTCTGTACGATCAGATATACGCCCTCAGCCATATTGCTGTAGACGATCTTTCCGTTTGCGTCTGACTGCATCTCGCTTCCGCTAAGTCCGGCCTTCTTCACTGCCGCGGAAAGCGTATCTGCTGTTTTATACCACTCATCTGCTGTTTTCAGATTTTCAAAATCAATTCCCGTAAACTGCAGTGCGCTGTCAACCACAAAATGCACATTCCTGTCAAACGTCACACTTCCCACTTTATAAAGGGTCAGATTCACGTTAGGAATCGGTTTCACGGTTCCGTCCTCTCCGGTCTCCTGGATCGTCAGATTGATATTTCCGGTTTTCCCGGCTACATAATCATCTGCAAAAACTGCCTGCGCCATACTGCCGATCAGCATCACAGCCATTACCAGAATTGCCAGAAAGCTGCTTAAAAAATTTTTCCGCTTAGTTCTCTTTTCCACTTTTTTCCGCCTCCTCTTTTTCTCCTGATACCCGCTTCTTTCCACTGCGGCGGACGATCAAATAAACCAGCAGTATCAAGATAACAAGCACGATGCCTCCCGCAGCCAGAACCTTCTTCGGATCTGTTTTTGCAAGCTTCTGCGGAATTGTCTCATTACTTTCTTCTTCCTCCACATACTCTGTACGGCTTCCCCGCACAAGAAGTCTGTGTGTATTTACTCCGTAAGGAGTACAGGTTACAAGAGTCACCAGATCCTCGCCCTCCACGATATCCAGCTCGCTGGTCTCTTCCGGAAGAACCGTTTTGATCTGATCTACTTTATATGCCAGATTCTTTCCCAGAATGTGCAGGATAAAAATATCTCCGATCTCCATCTGGTCAAGATCTGTAAAAAGCTTTGCATTAGGAAGTCCACGGTGTGCCGCCAGCACGGCATGTGTGCTCTCGCCTCCAATCGGAAGACTGGTGCCCTCCACATGGCCCACACCTTTTTCCAGAACGTTTTTACTCAGTCCGTGATAGATTGCCAGCTTCGCCTGGATCTTCGGAATCTCAATACTTCCCATCAATCCATCGCCATTTGGATCCAGAACCTCATCATAAGGATGGGTCGGTTCATAATCCTCCTCATCGTCAAAAGCATCTACAATCGCATTTACCGTATGCTCCGCATTGTACTCTTCTGCTTCTTTCCAAAGCTTCTCATAATTATCATCAGAAAGTCCTGTGACTGCCTGATCATAATCACTGATCAGCTGCGCGTTTCTGTACTGGTTCCACATATCACTGATCGTAGGATAAAGAAAAATTCCTGCCCCTGCCAAAAAAGCTACTGCAATAAAAGCATTCAGGACGACATTGCTCTTTTTCTTTTTTTTCTTTTTAGCCATAAATTATTTCCTGCGTCGTTTTTTGTTCTGAACAAAATTGACAACTGCTACCAGCACACCTGCGATCGCAAAACCGATCACAACACAAAGGATCAGCATCGGAAGTGTCGGATTGGAAACTCCGGTAGCTTTCTTCTCTGTCTTCTGCGCTTCTTTCGCAGCTTTTACAGTTGTTCTGTGTCCTCTTACAAGGATTCTGTGCGTGTTTACCGCATATGGTGTACACGTAACAAGTGTCACATAATCCTTACCTTCTGTGATTGCCAGCGAATCGGTCTCCTCCGGAAGAACCGTCTGGATCTGATCCACCTCATAAGCAAGCGTCTTATCCAGAATATGCAGGTAAAAAACATCTCCCTTTTCAACAAGATTCAGATCTGTAAACAGCTTTGCACTGGGAAGTCCCCTGTGTGCGGAAAGAATCGCATGTGTACTTTCACCGCCAACTGGAAGACTGCTGCCAAACAAATGTCCCGCGCCCTTCTCCAGTGTTTCATCTGTTGTGTAATGATAGATCGGGATCTTTACATCGATCACAGGGATCTCTATATATCCCATCATTCCATCACCATTCAGATTCAGAAGTGACTCATATGTACTGTCTGTCTCTCCATCCCTCACAGAAAAAGCATCCGGCACGCTTTCCTGTTTGATCTGCTCGTTATATTCCTCTGCTGCCTTCCACATGCTGTCAAGTTCCTCCGAATTATTATTCGAAGAAACACTGCTGCTATATTTACTGATCAGAAGATTATCCCTGTGCTTATTCCAGACATCGCTGACCATCGGATACAGCAGTATGGACAATCCTATCAGAAACAGCAACCCAAGTCCAATATAATTTTTCTTTTTATTCTTTCTCATAGGTTTCTCCATACTGTTGTATTACCAGTCCCGGCCTCCGAAGAGGCCGGGCGGTAACTGATTTACTTAATGATTACTTTGGTTCTGTTGCTTATAAATATTTTGAAAAAACTCGACCAATCGATCTGTGAAGGATTACTCCTCAGATCCTTTTCTGCGGCTCATGAAGAATGCGCCAGCAGCACCAGCCATAACTACAACACCGATGATAGTGAAGAGGTATGTTCCCATTCCACCTGTGGATGGAAGAGATCCAAGCTTGGTATCACTCATACTAGTTGTCTGTGTAAGAACGTCACTTGCAATTCCATTATCGTCCTCAGCAACTTCCAGTGTTGCACTAACGTCAGTTGTATTTACAGAATATCCCTGTGGTGCTGTAACCTCTTTAAATTTATATGTTCCAGCATCAAGTCCCTGTACTTTAACCTTACCATTTGCATCTGTTACAACTTCTGTCACAGCACCTTCAGTATTATCTGGAACATATTTATATACGCCATCAGAAAGTTTTACAAATGTTAATGCATCTGCTGCACCATCTTTTCTTACTTCAAATCCTGCGTTTGCAAGTGTAACATTGTTCTCACCATATTTTGTTAATGTGATGTTACCTTCATAAGTTTTACTTTCTTTGCTTCCATACTCATTACCATCTTTATGTCCGGCTGTTGCTGTATTGGTGATGGTGTCATTTTCTGATGTAACTTTTACCTGATAAGTAATTACTACCGGTTCTCCAGCATGGCTGTTTGCATCATTAATCATGGCATTTAAATTAACGCTGAATTTATTATTTACGCTATCAAAGCTAATTGGATAAGACTTTGTTACATCCGCTCCATTTAATGTGATTGTTGCCTGGTCTGTATTTACATATTCAGCACCTGTCAGTTCATCATATGCCCAGAAAGATTTATCTGTATCTGTAGGATTGATGTATGGTACACTTGTGCTTACTGTGTAAGTAAGGATATCTCCTGTTTTTGTTACATTGTCAGTATCAAGAACTTTCTTGTTTACCTGAATAGGTGTTTTCTTTGCGTTTACAATTGCATTTGTTAAATTCGGAGCTTCACCAAATCCAACATATGCAGACATAATATTATAGGTATATCCTACTTCTGTTGCCTTTACTAAGTACACACCTGCTTCACTGACTGTCTGTGGATTACTCATCTCTACAAAAGAAACTTTTCCTGCTGCTAATGCCTGAGCTTTTCCTAATTTCTCAGCATCCGTATTTGCAATTAATGCCTCAATTGCTGCCTGTGCATCATCATCAGCCACTCCATATGCCTCAATATATGCATTTTTCACATCATCATTTACAAAATCCCAACCTGTTCTCGTTGTCTGATCTGCTCTAATAACCTGTGCATAAGTTAAAGTTGCATTGTCGGCATTATTTACTGTAATTGTTGCAGTAGGTCCATCCGCGAACGCGGTAGATGCCATTGCCAGCACCATAATCGCTGCCATCAGTATTGCACTGACTTTCTTAAATAAATTCTTCATATCTTTGCTCCTTTCTTTTATGCCTTCTTTTCTTTTTCAATCTCCCTGTGTTTCATTTACAATTAATGTGTTACGATCTTTCTGCTTCTTCCTCCCTTCGTTTATTATTTATAAACAACAGGAGTGCAGTTGCAAGAATCGCTACACCACTGATTGTAAATCCATAGGTTCCCGGACCACCAGATTCTGGTAAGGAATAAAGTTTTGTGTTTTTAATTGTTAATACTTTATTCTCCGTATTCAGTGACCACATATTACTATCCTGTGTCGGATCGCCATTTTCGTCAACAAGCGTTACATTTCCTGTTGCGACTTTGAAGTAAATACTGCTACCTAATAATGAATATCCTTTTGGAGCAGTTGTTTCTGTCAGCTTGTAGATACCTGACTTCAGATTATTCAGTTCAATCTCTGAAGTACCATTCTTTACTTCTATGTCATTCCAGGTGTCACCATCTTTCATCTCTAATTTGAATTTAGCACCTGTTAAGAAATGATTTTCTGTATCTGTTTTCTTCAGATCCAGACTGGTTACTGCTTCGTTTGTGTAAGATGCAACACCTTTTACACCACCAGATGTATACGTATAATCTGTTGTAATAACATTTGCTTCGCCTACATTATTACCAAGTGTAAACTTAAGTGATTTATCTGCATCTGATTTAACGCTTTCACAATCTGTCTGGCCGTCACCTGTAACAATATCGAATGCCTGAATGGTATATCCATCTGCATTGTTTTCTGTTACCGTATACTCTCCTCTTGGAAGATCCGGCAGCGTAACTGTTCCGCTTGTTTCATTGGCCTTAACTGTTACACTTACCTGGCTGTCTGAAACATTCTGACCATTCTTCGCATTCACATTAAATGTAAACGTTCTACCTGTGTCAGATGCTTCCGTTACATTCTTTGTGATCTGAATCTGACCTTTGATGACATGAATCTTATAAATACCATATGGATTGTTTCTATTATCTGGATTATAAGCCTTCTCAGCATTTCCTACGACATATTGATTAGTATTCGTTTTACTCTCATCCGTTGATGTCTCATTCGGATTATAAGTTACTTCCAGATAATACTCTGTATCATCATCCGGTGTTGTTGCCATATGCTCTTTACTGATATCGGTTCGATTTCCAGCTTTATCTTTCTTGAACCACTGCAAAGTAATATGACCTTCCGCATCGGCGGCACTTATTGTACCTTTTGAATAAGATGTCTCTGATTCACTAAATAGCTGGTTCAGAATCTCATCTTTCGTCGGTACTGTATCACTTTTGTAAATCCAAATGTCTTTGTCCTTGACTACTAAGTTAACTTTAACATTAACTGTCGGCTGTGGCAACTCAACATCGCCATATCCTGTAGAAATCTTGGATCCCGGAGATACGTTGGTTGTGACATTGTTTCCACCAACGAAATTGTCTTTGGCTTTTACTTTAATTGTTTTGTTCCATTCGCCATTTTTCTTGTTTGGTATTGTCTGATCTGTCCACTGGATCTGATAATTTCCGTTTACCAGAGATACCGTACCATCATTTACTTTAACACCATTATTCAAGTCATCCTGTGTATATAACGTTCCATCATCTTTCAGAAGTTCAAAGCTCGGCTCAATAATATCCGTGATTGTTGCTCCTGTAATGGAAATGTCCTGAGTAATCGTATTCTGAATATCTTTGAATATGTCTCCCAGTTCCGTTGCATTTTCAGCATTAAATGCACAGTTTGGAGATGCAATTCCTGGATAAGTAGTATTGCCATATGTTCCACCAGCAAGAAATGCCTGTGCTCTGGAATCAAGTGCAAATCCAATTGTATAAACGGTATAACCAGCATCTTTTAACTCCTGCGCAGCTGTATTTGCCTTGTTTACCGTATCTGTATGCCATGCTGGACTCTGTCCACTTGGCGCTGTATTATCTCCTGTAGGTGCTCCATCTGTAAAAAGAATCACATATTTAGGTCTATTATCATTTGCACTGTCCAACAACTCTTTTGCTTTATTTAAGCCAATCGCAGGTTTTGTACCACCACCAGCCTCTAATTTATCAGCAAATTTTATTAAGGCATCCTTATTAGCTCCAGCAGAAACCAGCTCTTTTGTTGATCCGTTATCTTTCTGTGACTCATCAGTACTACTGAATGCTGTAATTCCTATTTTACTGTCTGGTGACTTTGACGCTGTATCTGTGATAAACTGATCTACAGATTTTTTTAAAGCGTCTAATCTTGTCATTGATACAGTTTTTTTTGTATAAATCTTATAAGTATCAGGATAACTTGACGCATTGTTGCTTCCGATATACCATTCTCCATCCCACCATGAATAACTCATAGTTTGATAAGAACCATTCACTTCCACATAATAAGTTTTTCTTATAGACAACTTATTATTCCTTACAGCAGATGTATTGTCACCAACGTACTCATAACTTTCAGTAGATCCTATTTTTTCATCCATAGAACCAGATACATCCAATACCAACATAATATCCGCTACTGCTTTTTCAGTAGTGGTTATTGTACTTGTACTTGTAGATGCTGCCGTAATATTGATGTCATAAGTTCTCTTATCCCAGTCGTTTACAGTTGCAGTCTTACTGTAATCCATACTGGCTTTAATAATCTCCTCCTGTGTGTAATTCATAATATGATACAACGAATCTGTATTTTTTTCTATCTTTGTCTTGCCATCTGCTTTATAAAGAGTTGCCACTGCTTTATTATCCTCAGATAACGTAACCTTTACAATCCAAGATTCATCTGATGCTTCATAGCCACTAGGTGCAATATCCTCTGTTAATGTATATGTTCCAGGTCTTAATCTTGTAAAATTAACAAGTCCTGTTTCATCTACGGATGTAGCAGTCTGTGATTCATGGGTTTCTGAATTTACAAGAGTAAATCGAGCACCACTTAACGCATCCTGGCTTTTATTTACTTTTTTTAATACAAGATCTGTTGTAGGTACATTCGTAACTTCAGAAATACGCGCGGAAGGAAGGGTAAATTCCATCTGGCAGTTTGATTCATACGCACCTCGTTCCATATACAGAATAGTCAGAGTATGCTCTTTTTCTTTATCTATTATTTCTCCATCCTCACCTTTAACATAATCCCATAGATCTACTGTCTTTTCAGCTGCTTGATGAATTCCACCTAAATCGATTACAATATGCTGTCCATCCAAAACAACCCATAAATCATCATCACCTGTAAAGGTATAATTTAATGGACCTACGTAATCTCCAATTTTAAAAGTTACATCATATCTCATTCCAAAAAAGTAATTGTGATTATTATCACTCTCTTCGCTTCTGGATACATTGTCCAATGGGAAGAAATTTTGTCCTGCTTTTGCACGCTCTTCTCCGTTCCCATCAATTACTTTTTTAAGTTTATAAGAATCTCCGGTCTGATCAAAAACTAGTTTGTAATCCTTAATGACTCTTCTTAAATAAGTTTTATTATTATTAATCGTGGCAGTTGCATCTTGATCTACAAAAAATCCTGGCTCGGGGTAATTGAATTTTACTGCTCCCTTTCCATTGTCCTCTACCTCTTTTAATAATCCTCCTATCCTTTTGACTTCTTCCTTATAATTATTTACTTCGGCTTTAATTTTGTTTTCGTGTACATCATAACCAGAATCAACTGTAAAATTATATTTATAAGAACCATAATTGTGATCCATTTTACCTGATGTTATTTTCTGATTACCCTTATCACCATTTGCAGCATCTCCTAACATATTAAATGAATAATATGTCTTCTTTCCAGTATTCCCGTCGTAACCTTCACCAGCCTTAACTGTATAATCATAGAAAGATGTCGGTCCCTGGATATCATTATGCTTTGGTGTATAATACACTTTTATCGTACTATTATCCTGTGCAACTTCAATCGTTTCGTAATTCTCAACTACATGATCATTTACTTCTACTTTTGAAACATCCCAGTTCTTTGCCTTGGTATAATCATTTATCTTTCCGCCAACTAAGATTGTTCTCTCATCATCTGAATAAATCTTCTCATTATCCGCCGCATTCAGATGCTGAATTGTTACTTTAACATCGTTTTTGCCTTTCTGCACAATTACATAAGTAGAAAAATGCGTCGTCTCGAACTCAACATCACCATTCTTAGCAACGCTGCCATCCATATTTTCAACGTTATCATTCTCGTCTACGTGATATACATCCGCATCCTTGATCTTCTTCTCATCATTCAGAGATACAGATACCTTCACTGTAGCACCTGGCTGAACCTCTTCGCCGTCTACCAGGAATTTGATATCGTAGGAATGGATCTTCTCGATGGCTTTCTTTTCTTTGATCGCTTCTTCGGTGATCTGGTCTTCGGCTTCCTGGCTGAGCTCTACCGGTGTTACGGAAAGCTCCGCGTTGTCCGGAAGGTCTGCCGGATCGGTAAGGGTGACTTTTACATTGACTTCGTCACTCGTGTAATCATATCTGGTGATCTCAGGCTGAATTTCTTCTTCCTGCACATCCTCAGGCTCTTCTGCCTCTCCACTGCTGTCAACAACCTGTGCCATATCACTTCTTATGTAAGCCTCGGTTCCTTCCCAGGAAACCTTGTACCAGGTTGCTCCGTCCTCTGCTGTTACGGTATCCAGAAGTGTGAGCTGTGTTCCTGCGTTTACAGTTGCCAGAACCTCTGCCTCGATAGATGGGCTGACACGAAGATTCGTATCGTCTCCCAGAACCTCGATCAGGCTTGTCTCACCATTCTCATCTGCTGCCGGAACCTCATCCGGGCTCGCAATATCCTCTGCCGGTTCTTCCACCACATCCGGATCCTCTGCCGGCGCTTCGGTAGGTTCAGCATCCGGATTCTCCGCTGGCTCCTCAGAAGGCTCTGCATCAGGAGTTACCTCCGGATTCTCTGCTGCCGGTGTCTCAGCTGCATCCTGCTCAGACTCGTCCGAAATATCCATTCCGTCCGTAAGCTCCTCTGATGCGATAGACACCTCGTCCTCATTACCGGAAACAGCTTCCGCCTCGACATCTGCTGTCTCAGGAGAATCCCACATAACGGCAAAAACAGCTGCGTTGCCAGTCTCAACCTGAAGTGTCTGGATCTGTTTGCCCTCGTTGACATTCAGAACCTTCAGATCCTCGTTGGCCTGTAAGGTGTTAACATCAGTATCACCGGTACTGTTGTTATAATGAAGCTTCTCAACGGTTACACTCGTGCTGGCTACATCGGTAAGCTCCGGTGCTGCCGGTGTCTTGTACTCAAAAGTTACTCTGACTCTGCCGTTCGGCTCGACTCTGTTTCCGTCGCCATCAGCAAAATACACATCATACGCAAAAAAACCTCTCAGGCTGCTGCCCTTGTCTGTAGTTGCTGCTGAAAGCTTCTGAGAAACTGTATCATAAGATACGGATGAATTCTCGTTTACGCTGTCAGCCTTCAATGCTGTATTCTGCGGAAGAGCTCCGTCCTCCAGTGCCTCTGCTGTTACTTTAACAGAATCATTTTCATATGTAAGCGTCGATTGCTGCGCCTGTTCCGTTTCCTCCTGGTCAGCGCTGCTTACATCCGGTGTCGATTCTTCGGCCGCTGGTTCAGATGTAATTTCGCCATCTGTAAATATATCCTCCGTTCCATCTCCGAACGCCTCACTCGCGGAGATCGTATATGCACTCGGCATACAGGATACCATCAACGCCAAAGCCACCATAAATGCCAGGAGTTTTCTGATCTTATTATTCCTTAATTTTTTCATACCTTTCCCGCTTTCCTATGTGTGCATTAACGTGTACTGTATTTCTTATTACTTTACTTCTGTTTATATTCCTTTCTCTTAAAAAAGCTTCATGTTTTTAGCCGGTGAGTAAACAGGTTACACCTTTTCAATATTTTACCCTTATGTGATTGTAATATCAATATACCAGGCATTTTTGGCACGACAAACGCATGAATGGTTAGCAACTGCAAATTCTATTTTTTTCTACTTTTT
>ENA-UAPL01000393-UAPL01000393.1-human-gut-metagenome-genome-assembly--contig:-NODE-393-length-20326-cov-6.857037_pt1 | contig 20326 bp, 12 predicted proteins | sample MGYA00243480_ERZ654577 | MGnify/ENA primary metagenome ERZ654577 (study PRJEB26926, sample SAMN06164678) | human gut metagenome | biome: ENVO:00009003; feature: ENVO:2100002; material: ENVO:00002003...
TCTACACGCGTAAGATCGTCGGCAGCGTCAGATGTGTATAAGAGACAGGTTCAAGGACGACAGAGAAGAAAAGTTCAAATTCTCTCTTTATATGTGCGCTAACGATTCCTATGCGGCAAGCGGCTGGATTATCGAGGATATAAGCATAGGCGGAATGAGTCCTTTCGTATGGCTTGACGAGATTGCAAGCTGTGAGGTCATTCCTCCCGAATTCCTACTCTGCTCCATCAAGTACCGTTGTCAGCTGACCTACGATATAATAGGCAGTGAGGGACGTGAAAAGGGAGAGATCGTTACTATGGAAAGCGTCAGCGACGGTGAGCAGAAGACTATGGACATCATACTTTCACCGCTGATGATGGCTAAGTGGATAGAGGATAACCTGTCGGACGAATACGACACTGCCGATTCTGCAAACAGCGAATCAAACGAAACAACAGCACAGTTTTAAGTGAAAACCGCCCTGCGAAAGCAGGGCGGTTATTTCAAACGGCATAAGCGTACATCTGTTCTTGTAAAATGGTTCGAACATGATGTAAGCTATGAATTGCCACAGCTTAATGCAAATCTCCGTTACCGGTACAATCTCAGCCCGTATGTCACAATCATGGCATAGGGGCTGTTTTTACATAAGCGTTGGCAAAACAGATTTACAGTCATCAACAGCGAAAATTATTGCAATATAAACTTATAATTGCATGAATTAGCTGTCACTTTCAAAGATTTCTGTTTCAGCTTTCTCTACCGTATGGTTGTTTATATTAAATTTACTATAATGCTTTATTTTGGGATCGGCAAGTTGGAAGAAATGACAAAATTTATGTAAAAATAAAAAAGCACTTGCTATTTTTTTAAAAAAATGTATAATATATTACAAAACTGTAATGCTTTTAGAAAGAGAGAATGTTATTATGAAAAAACATTCAAGGAGTACTGTATGAAATGAAAAAATGGCTTATTATTTTTGTCACAGCGGTGATTTTTTCCATACCGATACTTTCGGGTTGCGGAGCAGACACGGATATAAAGTCGCAGGAATATATTGTCGCTACTGATATGGTAAAGTATAATTTGCACGGAATCGAGGATTTCGGTTTCAATGTCAATCTTATATCTCGCAATAAAGATATTGACGTTGAGTTTTTGGGCTTTGAGGGTGAAAATACACAAGGACTTTCAGTGCAGCTTAATGATGACAGCTACGAAGAAATAAAGAAGCTTAATTACAACGGCTATTACATAAAGCTTTTAGGTTTTGTTTGCAAAACGGCAGATGACTATGTGAAAATTGACAGCGTGAATTTAAAAATTGACGGAGCAGATAAAAAGTTCGATTTCCCCACACCGATAGAGCATCATCTTAAGAATGACGACGCAGATTCGTATGCTTATGTGCAGGATCATCCTGTTTTTATTTCTACAAATTCATATTCATCGTCAGAATATTGTTTTAAATATTGTGCTGAAGATGAAATTACCGTTCAAAGCTTTGCATTTAATGATTTTTGGCGTATTAAAAGTGCCGTCGTTTCGGTAGACGATATTGAAATCGGCGGAATGGATTCATTACCGCTGACTTTAAAGAAAGGCTCAGAATTATCTGTAAAATGTGTTTTGGATTTTAAAAATCCGGATAATACTGCCGATTATGACAGCATATACTGTGACTCCGTCCTGACCTATGCTTTAAAATCAGGTAAGCAGTTCACGCTTTATAACAATTTGATAAGTCAAAGCATATCCAACGAAGATGATGCAAAGTGCGCTATAGACTATATTTTGAAAAATAATATCAAGTAAGCAATCGTGGCTTCAATTTAAAAGTATTGAAGCCATATTTTTTTACTGCGAAAGGAATCTTATGAGGAGAAAAATAACTCTTATTGTAATTTTGATATTGTTCATATCGGCAATTGTATCAGGTATAATTTGGTCGATAGCACCACAGCTTTTTCTGCAGTCCACTGATGAAAGCCATGATTCTATGCTACCTGAAGTGCAGAGAATTAAGTATCATATACTCGAAGGACAGATTGAGCATACATACGAAACCGATGCGCAGGTCATTTCGGGAATGCCTGAGATTTATATAACGGAAGTGCGTCTTGACAATATAAGCGATTCCGATTTTTCATTGAAAAAGAATAAGGGCGATTCGATAAGTCCAAATGAAATTCTGTATGTATACGGCAATGAAACTCATACGGTAGATTTTAACGGGCTGATTACAGATATTATTTATGAAGGCGGCGAAAACGGCAAATCCGTTACTATAAGATTACTGAATTACGATAATCTGTTCATATCGGCAAATATCGGAATGGAGAAAATAGATAAAATCACTTATGACACTCCTGTCAAAGTAATATTTAACGGCAGTGAGGCACAGGCAAAAATAGATACTATCGGATATGAAATTACCGATGAAAAGCTGCCTGTGAATATATATCTGCCAATGAAACTATATCCCGGCACTCCCGTAAAATTAGTCTTCACTTTGGAGATTAAAGAAGCCGGAATGTATGTGCCTTCAGAAGCTGTTTTTTCTGATGGCGAGGAATATTATGTATATATCGAAACCGAAAATGAACCGGAAAAAACTCCCGTTACTGTAGGACAAAGATTTTCGTCCGAGGAAGATGGAAATAGTTTTGAATATATTGAGATTTTGTCCGGTGTTTCAAATAAAGATGTGCTTATAGTTGAAAAAGTAGATTATTCAGGCCGGCAGTTGAAGGAGTCCTTAAAAAATGAGTGAGCTTATCAAAATTACAAATCTGCGTAAAACATATGATGGTAAGCGGTATGTTTTAGACGGTTTGAATTTTTCAATCGGGAAAGGTGAAATAAAAACAATTTTTGGAGCTTCGGGATGCGGTAAAAGCACCTTCCTTAATATAGTCGGTCTGTTAGACAATTATACAAGCGGAGAATATCTGTTTTGCGAAACAAATATCAATCCAAAAAGGTTAAACGACTATTATAAATATCGTGCGCAAGATATAGGGTTTATCTTTCAGTCGTACTTTCTGATAGATTCGTTAAGTGTTAATGACAATATACTTATGCCATTTTTATACAATGGAATTGACTTATCGGGTTCAGTGAAGAAAATGGTAGATAAACTTTTGGACAGCTTTGATATGCTGAGTTTAAAGAATAAGAAGGTATCGCTTCTTTCGGGAGGAGAGCGGCAAAGAGTGGCAATTATGCGGGCAATAATCAAAGAGCCTAAGCTGATAATAGCCGATGAGCCGACAGGAAACCTTGATGAAAGCAATACAGAGTTGGTCGTTAAAGCATTTAAGGATATTGCCGAAAAGGGAACCGCCGTTATAGTCGTCACTCATAATAAATTCTTATCCTTCGGCACGGACACAACATATATGCTTAGGGGTGGCAAATTATATAATGAATAGCGCAGTAAAATTTTTCTTTTATTTTCATCACCTTATAAAAATGGCTACTGTAAACAAAGTGAGATTGATATTGACATCAATAGGAATATTTGTAGCTGTTTTTCTGTTTTCCTCAGGTAAAATTATTACGGATTCTTATTACAGTGAAAGTATGAGAAAAGTTAGTCAGATGTCAGAAAACACCGTAATTGTTAATCCTATGGGGAACAAAGAATTAAAACAAGAACTGGCGGTTTCTGATAAAATAAATTGTATTGATGTATCCACGCTTTCGGAAAAGCAATCAATTTTTTCCGTTTCAATAGGCGATAATCGTTATCTGACGGTAATGGCATATGTGCATGGCGTATCGGAACTGAATTCTGTTATGCCGATTGTTACCGATGATGGCTGTTTTATAAGTGTTGAATCGAATCTGATAAAAGGCAGATTGATTTCTAATAACGATATTCAAACGAAAAATGCCGTCGTGGTTATTGACCGCCTGACCGAGAGCCTTATTTTTTCCGGAGGTAACGGATTAGGTAAATATATTGAAATCGGTTGCGGTGCTTTCGGTGCAACAGTATCGTCACAGTCGCAAGCCAATGTACCTGTGAGATTTGAGGTAATCGGCGTGGTTGAAAATTCATACACAGCCGATGTTGCAAAAATGAAATTGAAACAGGAAATAGACAGCAGTCAGCAAAGTATAACGACCTGCGTATCAATATATTGCCCGTTAACTTCAATCAATGAAAGATTTGCTCGTCAGGATAAGAATAGTCTTTATTTATACAATTTCAACAATCACGGGGAATATAACAACTTTTTATATTACGCACAAACACTGTCAGAAGTCAAAAGCAGAACAGGAAACGGATTTTCAGTAATCACCAAAGATAATCTTTCTGCCGAGTTAGAAAACGAGCTGTCTAATACAAAAACTATCTTGAATATGATCTCCGTTCTTCTTTGCGTAATTTCGGGTATAAGTATTATGAGCATAACGTTCTTTTCAGTAAAGGAAAGAATTCCCGAAATCGGAATAAGAAAGGCTTTTGGTGCAGGAAAACTCGATATAGCCTTTCAATTCGTGTTTGAAATGATAATAATAGCAGTTTTTGCATCGTTGCTCGCAATCGGATTAAGTATTGTAACTTGCAAATTGCTTGAAACGTTCCTTATTGAGATTTTGTATATGACATTTTCCGTGGACATCACTCCTCAAATGATAATTGCACCTCTTTTGGTGGGAATTTTTGAAGCGGTTGTCTGCTGTATCGTCCCCAGCCTATATGCCGCTGAAATTAAAGTGACTGATTCTCTGAGGTTTGAATGATATTTCCCCGTGTGCAGTATGATAATACATAAACAAGCAGTCCCACCGCAATAATCACGGTGGGATTGTCTGTTTTAAAATCTTGATTTTCTCAATCTATCATTATCTTATTTCTTCCTGCCGCCTTAGCCTTATAAAGTCGCTTGTCGGGATATATATCATTTACCGACTTGAACAGATCGAGGCAGATAAGCACCGCACAGTGCTTGTTCTCGCCTTGCTTTTGCAGGGCGGTTATTTCAAACGGCATAAGCGTACATCTGTTCTTGTAAAATGGTTCGAACATGATGTAAGCTATGAATTGCCACAGCTTAATGCAAATCTCCGTTACCGGTACAATCTCAGCCCGTATGTCACAATCATGGCATAGGGGCTGTTTTTACATAAGCGTTGGCAAAACAGATTTACAGTCATCAACAGCGAAAATTATTGCAATATAAACTTATAATTGCATGAATTAGCTGTCACTTTCAAAGATTTCTGTTTCAGCTTTCTCTACCGTATGGTTGTTTATATTAAATTTACTATAATGCTTTATTTTGGGATCGGCAAGTTGGAAGAAATGACAAAATTTATGTAAAAATAAAAAAGCACTTGCTATTTTTTTAAAAAAATGTATAATATATTACAAAACTGTAATGCTTTTAGAAAGAGAGAATGTTATTATGAAAAAACATTCAAGGAGTACTGTATGAAATGAAAAAATGGCTTATTATTTTTGTCACAGCGGTGATTTTTTCCATACCGATACTTTCGGGTTGCGGAGCAGACACGGATATAAAGTCGCAGGAATATATTGTCGCTACTGATATGGTAAAGTATAATTTGCACGGAATCGAGGATTTCGGTTTCAATGTCAATCTTATATCTCGCAATAAAGATATTGACGTTGAGTTTTTGGGCTTTGAGGGTGAAAATACACAAGGACTTTCAGTGCAGCTTAATGATGACAGCTACGAAGAAATAAAGAAGCTTAATTACAACGGCTATTACATAAAGCTTTTAGGTTTTGTTTGCAAAACGGCAGATGACTATGTGAAAATTGACAGCGTGAATTTAAAAATTGACGGAGCAGATAAAAAGTTCGATTTCCCCACACCGATAGAGCATCATCTTAAGAATGACGACGCAGATTCGTATGCTTATGTGCAGGATCATCCTGTTTTTATTTCTACAAATTCATATTCATCGTCAGAATATTGTTTTAAATATTGTGCTGAAGATGAAATTACCGTTCAAAGCTTTGCATTTAATGATTTTTGGCGTATTAAAAGTGCCGTCGTTTCGGTAGACGATATTGAAATCGGCGGAATGGATTCATTACCGCTGACTTTAAAGAAAGGCTCAGAATTATCTGTAAAATGTGTTTTGGATTTTAAAAATCCGGATAATACTGCCGATTATGACAGCATATACTGTGACTCCGTCCTGACCTATGCTTTAAAATCAGGTAAGCAGTTCACGCTTTATAACAATTTGATAAGTCAAAGCATATCCAACGAAGATGATGCAAAGTGCGCTATAGACTATATTTTGAAAAATAATATCAAGTAAGCAATCGTGGCTTCAATTTAAAAGTATTGAAGCCATATTTTTTTACTGCGAAAGGAATCTTATGAGGAGAAAAATAACTCTTATTGTAATTTTGATATTGTTCATATCGGCAATTGTATCAGGTATAATTTGGTCGATAGCACCACAGCTTTTTCTGCAGTCCACTGATGAAAGCCATGATTCTATGCTACCTGAAGTGCAGAGAATTAAGTATCATATACTCGAAGGACAGATTGAGCATACATACGAAACCGATGCGCAGGTCATTTCGGGAATGCCTGAGATTTATATAACGGAAGTGCGTCTTGACAATATAAGCGATTCCGATTTTTCATTGAAAAAGAATAAGGGCGATTCGATAAGTCCAAATGAAATTCTGTATGTATACGGCAATGAAACTCATACGGTAGATTTTAACGGGCTGATTACAGATATTATTTATGAAGGCGGCGAAAACGGCAAATCCGTTACTATAAGATTACTGAATTACGATAATCTGTTCATATCGGCAAATATCGGAATGGAGAAAATAGATAAAATCACTTATGACACTCCTGTCAAAGTAATATTTAACGGCAGTGAGGCACAGGCAAAAATAGATACTATCGGATATGAAATTACCGATGAAAAGCTGCCTGTGAATATATATCTGCCAATGAAACTATATCCCGGCACTCCCGTAAAATTAGTCTTCACTTTGGAGATTAAAGAAGCCGGAATGTATGTGCCTTCAGAAGCTGTTTTTTCTGATGGCGAGGAATATTATGTATATATCGAAACCGAAAATGAACCGGAAAAAACTCCCGTTACTGTAGGACAAAGATTTTCGTCCGAGGAAGATGGAAATAGTTTTGAATATATTGAGATTTTGTCCGGTGTTTCAAATAAAGATGTGCTTATAGTTGAAAAAGTAGATTATTCAGGCCGGCAGTTGAAGGAGTCCTTAAAAAATGAGTGAGCTTATCAAAATTACAAATCTGCGTAAAACATATGATGGTAAGCGGTATGTTTTAGACGGTTTGAATTTTTCAATCGGGAAAGGTGAAATAAAAACAATTTTTGGAGCTTCGGGATGCGGTAAAAGCACCTTCCTTAATATAGTCGGTCTGTTAGACAATTATACAAGCGGAGAATATCTGTTTTGCGAAACAAATATCAATCCAAAAAGGTTAAACGACTATTATAAATATCGTGCGCAAGATATAGGGTTTATCTTTCAGTCGTACTTTCTGATAGATTCGTTAAGTGTTAATGACAATATACTTATGCCATTTTTATACAATGGAATTGACTTATCGGGTTCAGTGAAGAAAATGGTAGATAAACTTTTGGACAGCTTTGATATGCTGAGTTTAAAGAATAAGAAGGTATCGCTTCTTTCGGGAGGAGAGCGGCAAAGAGTGGCAATTATGCGGGCAATAATCAAAGAGCCTAAGCTGATAATAGCCGATGAGCCGACAGGAAACCTTGATGAAAGCAATACAGAGTTGGTCGTTAAAGCATTTAAGGATATTGCCGAAAAGGGAACCGCCGTTATAGTCGTCACTCATAATAAATTCTTATCCTTCGGCACGGACACAACATATATGCTTAGGGGTGGCAAATTATATAATGAATAGCGCAGTAAAATTTTTCTTTTATTTTCATCACCTTATAAAAATGGCTACTGTAAACAAAGTGAGATTGATATTGACATCAATAGGAATATTTGTAGCTGTTTTTCTGTTTTCCTCAGGTAAAATTATTACGGATTCTTATTACAGTGAAAGTATGAGAAAAGTTAGTCAGATGTCAGAAAACACCGTAATTGTTAATCCTATGGGGAACAAAGAATTAAAACAAGAACTGGCGGTTTCTGATAAAATAAATTGTATTGATGTATCCACGCTTTCGGAAAAGCAATCAATTTTTTCCGTTTCAATAGGCGATAATCGTTATCTGACGGTAATGGCATATGTGCATGGCGTATCGGAACTGAATTCTGTTATGCCGATTGTTACCGATGATGGCTGTTTTATAAGTGTTGAATCGAATCTGATAAAAGGCAGATTGATTTCTAATAACGATATTCAAACGAAAAATGCCGTCGTGGTTATTGACCGCCTGACCGAGAGCCTTATTTTTTCCGGAGGTAACGGATTAGGTAAATATATTGAAATCGGTTGCGGTGCTTTCGGTGCAACAGTATCGTCACAGTCGCAAGCCAATGTACCTGTGAGATTTGAGGTAATCGGCGTGGTTGAAAATTCATACACAGCCGATGTTGCAAAAATGAAATTGAAACAGGAAATAGACAGCAGTCAGCAAAGTATAACGACCTGCGTATCAATATATTGCCCGTTAACTTCAATCAATGAAAGATTTGCTCGTCAGGATAAGAATAGTCTTTATTTATACAATTTCAACAATCACGGGGAATATAACAACTTTTTATATTACGCACAAACACTGTCAGAAGTCAAAAGCAGAACAGGAAACGGATTTTCAGTAATCACCAAAGATAATCTTTCTGCCGAGTTAGAAAACGAGCTGTCTAATACAAAAACTATCTTGAATATGATCTCCGTTCTTCTTTGCGTAATTTCGGGTATAAGTATTATGAGCATAACGTTCTTTTCAGTAAAGGAAAGAATTCCCGAAATCGGAATAAGAAAGGCTTTTGGTGCAGGAAAACTCGATATAGCCTTTCAATTCGTGTTTGAAATGATAATAATAGCAGTTTTTGCATCGTTGCTCGCAATCGGATTAAGTATTGTAACTTGCAAATTGCTTGAAACGTTCCTTATTGAGATTTTGTATATGACATTTTCCGTGGACATCACTCCTCAAATGATAATTGCACCTCTTTTGGTGGGAATTTTTGAAGCGGTTGTCTGCTGTATCGTCCCCAGCCTATATGCCGCTGAAATTAAAGTGACTGATTCTCTGAGGTTTGAATGATATTTCCCCGTGTGCAGTATGATAATACATAAACAAGCAGTCCCACCGCAATAATCACGGTGGGATTGTCTGTTTTAAAATCTTGATTTTCTCAATCTATCATTATCTTATTTCTTCCTGCCGCCTTAGCCTTATAAAGTCGCTTGTCGGCAGTTGTGAATATCTCGGTTATTGAATTACTGCTTCCGTACACAGCCACGCCTGCACTGAAAGTAAATTCTTTTCCTTTTTCTTTCTCGGAAAACTCCGAATAGCTTTTGCGTATCCGCTTCATAACCATCATAACAGTTTCGATATTGTCCGTATCAAAGAGGATCATGAATTCCTCTCCGCCGAATCGTGCTATAAGGTCATTTTCCCCGATATTCGTTTTGACCGCATTTGCAAAATGCTTAAGCACATTATCACCGAAAACGTGTCCGTATGTATCGTTTACCGACTTGAACAGATCGAGGTCAATAAGCGCCGCACAGTGTTTCTTTTTCTCGTCCTGCGAAAGCTGATTTTCAAGATATTCTATAAGATAACGGCGGTTTCTTATCTCAGTCAGCGGATCGGTATTTACAGCAAGCGTAAGCTCCTCGCCCATTTTGCTGAGCTGTTTTGCCTGACGTTCAAATTGTACTATCACTATTGCGACCGCAACCATTATGCCTATAAACGCTATTATAAATGAAAACAGCGTGTCAAGCTCCTTATTATCATTAACCATATTCAGCTGAGGAAATTTGCTTCTGACAATAAATGCGGCTATATCTGCAATGAACACCGCCGCTCCCATTATAACTCTGTGCACCGGCTTCATAAAAGTAATAATACCGATTTCCGCAACAAGCATATACACTGCCGTGCTTGCGCCGTATGAAATATACAACATCGGAAACTCGACAAACCCAAGCACAAGAAGTATTATAAACGTAGCGACATAGGTCCTTCCGGTAAAGAAACCGACCAGTGACGATACTATAATTACAAGTGCGCAAGCCGCACAGAAGAAGGTCTGCGGGGTAAATCCGAATATCACCGCATTTGCGGTAAATCCCGCTATATTCGATATACAGCCGGTTAATGCCAATACTATGAACAGCTTGTCACGAAGCTCTGAATTCACAGTATCTGATTTTTTATTCATTGTTAGTGCTCTCTTTCGTTCTTACTTTTCTTTCTGTTTTCTGCCCGTCAATGATGCCGTTTTTCTATATCGGCAAGAATATCGTCTATATCATATCTCTTGTCCTCGTCATCTCTGAATACAAGCGATATATCAGGCTCGGAGCCGCCGTGCGTTACTTCAGCCGTACCCGTTTTTTCCGTCATTTCGAGCAAGGCTTTTTCGTTTTTAACATTTCCGGCTTCAGTTTTCTTTTCCTTTTGCTGCTCTGCTCTGTCCGATTCCATCCTTTTTCTTGCTCCGGCGGAAAAATCCGCTCGGTCTTTTATGTTATCGGCACTTGCCGCTATATTCTTTTTACTGCGCAGATGCTCCGTGAAATCATCCGTTTTACCGTGAGAGCTGTCGGGAACACGATTATACGGCACTTTTCCGTTATCGGATAAAGACGGAACAGCGGCCTTTTTTGCTTCGGTCTTGCTTGCTTTTGGCAGCTTGTGTTCCTCGCTTTCAGGGGGAACATACACCGGCGCTTCTTCCTGCAACTTGACCGTTTCCACCTGCGGTACCGGACGCTTTGACATAATGAACTTCACTATCTCAAATGCTACTATTGCAATACACGGCAGTATGGCGATAGCCATAACGCCAAACGGCGACATTGCAAATCCGATAACAGCACCCCAGAAATCACTGCAATAGTTAACTCTTGCAACAAGCTGGCTTTGTGATATTGTGATATTTTCTCCGCCCTGAGTTTCAACATCAAAGCTCATAACGCCTTCCTTAAGCGTGGAGGAATTTACCTTTGCAAGCTGTGCTCCGCCGTTTTCATACCGATTATATATTATAAGCTCTCCGTTGTTTACCTCGTCGGGCCACACCTTCTGCGCTATAGCGGCTGTGCCTGCCTTAAGCTGATAGAAATCGTTGTCACGCACTATGTAAACATTATATCCGAAAATATCCGGCGCAGCAGAGCCGCCGAATGAAAACAGCATTGATGTAACTACGAGAAATACTGCAAAAACAATTAGCAGTACGCCGATAACTACACCGATACACCTTGCCACAGATGTTTTTTTTATCAAATTTTCCTCGTTTCCGTCAAAAAAGCTATTGACAACAAATCAAAAATACGATATAATAATATAGTCATTTTGGAACTGTATTCCGAAATATGACCATATATATTTTACCACATCGCCTCGCTCTTTTCAAGTGTTAATTGTGCATTATACAATGTTTTGACTTGTGAAGCGGACGCTTTCGGAAAACGGAAAATGTGTGTAAATATATCAGAATATCGGAATAAATATGCTTGTGTAGCACAGTTGGTAGTGCAGCTCATTCGTAATGAGCAGGTCGCAGGTTCGAGTCCCGTCACAAGCTCCATAAAAGTAACCGCCCGGATTTAATGCCCGGGCGGTTTATCTGTTTATAACGCTTGTGTTCCGATTCTTATCATAATCTTTTCGATACGCTTTTTACGGCAGTATGCTTTTTTATTGTTCATAATTTTTCAGCAAATTTGCAATGCTCCTGCCGGCAAGTTCGGCTGAGTATCGAACCTGCTCAATATCATTTGCCAACGCTCCGAATTCTATAACCAGTGAAGCCTCAGCCAGATCCTGATTATAAAACCGATAATCGAAAAGCATAGGCCGTGTTATGCCTTTGTTATCTTTTTCTATCGCATTTTGCAAATATGACGCAAAGCGGAGGTTATCCATATAATCCGGCAATATATCCGTGCCGTCGTCACATCCGCATATTATCATTATCTGCGCCGCTTTTCTGCCGTTGATTTCTGCAACGGGAGCTATTCTCACATCTCCGTCCGCTATTCCGTCACGGTGAATGTCCAGCACTATTTTTATTGACGGATACTCTTTCAGCAGTTCCTCTGTTCGTTCCCTGCTTCTTGAATAAGAGTAGTTGTAAACCGGATCGTCAAAGACCGTTCCGTCGTGCAGCGTGCTTATTCCGTTATCAGCAAGCGTCTGCGCAAGCACCGCCCCTACTCCCACAACACTGTTTGCAGGGCAAAGCGATCTGCCGTCATAATCGGTATCGTAATATCCGTCACTGTCACGTTCGTAGCTTTCGGTCGTATGCGTATGTATTATAAGCACCTGAGGTTCGTTGCTGTCCGACAGCGTGACAGAAGGCTTTTTCTCAGCCTCAGCACCTATAAGCTCCGACGGCAGCTTGGTGCAGTTTCTTATCTGACCGTTTTCGAGGTCTATTACATTGTCGCCGCCAATCTTCCCATAGTGCTTTTCCTTGACCGTACCGTCCTTTGCCGTATATTGTGTAAGATCGTCCTTGTCCTTTCTTATGTTAACGGAAATCAGCCGTGTTTTTACATCGGCGGGAGCGTCGACCGGCACCAGCGTTTCACCGGAAATATCCTGCGTACTGCTTGACGGATTATCGGTCGCAGGCGCTTTCTGCTCCTGCTTTTCAGTCTTTGTTTCATTGTCCGGTTTCTCTGTGCAAGGCTCGGATGAAACCGTATCTTCATCCCTGCCGTCAAATTCGTTTACAGGAACAGCAAGCATAACGCTCAGTGCGGTAAGCTGTCTTAGTCCGTCTGAAACGCTTTTGCCGCTTACCGCTCCGGTTACGGCGTTTTCAGCTACGCCCGTCAGGGTAAACGATAATACCGCCGCCGTAAGCCCAATGCCAAGAACCTTTACAATACCTTTGTTTTTATTACCTCTCATAAGCCTTTCCTTTCGCCAAGTGTTTTCACGGTTGGATTTTTCTTGTTACAGCTTATGATTCATTTTCCGCAAATATTCAGGAATAATTCATCAGCATTGATATGTCGCTGTATGACAGTGACGGACACAGACTGCGGTTCAGCGCACAGGATATTATATGTGCGTACCTGCTTATCTCGGCATCTATATCATATCTTGTCACAAAAAATCTGTCGTTATCGCTTTCATACTCCATAGTGGTGGGAACGCCTACAGCGATTACCGGTATGCCTGCCGCCGCTCTGTCAAGACGGTTCCTGTTGCCTGCGGTACTGCCCGGCGTTATGCCGGTATCCGTGACCTGTATGCTCCTGCAAAGACGCTCCGGCTCACTGCACGCAAGGCTGTCTATCGCTACAATATAGTCCGCTTTTATCTTCTCCGCACAGAATATTGCGTGAAAGACACTGTCTATACCGGAATTTGCCGAAACATCCGTCCTTATTACCGACACATTCCCTATTCCGTCCGCATTGTGCATACTTTCTATAAAATGTGAGGTCGCAAGTACCCTGCCTGCCGCTCTCCAGCCAAGACTGTCAGACGCTACAGACGGGTTTCCAAGCCCCGTGACAAGACATTTTCCTTCCGGTAGGAGCTTGTTAAGCACTGTACACAACGCATGGATCTGACCGTCCGCATAAGGAACGTCCGTACTGTCAACGGTAAAATATCTTCCGCAGGGGCGGTTAAAAAGAGCGGTTTCCTTTTCGGAAACGATTATTTCGGTTATCTTTTCTCCGTAAAGCTCATAGCTTTCACATCTTATTCCGTTTTTGCCCTTTACAAACTCGGTCGCCATATCTGTTCTTCCCGTAAGCTGCATAAAATTTCCTCCCGAAGAATTTTTTCAAAAAAATCGTAAAAAAGTATTGCATTTTCGTTTTGGACGTGCTATAATAAAGCGTATTGTGAAATATAACTATGATTATATGTAGATCTGTATAAAGGAGGTGCCGTAAGTGCCTAACATTAAATCTGCCAAGAAGAGAGTTTTAGTATCTGCTACAAAGCAGGCTCGCAATAAGGCTGACAAGACCGCTCTTAAGACTATTCTGAAGAAGGTTGACGCTGATACTAACGCTGACAACGTTAAGGTTGCAGTTAAAGCAGTTGATAAGGCAGCAGCCAAGGGTATTATTCACAAGAACGCTGCAGCCAGAAAGAAATCTCAGCTTGCTAAGAAGTTAAACGCTGTTTCCTGAGAATAACGATTTAACGTAACGCTCCTGCGGGAGCGTTTTCTTTTTTGTGTTAATTGCAGTAATACAAAAGCATCGGCTTGCATTATTATGTGCCGATGCTCTTTTTTTATCCCGAAATGCTTTTTACCGTATATCCGTTATCAAGCCAGTAGTCGATGACATCGGGCAGTATCGCCGTATTTGTTTCGGATACCGCATGGAGAAGATATACAGCCCCATTGTGCGTTGCGGAGGTTATTCGCCTGTACGCCGTGTCCCTGTCGGGCTGAGCGTCCGTATTCCAGTCGTTGTACGCAAAGGACCACAGCACAGTATCATAACCCATATTTTGGGCAATGCGTAATGTTCTGACCGAAAATTCTCCTCGAGGGGGACGCATCGTAACGGTTTTGTATCCGCCGAAATTGTCGGAAATATAAGTTTCGAGTCCGTGTATTTCTTCAAAGACCATATCATCGCTTATATCCGGCAGTGACGGGTGGGTACAGCTGTGATTTCCGACCTCGTGACCCTCGTTTATCATACGCTGTACAAGCTCCGGACTGCTTTTTACATAATCAAGCGTCACATAGAACGTTGCCGTAACCTTCTTTTCCTTCAGAATATCCAGTATTTTTCCGGTACAGCCGTTTTCATAGCCCTCGTCAAACGTAAGGCAAATTGTCTTGTCATCTTTGCCGAATATGAATCTTCCGCCGTATGACCCGTATTTTTCCTGCGCCTGTGTTGCTCCTACAGGACGGTTATCGCTATCGGTTTCATAGCCCTGACCGTAGCAGACCTTCTCTTTTCCGTCCGTCAGAAAAGCCGTTTCTGCAGGCGTTATGCCTCCTCTGTCATTATGTCTGGCGCTTTGTCCGACAGTATTCTTGTCGGACGTGCAGCCGCACACGAACATTGCCGTCAATACCGTAAATACTGCGGCAGACATTTTTCTGTGCAAAAAAATCACTCCTTTACAGATATAGTATCCGTAAAGGAGCGGTTGTAATTCATTGAAATAAATGGCGGCTTTCGTCAACTGCCGAGATAAGTCTTGACCATTGCCTGTAAAAGCTCGTCACGATCAATATGACGGATCAGGCTGCGGGCGTTGTTATATGTAGTTATATAGGTAGGGTCTTCGGACAGAATATAGCCGACGAGCTGATTTATAGGATTATAGCCCTTCTCCTTGAGCGCACCGTAAACCGTTGTCAGTATTTCCTTCATCTCGTTTTCTCTTTCATCCTTGAGCGAAAACGGCATAGTTTTGTCGATCATCAATATCAGTCCTTTCGTTAATATCTTTTAAAAACCGAAATTATTTTAAGGTTGTTATACTATTATACACTACCGTTCAATAAAATACAATAGCCGATAGCGAATTTTCGTTAAAATCACCAATAGCGGTTCTCATTTTTGGGTAATTGATAAAACTTTACAATTCGCTATTGAATTAATGAATAATTTTTGGTATAATAACAATAACCAGATTTTTCAGGGGGTACAATAATGGCAGAACAGAAAAAAGCGCCATCTACAAACGGCGAATTCAAAACCTCTCCGCTCGGCTTCGACAAAGCCGAAGTAATGGCATACATAGTACAGCACAACAAAGAGCGTAAAGCCCTTAAGGAAGAAAATGAAGAGCTGAAAAGAGCACTCGAAGAAAAACAGCAGACGAATGAAGGTCAGAACAATGAGCTTACAGCAGAGCTTGAAAAGAAAAAGGCTGAACTTGACGCACAGATCCTTGAAAGCAGAAAGCAGGTTCTTGACGAAAGACGCAAGCTGGCTCAGACCGAAAAAGAACTGCACGTTATGCAGGACAAATACTCTGCCCTGACAGAAGAATTCGCAGAATTCAAAAAACAGGCGGCAGCAAAAATAGATAAAGCAAAGCACAGCGGCGGAACGATTGACCCCGCTCAGCTTGCAGAAATTTCCGCAAAAGCAAATGCCGATGCAAACGCTGTAATAAATGACGCACAGAGCAAAGCAAACGAGATTATCACAGCCGCAAAAGCATATTTTGCCGATACGGTAAAGAAAACATACGATTACAAGCAGTCTGTGCTTGAAAAGGCGGACACATTCGCAAATGGAGTTACATCAGGTGCGGCGGTTGCTCCCGCAATAGATATTCAGGCTGTTCTTGCCGGCATAACCGCCTCAGTAAATGAAGCCGTTGAAAAGGCACTTGCCGGAGCAAATGCCGTAAACGATGCGGTAGCAAAGGCTGTTGAAGATACAAAAGCTGTAAACGATGTACTCGCTAAGGCTGTTGAAGAAGCCTCACAAGCAGAAACAGCCACCGATAATGAGGCTGACGTTCCCGAAGAAAAGCTGTCCGATGATGAGGAGCTTATCAATGCAAAAAGCGAGCTTGAAAATATCGGCGGACTTGACGAGAGCGAGCTTGACGCCTACGCTCCTATGGAGATCGAGCCGTATAACTTCGAGCTTAAGCTGGATATGCCGGCTCAGACGGACAATGACGATGACGACGATATGCTGACAGACAACAACGGTCTGCTCAGCTCATTTGAGATAGTTTCGGGTGACGATGACATTTCTGCGGATAACGTAGATACCGGCGATCTGCTCGTTGAGGAAACTCCTGCGGCAGATGATATAGCCGATTTGCTTGCAGAGGAGCCTGTTGTAGCATCTGCTCCCAAAGCCGATGCTGCTCCTGTTGCGGATGATTTCACCGACCTTCTCGCAGAAGAACCTGCGCCTGCTCCCACAGCTAAGGCAGAACCTGCTCCTGCAGCCGATGATTTCAGCGACCTGCTCGCAGAAGAGCCTGCTCCTGCTCCCGCAGCTAAGGCAGAGCCTGCTCCCGCAACCGATGATTTCAGCGACCTGCTCGCAGAAGAGCCTGCTCCTGCTCCCGCAGCTAAGGCAGAGCCTGCTCCCGTAGCCGATGATTTCAGCGACCTTCTTGCAGATGAGCCTGCTCCCGCAGCTAAGACCGAACGTACTTCCGACCGCAACGGTGACAAACCGAAAGAAAAGCTGAATGAAAGTCGTTCAATGGGTGTTGCCGGCAAGGAAGAAAAGGTGAACGATCCCTGGAAGGATCTCGAAGCACAGATGAACGGCATGACGATTACTCCTCCGCCCTCATCTAAACCGTCTGACGATGACGGAATGACTTCCTCGTTTGACGATCCTACCGCTCCCGCAGCTTCCGCTAAGGAAGAAAAGATTGATATGTCCGATTATTCATCCATGCTCGGCGGAATTAATGACAATATGACCACCAACACGGCACAGTACGATCCTTCGTGGGATCTCAAGATGATGGAAGGTCTTAACGACAATGACGATGACGACGACGAGATGAGCTCGGATAACGTGGGATTCTTCGACCTTTAATCAAAAGTAAATATCATATGCCGGAAAGTGTATGCTTTCCGGCATAATAAATTCAATGCGAACAGGAGTATAAACTTGGAACTTAACACAAGCGAACTTAAAGAAAAGGCAAAAACGCTAAGAGCCGGCGACAAGATAGAACTGAGCGGTACTGTATACACCTCCCGTGACGCCGCACACAAGCGTATAAAACAGCTTATTGACGAAGGCGGAGAACTGCCCTTTGAAATAGACGGTGCGGCTATTTACTACGCAGGCCCGACCGGCACTAAAGAAGGAATGGCAATAGGCTCATGCGGTCCTACAACATCGGGCAGAATGGACCCCTACGCTCCCCTGCTGCTCGATATGGGGTTATCCGCAATGATAGGAAAGGGAGAACGCAAGCCTGCCGTAGTAGACGCCATAAAACGCAACGGTGCGGTATACTTCTGTGCCATAGGCGGTGCAGGCGCACTCGCCTGTCAGTGCATAACCGGGTGTGAGGTAATAGCCTTTGAGGATCTGGGCTGTGAAAGTGTGAAAAAGCTGACTTTCGATAAATTCCCTCTTATCGTTGCAATCGACGCTGTCGGCGGTAACATTTTTGAAACCGGCAGAAAGCAGTACGCAGAGGTCTGATTTAAGGATTTTTATATAAAATATCACGGCGTTTTTGAAGAACGAAAAAAATCGAAAAAAATTTTAAAAAAGTGTTGACAAACGCAAAGCGCTGTGATATAATATAAAAGTCGCTGATACAGAGTGACAAAAAACAGAAAGATATGGCGGTATAGCTCAGTTGGCTAGAGCACTTGGTTCATACCCAGGGTGTCGTTGGTTCAAATCCGACTGCCGCTACCATTTCTACGGCCCGTTGGTCAAGCGGTTAAGACATCGCCCTTTCACGGCGGAATCATGGGTTCGATTCCCGTACGGGTCACCACACTACGATACTCCCGAATGGCTTTACAGAGCCGTTTGGGAGTGTTTTTTGTACGGATTTTGGTCTTGGTCTTTATTTGGTCTTTATTGCAAAGCAACAAGGTTCCCGTTGCTGTTCGAAATCTTTGATTTCGGTAACAGCAGAGGTTCTTATTTTTAAATTATGGTCTTTAAGCAGGAAATTCGGCTTTTTTGCCGCCCTGCTTTTCTTTTTTGTCAAAGATAAGTGCGTCGGCGATTGCCTGGCTCGTCGTTGCCTTTGCTTCTTGGAACATATGACAGTAGATGTTCGTTGTCGTTGAAACCTGCGAGTGTCCCAAATCCCCCGATGCTGCAACCACATCAACGCCCGCATTGATGAGCAGGCTTGCGTGTAAGTGCCTTAACGAGTGAATGTCGCAGAACCTTATGCTGTTCTTTTCGCAAAACTCCTTGAACCAGAAGTAGGGAGTATTGTTGTTCATAGGGCTTCCGTCCCACTTGATGAACAGATGGTCGTAGTCCTGCCACTTATCGCCAATTCCGGCGCACTGTTCGTCCTGTTCCTTTCTCAGTTCCCACAGCATATCCATAACGTACTGCGGGTACTTCTGCGTTCTCTGGGACTTCTTTGTTTTCGTTGTGTCGGTATAGATACCGTTCTTTGCCGCCTGCACCCACCCGTACAGCGTTCCGTACGCTATCTTCAGCCCCTCGCCGGTTCGCTTTAACCCTATTTCCAGCACCGGCTTTACTGACTGCTCCATGTAACTCCTGTCGTATTTCTTTGCTTCTGACATGTCCTTCACCCTCCTGATTTTAGTATGTTATTTTGAGCGTGTGGTGTCAAGTTTTATTATACAACATCACCTTTTAATTTCTTTTGGCTTTTTTCTTTTTATTAAAAAACATATTGCAATACGTGTATTTATGTGATATAATAAAATAGATTAAACGCCTTGCATAAGGCAATAAATGTTCAAAACAGAAAAGGAGTAATTATATGGCTGCTTTAAAATCTATGTTTCATGAAGGCGCACCCTATGCTTTTGTTTCCTACTCGCACAGAGATGAGATCGTGCTTAAGACGCTAGAACAGATTCAGCAGGTTTACAACATCTGGTGGGATGGAGAAATGCTGGCCGGAGACAGGTGGGACAGCGAAAGAGCAATGCCTGCAATTGAGGGCTGCAACTGCGTTCTTGCTTTTTACAGCCACAGCTATATCAACAGTATTCTTTGCCGTAACGAGATCGAAACCGCATTGAAGTTTGATAAGAAGATCATTCCTGTTTCGGTCGAAGGCGTAAGCCTCCAGCAGCTCATTCTTGACGTGGAGTCAAAGCTGGACGCTGAAAGTGAAGATCTGAAAAGGATCCACAAACTATGCATGGACATCGGCGGCGGAGAAAAATCCACTAGCGGCAACAAGAAGCTTTACGTGAACCTTAAAAGCACGGAGTGGTCGGACACACTTTACAGGTCTCTTGAGCCTTACCTGAAGCCTTCCGTTTACATGAGAGACTGGCTGGTAAACACCGAAGAATACAAATTAATGACAGAATACCTGACAATGCTTGAAAATGGTCTCGACCCCGAAGTTGATTCGGATGAATCCGATGAAACAAGCACTGAATATATATTCCGGTTCCTTGCTGGTATGAGTTATGCACTGGAACACAAGGGCGAGGTAATGCCTGTCTCTTATACACATCTGACGCTGCCGACGATCTTACGCG
>ENA-UAPL01000399-UAPL01000399.1-human-gut-metagenome-genome-assembly--contig:-NODE-399-length-20090-cov-15.282456_pt1 | contig 20090 bp, 14 predicted proteins | sample MGYA00243480_ERZ654577 | MGnify/ENA primary metagenome ERZ654577 (study PRJEB26926, sample SAMN06164678) | human gut metagenome | biome: ENVO:00009003; feature: ENVO:2100002; material: ENVO:00002003...
AAAAGTGATGTTGTCCACTCCCCTTGAAACTCAGGAAATCTGAGATTTGGGACATTAAGGACTTTTCGTCCTTGATTTTTCTCATGCTCGGCAGAGTTCAAGCAAGCTTGACTCTGCTCTCGCTCACTCGAAAAATTGAGTTTCTTATGTTCGTTATTTTTTGTCGTTGTCATTTCTAATCCTTAATTTGGTCGTTCTGAAATAGTCCACCAGCTTGGTGGACAAATTATTTCCCTAAAATTTCCACAAGTTGTGGAAGATTTCAGTTCTCCTTTGGATTGAGGTCGAAAGGAAGCAGAGGCATATCGTCATCACCATTATTAAATCTGTCGAAATCAGAAATATATGAACGGTCTTGGATGAGCTTATATTTCTCATATTCTCCATAAGCCTTTGCTCTTGCTTCATCTTGCGAAACAGTTCCTGCCGAAGGGTTTGCCTCATAGTCCATTGCCGCAAGGAACTGGGCAAGTCGCTTTCGCCAATCTTCCATTGTTGTAATGACATGGCGTTGGGCACGAGTCTCAGCAAAGTCAAGGAATGAAGTAGTTATGCCATTGAGTTGTTTAAGTTCGCTATCCGACAAATAGTTCTTGGCTACAATTGTGTCCGACTTTTGTACTCGTCCGTTAGGTGCTTTTTTCCATGTGGTAAGCCCCATATGTGGTTGTTCGGCATCAGCTCTGTTAAAGACAATCTCTGCTGCGGTATGATGTGTGACAGCCAAGTGCATCATATTCTGCACCATCTTGAAGAACAATTTGGTACTTTCTGATTTTGCATCATAATCAGCACTACACTCTGCATATACATCCGTTATCTTCTGATAGTAGCGACGTTCAGACGTCCGTATCTCACGGATGCGTTCCAGCAAGTCATCAAAGTAGTCCTTGCCGAAATGCCTGCCTTGTTTCAAGCGTTCGTCATCAAGTACATACCCCTTGATGATAAACTCCTTCAACACAGAAGTTGCCCATATACGAAATTGAGTTGCTTGATAGCTGTTCACACGGTAACCTACGGCAATAATGGCATCAAGGTTGTAGAACAAAGGAGTACGTTCCACATCACGCTCACCCTCAAGTTGAACTTGTTGAATTTTTCTACAAGTTGCCTCTTTTGTAAGTTCTCCGCTTTCATAAATTTGAGAAAGGTGATAAGCAATCGTTGCCCGGTCTACGCCAAACAAACCTGCCATGCGTTTTTGCGACATCCAAAATGTCTCGTTGTTGAATATCACTTCAATGCGGGTTTCACCTTGTGCTGTTTTATACAGCAATATGTTGGATTCCAGTGAGTTTTGGATAAGTTCTGTGGTAGAAACGGACTGCGAAAAATATTCTCTTGCTTGTTGCACCAGAGGTTTCTTTCCGTCTGCATTTTCAGCTATAATCATGCACGCCATACGAGACAAACGGAATATGTTCACCTTTCTATATGCACCACTACCGAGCTTGACCATATCAACCGTTTGGTTGAAATGGTCATCAATCTTCATGCCTTTTTGATTGGCTACGGCAATTGCCTTATTTATGACATTTTGGAATTTCCAGTTAGTAGAATATCCCATAGCATTACAAAGGTCGCGCGAACTCCAATATTCCTTGTTGTTTTCGTCAGTCCTGCGGATAGCATCAAACGTAGGACGCATTTCTGGTATATTATCTTTCTCAGCCATATAAAACGTTCTTCTAAAATTGTCCCAACCTGGTACAAAAAATTCATTCCACCAATCCCAACTCTTTCAGATAGCCTTCAATCTCCTTGTCAAGGTCGGCTCGTTTGGCTTCCAGCTCCTTGATTTCTTTCATGACAGCGTGGATGTCGATAGGTTCTTCTTCCTCGAAAGTATCTACATAGCGAGGAATGTTGAGATTGTAGTCGTTCTCTGCCACTTCTTGCAGTGTGGCGAGATGGCTGTACTTTTCTATCTCCTTGCGCTCACGATAGGTGTCAACAATCTTCTTGATATGCTGCGGACGGAGTTTGTTCTGGGTCTTGACCTTTTCAAACTCCTTGCTGGCATCAATAAACAGAATGTTGTCATCCTCCTTACGGCATTTCTTGAACACCAAGATACAGGTCGGGATGCTTGTGCCATAGAAGATGTTGGCAGGAAGACCGATGATGGCATCCACATAGTTCTTCTTCTCAATGAGGAAACGGCGGATTACGCCCTCGGCATTGCCACGGAACAACACGCCATGAGGAGCGACACAAGCCATTGTGCCACCCTCGTTGAGGTGGTAAATCATGTGGAGAATAAAGGCATAGTCGGCTGTCTTGCGTGGTGCCAAGCGTCCAGCCTTGCTGAAACGATCATCGTTGTTGAACTTGTCGGCAGCACTCCATTCAGCAGAGAAGGGAGGATTTGCTACCACAGCGTCAAACTGTGTATCGCCAAAAGCATCCGCCTCCAAAGTATCGCCATTCTCTATGCGGAAATTGCTGAACTTGATGCCATGAAGGAGCATGTTCATACGAGCCAAGTTGTAGGTCGTAGGATTTTTCTCCTGTCCGAAGATCTCGTTTGCATGACCGATGCTTGCAGCACGAAGCAGCAGCGAACCACTACCGCAAGTAGGGTCATAAACATTGCGCAGACGAGCGTGACCAATGGTCACAATCTCTGCCAAGATACGGCTCACTTCCTGAGGAGTATAGAACTCACCAGCTTTCTTGCCAGCACCAGCGGCAAACTGGCTAATCATATACTCGTAGGCATCACCGAGAATATCAATCTCTTGCGATGCTTCCACACCAAAGTCAATATCATCAAGTGCAAGAAGAACATTGCTGACCAAAGTATTCTTGTCATCGGCAGTCTTGCCCAACTTGGGTGAAGCAAGGTCAATGTCAGAGAATAGACCTCCAAAGTCTTCTTCGCTGTCCTGTCCGAGGGTACTATCCTCAATACGCTTCAATGAGCGTTCGAGCATAGGCAATATATTTTCTTTCTTTTTAATGCGCTCAATGACAGACGAGAACAGGAAGTTCGGCTCAATGAAGTAGCCGATGTTCTCCAGACATTCGGTCTTGACAACCTCCTGAAGTTCTTCTATATCTTCGTCTTTCTCCATTGCCCACAGTTCTTTAAATGTGACTTCATCATCCACCAATGCGTCATTGGCGTGTTGCTCTATCTTCTCCGACAAATACTTGTAGAAGATAAAGCCAAGGGTGAAGTACATAAAGTCGCTGGCAGACATATTGCCACGCAGCTTATTTGCAACTTCCCAAAGTTGGTCACGGAGTTTCTGTTGTAATTCTTCGCTCATATCGTTATTTCTTTTTTTCGATTTTTATGGCATCAGCCAATGTAACTTTATTGACGTTTCCATTTGCCGTGAAATATGAATCACGGTATTTCGTATTTGGATGTTCATCAATAGAAATGACAGCATTCCAATAAGAAACTGGGGTAATGTCACTTCCTGGGTCTAAACAGAAGATTTTTTTATTTTGTCATTTCGGGTTTCATATCCTATTGCTAACAAAGCGTGTCCGACAACTTTATTATAATCAACCCCTATCATTAACGGTTTGTTGTCATCAATGCATCTTTTTAATGTTACTATTGCTTCTTGTCGGCTTGCAATATAATTGCAATCGACAATACTTTTTGCAGCAAATTGCAGTCCGTCTTTTATATCATCGGCAAAACCAAGCCCTATTCTGATAAGTCCATCTTGCCTTTCAAGAAAATTTCTAATAATACGTCCCTTTGAAGTGGAACGCTTAATATTATTTCCTTCTCTCACCTGTTTGTATGTAAATATGCGCAATATAATCAAATACATCATTAGAGAATATACTGCACAAGCACCATCAAGTTCACCTTGTCGCAGATGAACTTTTGAGATGCCTCCTAATCTTACGCCATCAGGCGTAAGTTCTAATGTATCTATTATTTTAATCATTCTATTCCCAACTAAATGTTCTTATAATAGAACGCAATTTATCGAGTATTCTTGTCAATGCCTTACGCTTTTTTATCAGTCCCAAGTGTTTCTCTTTCAATGCCTCTTGTATAATTTCTGGCTGTTCCTTTTGCAAGTAGTCATATTCAGAGAGATAGTGATTGAGCACGGATACATCCAAATCCTCATCCTTTGCAAGCGTATTGACAGCATTGTTACGTTCGGTGACGATGTAGTTATTCAACCGTTCTTCAAGGTCGCTTGTGCCATCAGCCTTCTGTTTGCGAGCCATGAAATTGTCACGGTCGTCATCCACATTTTTCTGAATAAAACCGTCAATGAGTTTTGCCTTACTGCGAAGTTCGGCATCCTTTATCATGGTGTCGATGATGTGCTTACGCCTCTCTTCGTAGTCCTCGCTATACGGATTGAGGTCGGCAATCAACTCCAGAATGTAAGCCACATTGATGATGTCGCTATGCAGGAGTTCCAAGCAAAAATCAATATCGCCCATACCAGTTGCGGTTTCTTCATGAGGGTCTGGCTCACCAACCATACTTGGTTCTTCCTCTGGAACTTGATAACCTTTCTTTGGATCATCGTTCTTGACTGCAAACGAATCGTATATATCAAGATACTTGCTGCGGAAGTCCATAAACTGCTGCTCGCTCATTCCGAGGTCTGGAGCATCCTCTTCAAACTCTTCATATACCTGTATCTCGGCGTGCTTCTTGATGATGTCACGGAAGGCAAGGACAAACCGCTTCTTGTCGTTCTCGCTCTGCAAATAGTCCACATAGTGCGGTTCGGGATAATGCTCCAAGAAGTTCTTTGTCAGTTCTTGATAGTGGGTTTTGACATCATCAAATGGTGGTCGCACAATATATTCTATTGGGTTGCCATTGCTGAAAAGTTTGATAGACTCGTCCACCTTGCTTTTCAAGTCACGGAAACAAACAATCTTGCCGAAGCGTTTCTTCTCGTTCAACACACGGTTGGTACGACTGAACGCCTGCAACAAACCATGATACTCCATGTTTTTGTCAACATAGAGAGTGTTGAGTTTCTTGCTGTCAAAGCCAGTAAGGAACATACCGACAACCAAGCAAAGGTCAAGAGGCTTCATGTCTGCCTTCTTTTTCTTCATGCGAAGGTTGATGTCATCATAATACGCACGGAAGTTCTCGGTAGTAAAACTTGTACCATACATATCATTATAGTCATCCATGATGGCTTGAAGATCATCGGCCTCGCCCGTGCTCTCGCTCACATAGCGGCCAGCGTTCATGCCAGTCAAGGCGTCGTCCTGGCTGCTGTTGGCTGCGTATGTGAACACGGCTCCAATCCTAATCTTCGGATTCAGACTCTTGAATATCTTGTAATAACGGATCAGTACAGGCACTGACTGCACGGCAAACAATGCGTCAAACTCCCCATCGAATGTTGACTTATTGAAATTATTAAGGATAAATTTTGCTATCTCCGTCATACGGTCTTGGTCGGCATTATCCACATCCTCATTGCCGTGGTAATACTCCACAAGAAAACCAAGCACATTTTCGTCAGCAATGGCATCCTTTATCAAGTATTTGTGAAGACAGTTGCCAAAGATTTCTTTTGTGGTATGTCCGTCCACCGCATTCTCAACAAAGATAGGTGTGCCAGTAAAGCCGAATATCTGAGTGTTGTCGAAGAACTTCACGATGTTCTTGTGGCAATCTCCGAAATGGCTTCGATGACATTCATCGAAAATCATCACGATGCGAGAATGACGTATTTCCTCAATACGACTGCTATACCACTGCTTGCTGACAGCTGCATTAAGTTTCTGTATGGTGGTAATGATAATCTTTGAATTGCTGTGCAGACGCTTCACCAATTCGTCTGTGTTGTCGGTACTGTCAACGGCACCAGGCTCAAAGGCCTCGTATTCGGCTTGGGTCTGCGTGTCAAGGTCGTGGCGGTCAACCACGAACATCACCTTATCCACATCGTCCGACTCGGATACGAGTTGGGCAGCCTTGAATGATGTCAAGGTCTTCCCTGCACCAGTTGTATGCCAGATGTAGCCGTTGTCGTTGGAGTTTTCCACACGGTCGAGTATCTTCTCCACCGCATAGAACTGATAAGGGCGAAGCACCATCAGGCATTTGTCTCCCTCATGCAATACTATGTACTTGCCAATAATCTTACCCAAAGTACACTTGTCGAAGAACACTGTGGCAAACTTCTCCAAGTCGTTGAACGGAACGTTGGCGGCATCCGTCCAGTTGAATGTGAACTTATAGCCACTATTCGGGTTGTTGGCGAAATAGCGAGTGTTTACACCATTGGATATGACAAACAACTGGATGTAGTCAAACAGTCCATGGAAAGAAGTCTTGTGATAGCGTTGTATCTGGTTGTATGCCTGTTTCAGTTCCACACCTCTGCGCTTCAGTTCTATTTGAACCAAAGGCAGACCATTGATAAGTATAGTCACATCGTAACGGCATTTCTTTCTGCCCTCAACCGTGATTTGATTGGAAACTTGAAACTCGTTCTGACACCAGTGAGTGCGGTTCAAGAACTCCACCCACAGACGTTCGCCGTTTTCCAGTTCAAGCGGAAATAGGTCACGCAGTTTCTTTGCCTTTTCAAAGCGAGTGCCACCTTCAAGATAGATAAGTATCTTTTCAAACTCAGACTCCGTAAACTCTGTGCGTCCAAGTTCCTCCAATTTCTTCTTGTTGTGTTTCTCCAACTGCCTTTTGAAATTGGCAGATAGGTTCTTCTCCTCTTCAATATGAACATACTCGTAGTTCATCTTTTGAAGAGTTGCAATAAGTCCGTTTTCGAGGGCAGCTTCACTTTGTACAGACATATCTTATCTTTTTATCGTTACACTTAATTAGAGCATGGCTATTCATTCATTTGTAGAAAATGAATATCCAAGGCATTCTCTATTTTGTTTATGGCTTCAAGCGAAAGATTCTCACGCCCTTTTAAGATTTTTGAAATGTACTGTTGGGTACAATTCATTTTCTCTGCCAACATCTTTTGAGTCATTCCAAGTTCCTTCATTCTTGCTGACATGATATTGGCTATCATCTGCGAATGGTTAAACCAAGGTTTTTCTTCTTGGCTCATTTGTGCTCCTTTATTTCGAACAGGAGATATTGTTTCCTTTATCATCTTAGACGTATTCCGCTTTGTACCATTTATATTTGGCTATTGCCATTTCGCCTACAAAGATAACTGATTTTAATGAGAAAGCACAACTGTAGGGTAGTTTTCTCTTTTATGTGTGAAAATAATATGTTGAAATTGATATTATGACACTTTTACCGAGGCTTATACAGGTAATCTCTTAATAACTCGGCAAAAATATAAAAGCAAAAATCCCAACCACTTATTATCAAGTAGTCAGGATTCTGTATGGTGCGCCTGACAGGACTCGAACCTGCACGTCGGGAGACACCAGATCCTAAGTCTGGCGCGTCTACCAATTCCGCCACAAGCGCATTTGCGGGTGCAAAGTTAGCTATATTTTTTGACTTTAAAGAATTATGCAAGAGGTAAATTAAGGTGCAATTTGCCAACAAAGGGACAAAAACCTCGCGGAAGGGGGAGATAATACAGAAAAAAAAACGTAACTTTGCCCCTCGTTTTAGCGGCCACGCCCGATATGCAACGGGACAGAGAACCATCAGGTAGCCACACAGGGCAAAGATTCGCCAGGTAGCCACAAGGCAGCGAGCCAACAGGCACCCTCGCCCCCACCCCACTCGGATGATCGCACAAGGACGGGCCGTCATAATGTAGTCAACATGATTCTAACAAAACAACTATTCCTCTCCATCGCCATCCTCCTGGCCTCCCACCTCTCATTGTCAGCGCAATCGGACGCGTGGAGACCGTCAGAACACTATACGAACATGGTAACACAATTTGAGAACCGCAACGATATCGACACCTCCACCATCGTCATGCTGGGCAATAGCCTGACCGAGTTTGGAGGCGACTGGAGCGAAAAACTGGGAAGGCCCGGCATCGTCAACTACGGCATCATGGGCGACAACACCCAGGGAATGCTCCGCCGACTCTATCAGATCACACCCCACCACCCGAAGGCTATCTTTCTGATGGTCGGCACCAACGACGTGACGGGCGAGGAGACTGACGAGGAGATCTTTGAGAAATGCCGCAGCGTGATCGACGCCATCCGCACGCAGACCCCGCAGACGCGTCTCCTGGTGCAGAGTCTGCTGCCCGTGAACCTGGAGGTGAAGTTGTGGAAGATACTGGAGGGACAGGAGGCGAAGATCGTCGATATCAACCACCGGCTGCAGGACTACTGCGAGCGGCAGCAGCTGACCTTCATCAACCTCCACCCGCTCTTCACTACCGAGGACGGACTCACCATGCGGGCAGACCTTACCACAGACGGGCTCCACATCAACGAGGCGGGCTACCGTATCTGGGCCAGCGTCCTGCAGCCCTATTTGGAGGAAATTCTCACTGCTCAATAAGCAAAGAATACCCACTACTTTCGATCGTTAGGTTGGCAAACACTTTCTTGCCGCTGTGAGCTGAGACACCATACCCGCTACCTTGGCAGTGATAGTCAGGGCCCCAGGAGCCCTGCCTCCACGTATCCCCTACGTATCGACCACGTATCAACCTCCCTTCGAACAAATATCGTTTACGTATCGTTTCCGTATTGTTTCCGCTTCCGGAAGCGAGAACGATAGGAGGACGATAGGAGAACAATACGGGATTGATACGGGATCAATACGGGATCGATACGAGAATGATACGAGACGACTCCCAACTGAGGTTTTTAACAAGATATTTAACTTTTTCATCAATATTTCTTTGTATTATATTTTACATTTTGTTTACTCGCCACACCCCATCTTTCATGCAAAGATGACTGACACATCAATAGTCAAGGCGCAGCAACTATACAAAGATAATCCCGCACCCTGCCAAAAGCAAGACGATTAGCATGAATTAACGACCCATTAACTTTTTCTCCGTATCCATTTAACAAAGGCCGCATCAGCCAAAAACTGTCCATTACTGCCTTTCCCCATATTCTTCCCTAAGTTCTGCCCAAAAGCAAGCTGGCACTTCCGACGACGCCTGCCGTCACGACATGCGCCTCATGGCGGATTCAAACCGCAAACAAACACAACAAATAAAAGAGAAATATTTTTGCCATTTTAACAAAAAACACACAGTACAAGTTCACCAAATGAGTATCGAAACGTTCCACTTGCAAAGATTGATTTTTTGTCTCTTGCAATACTTGGGATCGACTCTGAAGACTGTAGGGGGAGATAAAGAAAAAAGAGTCGTGCAAAGCACAACTCTCCTTAAAATGTAGCGGGAGGGGGTCACGATCCCTCGACCTCCGGATTATGAATCCGACGCTCTAACCAGCTGAGCTATCCCGCCAAAAATGCTTCTACAACTCTCACCCTAGTGGATGATTTTCAAAAGCGAGTGCAAAGTTACGAAGAAAAAACGAACCGTCCAAATTTTCCGCATGATTTTTTATCCAAGAAACCATTTTTGTTGTTTTTACCGCCCTCAGAGAAGCACAAAAGCACCCCTTTCGAGGGTTTCGCCATCCCGAACGCATCCCGAGACCATCCCGAACGAATCGTGAACACTTCCTGCTCGCCACCAAGTATTCTAAAGCGACGCAATGGCGCACGCGCAAAATTATCTCGGCATAATTTCATAGGTTGGAGAAAAAACAATACCTTTGCATGCGAATAAATCAAGCTGCATGCGGCCATAGGAGGGCAAGGCCTTCGTTGCGCCCGCCAAGCAGCATCAAGACACCATTACCAAACAAATCGATCACAATATTCATCAATTTATCAAGATCATGAACAGAAAAAGCATTTACGCCACATTGTTCCTCACGTTCCTCCTGGGCATAGGAGGACAGACCGCCCTTGCCCATACGGGCGGATTGGACGCAGGATATCGCGATAACCAGACGGCTGCCAGCCTCATCCAGGCAGGCGAAGCAGAGGGAGCCAAGATCCTTGCCGCTCAAGCCGAGACCTCGCTGCTGCACCTCGACGAGGACGCCGTCCTCTATGCCACCATCGCCAACCAGTCGCAGACCATGATGGCGCGCCCCGCCGTCGTCTGCACATGGAACGGGAAGCTGGTGGGCAAGACGGTGCTGACCAACGGCCTGAAGGGGCTGGACCAGCAGACCGTGGCCATCCACATCTCTGCCGCTGACCTCGACAAGGTGTTGGGCGAGGACGCCAAGAAGGGAGCGATCCGTCTGGAACTGGAACTCATCGACGAGGCCCAACCTCTGAAGACGGCCTGCAGCGCCTCCTACGTCAACATCACCCGCGCCGAGTCGTTCTACACCCGCCGCATGGTAGTGGAAGAGGGAACGGGCGCCTGGTGCGGATGGTGCGTGAAGGGCATCGTGGGCCTGCGCTACATGAACGCGACCTATCCCGACCAATTCATCGGCATTGCCGTACACAACGGCGACATGTACACGGTGAACAACTACAAGACCTGGCTGGCGAAATATTTCGACGGCTATCCCAACTGCCTCGCCAACCGCAGCGGCAAGGCCTTCATCCCCGAGGCCGCCAACCTGGAGCGCCGTCTGAAGGCGATGGACGAGAAGGCAGAGTGCGACATCCAGTTCACGGCACAGTTGGCCGACGGCACCATTAGTTTCCATACCACCACGACGTTCCTTACCACCAAGCAGGAGAGTAACTATCGTATGGCCTACGTCGTCTGTGAGGACCAGTTGCCCATCACGCAGAACAACTACTATGCGGGCGGCGAGAATGGCGAGATGGGCGGTTTCGAGGATCTGCCCAAGAAGGCGGAGATCAAGGTGGACGACGTGGCACTCGGCATCTACCCCTCGCCGGAGGGCATGGAGGACGTGCTCCCGCAGACCATCGAAGCGGAGCAAGCCTATGAGCACGCCTACTCCATCGATGCTCCCTACCACGACGAGGACGACAACCTCTGGGCCGCCGTCCTGCTCATAGACGGCGCGACGGGAGAAATCGTGCAGGCCGCCAAGGCCAAGGTGCTGCCCGCCACGGCGATCCAGGGCGTAGCCGACCAGACCGCCACCACTCCTCGGGAGGGCATCTTCAACCTTCAGGGCCAGAGACTGCGCTCGCTGCAGCAGGGCATCAACATCGTCAATGGCAAGAAGGTCCTGAAGCGATAAAGTCCTCATTCAAGACGAGGACACACAACCTATCGGAGTAGGAGGCAAGCACCGCCACGGCGCCAGCCTCCTACTTTTTCGTTTTCACCAGACAAAGGCCTGGCCATATAGGCCATGAAGAAAAGCGATTAAGGACCAAAAATGTGACAACCAAAAACGCAAGAAGGCCTCAACGAGCGATTTGGGATTAAAAAAACGAAAAAAGAAGCACACGTCGAATATTTTTCGTAATTTTGCATTTCGTAACCGCCTTGCGCCATGCCGCCACTCCCTTTGCGGGGGCGGCCCACGCTCACGGGCGACCACCAACGATATGTTTCGGATCAAGAAATTAGACCTATTCATCGCCCGCCAGTTCGGCCAACTGTTTGCCGGCACGTTCTTCATCAGCCTCTTCGTGCTGATGATGCAGTTTCTGTGGCGCTATGTCGATACGCTTATCGGCAAGGGTCTCTCCGTCGATGTACTGGCGGAGTTTTTCTGGTACATGGCCCTGATCATGGTGCCGCAGGCCCTCCCCCTGGCCATCCTGCTCAGTTCGCTCATCACCTACGGCAACCTGGGCGAGAGCAGCGAGCTGACAGCTATCAAGGCGGCAGGCATCTCCCTGCTCCAGTCGATGCGCGGACTGATCGTCGTGAGCGTCTGCATCGCTTTCGTCTCGTTCTATTTCCAGAACAACGTCGCCCCCAACGCCCAGCTGAAGCTCGCCCAGCTCATGCTGTCGATGAAGCAGAAAAGTCCGGAGCTGGAGATACCAGAGGGCATCTTCTACGACGGCATCCCCCAGACCAACATCTACGTGGGAAAGAAAGACCTGCAGACGGGCAAACTCTACAACATCATGATCTACCGCATGACCGAGTCGTACGAGGACCAGGCCATCATCCTGGCCGACTCCGGCATGCTCCAATCTACTGCCGAGAAGAAGCACCTCGTGATGAACCTCTATAGCGGAGAGTGGTTTGAGAACATGCGGTCCGAGGAGCTCTCGGGAAGCGCAGCCGTGCCCTACCGCCGCGAGACGTTCGTCCACAAACGCCTCATCATGGACTTCGACGGCGACTTCAGCCTGACCGACGCAGCAGGGTTGGCAGGCAACGCGCGCACGAAGAGCCTGCAGCAGATACAGACCGACATCGACTCGCTCAACCTCTCGGGCGACAGCATCGGCAAGATGTACCTCCGCGACGCAGAGAACTTCTACTACGAGGGACGTCCCCTCACACCCCACCTGCTCAAGATGGCGCGGCAAGAGGCGGCAGCCAAGACAATGGACTTCGACACGCTCTTCGCACGCCAGAGCCAAGACGCCCGCCGCATGTGCGTGGACAGGGCGCTGAGCACCGTGCAGGCCGAACTGACCGACCTGCAGTTCAAGAGCATGATCACGAGCGACCTGGACAAAGACATACGCCAGCACGAGATAGAGTATATCAACAAGTTCTCGCTCGCCCTGGTATGCATCATCTTCTTCTTCATCGGCGCACCCCTGGGAGCCATCATCCGCAAGGGCGGACTGGGCATCCCCATCATCGTGGCCGTCGTGGTCTATATCATCTTCTACATCCTCGACAACACGGGCTACCGCATGGCGCGCCAGGGATCGTGGGCGATATGGTTTGGCAAGGGGCTCTCGCCCGCCGTGCTGATACCGACGGCCCTGTTTATCACCTACAAGGCCAACAAAGACTCCACGGTCTTCAACTTCGACGCCTACCGCAGCCTCTTCATGCGGCTGCTGGGCCTCAGGGAGCAGCGCCACGTCAGCGGCAAGGAGGTCATCATCGAGACGCCCGACTACACGGCCGACGCCGAGCGCCTCACGCGCATGAACGGCGAGATAGCCGAATACGAGCGCAAGCACCGACTCAAGTCGCCGCCCAACGTGATCAAGACGTTTTTCCACTACCAGCCCGATCACGAGATAGAGCGCATCAGCGAGGAGATGGAGCAGGTCATCGAAGACCTGGGCAACACGCGCAACCGCATCATCCTCACGGCCCTCAACCGCTACCCCATCCTCGCCGTCAAGGCCCATACGCGGCCCTTCGAGCACAAGTGGATGAACATCGCGGCAGCAGTCGTCGTGCCCGTGGGCCTCTTCCTCTACTGCAGGATGTGGAGTTTCCGCCTCAGACTGCACCACGACCTGCAGGCCATACGATCTGCCAACGAGATGATCGTGCAGGAGGTGGGGAAGATGAACGCGTGAGGACGTGAATACGAATGTGAATACTTATAAGAATCATAAATAAAGAAAAGATAGAAATGGAAGATTTCAAACTCAGCAGCATTGAGGCTGCGCTGGAAGACTTCAAGGAGGGTAAATTCGTGATTGTCGTCGATGACGAGGACCGCGAGAACGAGGGAGACCTCATCATTGCCGCTGAGAAGATCACACCCGAGAAGGTGAACTTCATGCTCAAGAACGCGCGCGGCGTGCTCTGTGCGCCCGTGACGCTGAGCCGTTGCGAGGAACTGGACTTGCCACACCAGGTGCAGGACAACACGTCGATGCTCGGCACGCCGTTTACGGTCACCGTCGACAAACTCGAGGGGTGCTCCACGGGCGTGTCGGCAGCAGACCGTGCGGCCACTATCCTGGCCCTGGCCGACCCCGAGTCCACACCGCAGACCTTCGGTCGCCCCGGCCACATCAACCCGCTCTACGCTCAGGACAACGGTGTGCTGCGCCGTAGCGGCCACACGGAGGCCTCCATCGACCTCTGCAAGCTGGCGGGCCTTCGTCCCGTGGCTGCCCTGATGGAGATCATGAACGAGGACGGCACGATGGCACGCATGCCGCAGCTCCAGAAGAAAGCCAAGGAGTGGGGCATGAAGATCATCTCCATCCGCGACCTCATCGCCTACCGCCTGAAGCGAGAGTGCCTCATCGAGGTCGGCGAGGAAGTGGAGCTGCCCACCCGCTATGGCAACTTCCACCTCATCCCGTTCCGCCAGCAGAGCAACGGACTGGAGCACATGGCGCTCATCAAGGGTGAATGGAACGAAGAAGAGCCGATCCTCGTACGCGTCCACTCCTCCTGCGCCACGGGCGACATCCTCGGATCGAAGCGCTGCGACTGCGGCGACCAGCTCCACAAGGCCATGGAGATGATCGACAAGGAGGGCAAAGGTGTGCTCATCTACATGCAGCAGGAGGGCCGCGGCATCGGACTGATGAACAAGATTGCCGCCTACAAGCTCCAGCAGGAGGAGGGCTACGACACCGTCGATGCCAACACTCACCTCGGATTCAAGCCCGACGAGCGCGACTATGGCTGCGGCGCGCAGATGCTCCGCCACCTTGGCGTGCACAAGATGCGCCTCATGACCAACAACCCGAAGAAGCGCGTGGGACTGGAGGCCTACGGACTGGAAATCGTCGAGAACGTGCCTATCGAGGTGCCGGCCACGGAATACGACTACAGATACCTCAAGACCAAGCGCGACCGCATGGGTCACGACCTCCATCTGTAATCACGCCTCGCTCATGGAGCTTGTGCCACGGCCATCGTCATGGCACAAGTTCCATGCTTTTCTCATTCTTTAGCAGGAGCAGGCAAGGGACCTTGCCACACCCTCCACGGCGAGACCACAAGTCTCCGCCTGGACAGAATGTCGATTTCCCACTATTTATATATGTAGAGAAAGGTCATGATACGAACATTAGCCATCGACGACGAGCCGCTCGCCCTGCAGCAGTTGGCCGCCTATATCAAAAAGATACCCTACCTGGAACTGGTCGGCGAATGCCAGAGCGCCATCGACGCCCACACGCTGATGCAGAAGGAGCCCGTTGACGCCATCTTCTGCGACATCAGCATGCCTGACCTCAACGGCCTGGACTTCGTGCGTGCCCTCAACCCGCGCCCGCTGGTCGTCTTCACCACCGCCTACAGCCAGTATGCCGTCGAGGGCTATAAGGTCGATGCGGACGACTATCTTCTCAAGCCCTTCAGCTTCGAAGAGTTTCAGCAGGCTGCCGAGCGTGTACACAGACAGTATGACCTGCTCCACCAGGAGGAAGCAGCTGCCGCCAGCGCGTCGGAGATAGACGAGAACGACGACATCTTCCTCAAGACGGAGTACAAGGTGATGCGCGTGGCGGTCTCCGACATCCGTTGCGTGGAGGGCATGAGCGAGTATCTGAAGATCCACCTCGTCAGCCGAGACCGCCCCGTGGTGGTGCTCATGAGCATGAAGAAACTCGAGGAACGGCTGCCGCACGCCTCCTTCATGCGCGTCCACCGCTCGTGGATGGTCAACCTCCGGCGCATCAGTGAGATCAGCAAGAGCCGCATCACCCTCGACAACGACGCGGAAGTGCCCATCGGCGACCTCTACCGCGAGGCGTTCCAAAAGTATATCGAAAGCAAGTTTGTCGGCAAGTAATCGGCCACCCGACTGCCAAAGACACGAAAGCAAGCGGCCTTTAGCAAGTTTTCACGCCGCAATGCTCCCCGATTGGGGGAAAAACCGTACCTTTGCAGTTAAATAACATTCAAATCAAAAAGCGTTATGGCACAGGAAGATGTATTCAAGAAGATAGTAAGCCATTGCAAAGAGTATGGCTTTGTCTTTCCGAGTTCTGAAATCTATGATGGTCTCGCCGCCGTTTACGACTACGGTCAGAACGGCGTGGAGCTGAAAAATAATATCAAGGAGTACTGGTGGAAGTCCATGGTGCTCCTCCATTCCAACATCGTCGGTATCGACGCCGCCATCTTCATGCACCCCACGGTGTGGAAGGCCAGCGGCCATGTCGACGCATTCAACGACCCCTTGATCGACAACCGCGACTCGAAGAAGCGCTACCGTGCCGACAACCTCATCGAGGACCAGATCGGCAAGTATGAGGAGAAGATCGACAAGGAGGTAAAGAAGGCCGCCAAGCGATTTGGCGAGAGCTTCGACGAGGAGAAATTCCGTGCCACCAACCCCCGCGTCCTCGACTACCAGAAGAAGCGCGACGACCTCCACGAGCGCTACACGGAGGCCATGCAGGGTCCCAACCTGGAGGAGCTGAAGCAGATCATCCTCGACGAGGGCATCGTCTGCCCGATCAGCGGCACGAAAAACTGGACCGACGTACGCCAGTTCAACCTCATGTTCGCCACTCAGTTTGGTGCCGCTGCCGACGCCAACAATACGATCTATCTGCGTCCGGAGACCGCACAGGGCATCTTCGTCAACTACCTCAACGTGCAAAAGACGGGACGCATGAAGCTGCCATTCGGCATTGCCCAGATCGGCAAGGCCTTCCGCAACGAGATCGTGGCCCGACAGTTCATCTTCCGCATGCGCGAGTTTGAGCAAATGGAGATGCAGTTCTTCTGCAAGCCCGGCACGGAGATGGAGTGGTTCAACTACTGGAAGAAGCATCGCCTGGCCTGGCACCAGGCGCTCGGCATGGGCAACGAAAACTACCGCTACCACGACCACGAGAAGCTCGCCCACTACGCCAACGCCGCCACCGACATCGAATTCCACATGCCGTTTGGCTTCAAGGAGGTGGAGGGTATCCACTCGCGCACCGACTACGACCTCTCGCAGCACGAGAAGTTCTCTGGACGCTCCATCAAGTATTTCGACCCCGATACCAACGAGAGCTATACCCCGTATGACATAGAGACATCGATCGGCGTGGACCGCATGTTCCTCACCATCCTCTGCCACTCCTACACCGAGGAGAAGCTCGACAACGGATCTGAGCGCATCGTCTTGCGCCTGCCCGAGCCTTTGGCTCCCGTGAAGTGTGCCGTCCTGCCGCTCGTCAACAAAGACGGACTGCCCGAGAAGGCACAGGAGATCGTCGATAGCCTGAAGTTCCACTTCAACACCCATATCGAGGTGAAGGACTCCATCGGCAAGCGCTACCGCCGCCAGGACGCCATCGGTACGCCGTTCTGCGTCACCGTCGATGGCGATACCCTCACCGAGGGAACGGTCACGCTGCGCTATCGCGACTCGATGAAGCAGGAGCGCGTCCCCGTGGAGAAACTCCGCGAGATCATCGAGGACCGCGTGAGCATCACCAGCCTGCTGAAGAAATTGCAGTAATCCATTACCCATTGCCGCCCATCCACGTCCCGCCTCCTGCCCTATTGGTTTGGGAGGGGCGTGGCTGGGCGAATTTTGCATAATAACATAAGATGAAGACATTCAAAGACCTGTTCCCCTTGCTGGCCCTGCTGGCAGGCGTGTTGGGCTTCGTTTCCTGTTCCGACGACAATGAGGACACCGTGGACGAGTATGCCGACTGGCAAGTGAAGAACGAGAACTACTGGAAGGATCTCTACACGGCCACCAAGAGCCGCATCGCCCAGGGCGACACGACATGGAAGGTGATTCCCTACTGGGCCATCGACGGACTGGAGCCGACGCACGGCACGGTGCAGTATGGAGAGATGCAGCACATCATCGTCCATGTGCTGGAGAACGGAACGGGCACAGACCGTGCCGCCTTCACCGACTCCGTGAAAGTCCACTATGAGGGCCACCTGATTCCCTCTCCGACCTACACGGCAGGCTACCGCTTCGACGCCTCCTACTCAGGCACTTTCAGTCCCGTCACATCCAATCCTACCATCCTCAAGATCAGCAATCTGACGGATGGTTTCGCCACAGCCGTCATGAAGATGCGGGCAGGCGACCACTGGATGGTCTATATTCCCTTCACGCTGGGCTACGGCAAGACCAAGCAGACGGGATCTTCCATCCCCGCCTACTCCAACTTGATTTTCGACCTACGAATGGTCGGGGTGTGCCGATAAGCTGAGGACAAAAAGACGGTGAGTCAGCGGTTTTCCAAAAAGGTATCGGACGCACTCCTGGCAAAGCTCCGGGCGGGCGAAAAGCTCACGGGCGGTGAGAAACTAAATCTCATCGTCCAGTTGAGTATACCCTCTATCCTGGCACAGGTCACCACGGTGCTGATGTTCTACATCGACGCTTCGATGGTGGGCAGTCTGGGAGCGGAAGCCTCTGCCTCCATCGGTCTCGTAGAGCCGGCCACCTGGCTTTTCGGATCGCTCGTCGGTTCCGTCTCGATGGGCTTCAGCGTGCAAGCCGCCCACTTTATCGGGGCTAACGACTTCACACGGGCGCGGGCCGTCATGCGCCATGGCTATGCCTTCGGCCTCTTGATCGGCCTCCTGCTTATGGCCATAGCCGCCTTGATAGCGTTTCCCCTCCCCCGCTGGCTGGGCGGAGGAACCGATATCCAGCACGGTGCGTCGATGTATTTTCTGATATTCTCCTTCGCCGTCCCGGTCCATCTGATAGAGCACCTCTCCGCCTCCATGCTGAAGGTGAGTGGCGACGTGCGTCGCCCCAGCGCCATCGCCGTGCTGATGTGCTGCTTCGACGTGATTTTTAACTTCTTCTTCATTTTCCCCACACGCACCCTTTCCGTCTTCGGCCACGAAATGACCGTCTGGGGACTGGGACTCGGTGTGGAAGGCGCGGCTCTGGGCACACTTATGGCCTTTGTCGCCGCTGCCATCCCATTGTTCTATTTCGCCGTGTTTCGCAGCAAGATCCTCGCCTGGCGAAAGGACGTGGAGCGATTCACATGGTGCTGGGACTATATCCGCCACGCCTGCGGACTGGGTGCGCCAATGGCTTTCCAGTATCTTCTGATGAACGGGGCACAGGTGGTTTCCACCACGATTGTGGCGCCTCTTGGCAACATCGCCATTGCCGCCAACTCCTTTGCTATTACAGCCGAAAGCCTTTGCTACATGCCGGGCTACGGCATTGGAGACGCTGCCACGACCCTTATCGGACAAAGCGTGGGGGCACGGCGTGCCGACCTCTGCCGGTCTTTTGCCAAGATGACCGTCACCACAGGCATGATCGTCATGGCGCTGATGGGCGTGGTGATGTATGTCTTTGCCCCAGAGATGATTGGTCTGCTCTCGCCTGTGGACGAGATTCGCACGCTGGGCACCGAAGTGCTGCGTATCGAAGCCTTCGCCGAACCGTTCTTTGCAGCCGCCATCGTCTCTTATAGCGTCTGCGTGGGTGCGGGCGACACGCTAAGGCCCTCGATCATCAACCTCGGTTCAATGTGGTTCGTACGACTGACACTCGCCGCTGCCATGGCGCCCCACTTCGGTCTTCGCGGTGTCTGGGTGGCCATGGCCATCGAACTGACCGTACGCGGCCTGCTCTTCCTGTGGCGCATCGCGCGTGGGAAATGGCTCAAGATGGACTGACCACGCAGGATCGCCTTACACTCTTTTCCTATTCGCTTACAAAAAATCTTCCCCTCATGCAACAGATACTTATCAAAATGATCTCCACGAAACCTTCACGCGCATGCTTGGTGCCGGAGACACTCGACCAATTCCACATTCCCTTCATCCCGCTCGACCACGCCAACTGGTCTGGTCAATACCCCTACAAACCGACCGTCAAGTTTAGGATCTCCTACGTCGACGACTGTATTCTGCTCCACTATGTCGTGACGGAGGACAGTGTCGCCGCCGTGGCCGATGACGACGGTGGAAGGGTGTGGGAGGACAGTTGCTGCGAGTTTTTCCTCCAGCCTTTCGAAGACGGCCCCTACTACAACTTCGAATGCAACGCGGCAGGGAAGATGTATATCGCCTGCGGCATGACACGCGAGGGGCGCAAACAGGTGGCAGCTATCCACTACCACAACGTGAAGCGCTGGACCTCCTTTGGCCGCAAGACGTTCAAGGAAAAGAATGGACGACAGACCTGGGAAGTAGCCCTCATCATCCCACTCGACGTGATGACTTCCCACCATCTGCGCCATCCGCGCGGCATGACGATGCGGGCCAACTTCTACAAGTGTGGCGACAAACTGGCCAAACCGCACTTCTTGTCGTGGAATCCCGTCGATTGCGACCATCCCGACTTCCATCGCCCGTCCTCCTTCGGCAAAATCACCTTTGTGTAACCTCGGACAG
>ENA-UAPL01000427-UAPL01000427.1-human-gut-metagenome-genome-assembly--contig:-NODE-427-length-19374-cov-4.487655_pt1 | contig 19374 bp, 14 predicted proteins | sample MGYA00243480_ERZ654577 | MGnify/ENA primary metagenome ERZ654577 (study PRJEB26926, sample SAMN06164678) | human gut metagenome | biome: ENVO:00009003; feature: ENVO:2100002; material: ENVO:00002003...
GATGCAGGGTGATGATATCCTTGGGTGATGATCCGGTCTCCTTGCGTATGAGATCGGAAAAATATCCCGGGGTAAGACTGGCCTTGTCGGCGAAGAATGCCACTCCGGGCAGCTGGTCCTGCGGTCGGGATACATACTCCTTGACCTGCCTCACGAAATTGGCCACCACTTCAGAATTCACCTTATGGCGGGTGATGAACTGTCGGTCGTAGAAACGGTGAAGATACTCTATGAGCAACTGGATATTGGCCGATATCAAAGCCGATGAATGGTTGTCTACCGGATGCTCTATCTCCTGCTTCACCTGATTCAGGCAGAACAGGAACCTGCCCCGCTCCTCATCGGAAAGATGGAGCGCTTCCATCTCGCTGTAGTCGAAAAACGAGAAGTCCTTAATCTTGTCGGCCAAAGGCGTGCCATAGATCAGATCGGGATGAAACAGCAGCCCCACCACATCCGGCTTCACCTCATCGGCCACCATGTCTACATCTACGGTCTGACCAGGCGAGAAACTGACTATGGTTCCGGCCTGGTAGTCGTAGTTCTTTCGGCCATAGCGTATCGAACAAGCCTCATTGTTCTTGAGATACAACGCATACACTCCATATTCCACTGTGAAATGATTGGGCCACTGACGGGCCTCCTTAAGGTCGATCACCGACGCAAGAGGATGGCTTGCGGGCAAACCGTAAAATCGGTTGTAGGCATCTATCGAGTCGAGATTCAGTCTTTGTCTTTCCATGATGCAAAATTAATCTAAATTTCCAATACGGCAATCGGTGTATGAAAAAAAGGTAGGTTTGCAGGTGATTCCGGTAGGAGTATCTGCTAATTATGCCGTAAATTTGCACTATGAAAAAAATCATAATCGCCCTCGCCCTGATCATGGGTGCGGCATATACAAAAGCTGAAGACATGAATAAGAATACAGACACATCGCTCGCCCCGGCCGAGACGTTGCAACTGACTCAGGAATGGGACAAGGTATTTCCGAAAAGCGACAAGGTAGACCATAGGAAAGTCACCTTTGTCAACCGCTACGGCATTACTCTCGCCGCCGACATGTTTACCCCGAAGGGTGCCACCGGCAAATTGCCCGCTATCGCAGTGAGCGGACCATTCGGGGCGGTCAAGGAGCAGTCGAGCGGACTCTACGCCCAGCAGCTTGCCGAACGTGGCTTCCTGACGATAGCCTTCGACCCGTCTTTCACAGGCGAGAGCGGCGGCATGCCGCGCCGTGTGGCATCGCCCGACATCAACACTGAAGACTTCTCGGCTGCTGTAGATTTCCTGTCGGCGCTCCCGGAGGCCGACCCTCAACGCATAGGCGTGCTCGGTGTGTGCGGATGGGGAGGCATAGCAATTCAGGCCGCCATCAACGATCCGCGTATCAAGGCTACGGTGGCGTCAACCATGTACGACATGACGCGAGTCACAGCCAACGGCTACTTCGATGCCGACAACTCGGCCGAGAAACGCAATGCGGCACGCAGCGCGATGGCTGCGCAACGCACCGAAGACTTCCGCCGCGGCTCCTACAGACGCGCCGGCGGAGTGGTGGACCCGCTTCCCGACGACGCTCCGCAGTTTGTCAAAGACTATTACGACTACTACAAGACTCAGCGCGGTTATCATGAAAGAAGCGGCAACTCCACCGACGGCTGGAACGCCACTTCCGCCCTACCCTTCATGAACTTCAAATTCTTTGAATATGCCGGCGAACTCGAGAATGCTGTCCTTATCGTGCATGGCGACAAGGCACACTCCTACTACTTCGGCAAAGACACTTTCGCGCTCCTCAAGGGAGACAACAAGCAGTTGCTCACTGTAAAAGGCGCAAGCCACTGCGATCTCTACGACAGACTCGACATCATCCCATTCGATGAAATAGCAGGTTTCTACAATGAATATCTGAAATGACAGGATTTCCGCATTCCACAGGCAAGGGTCAGGCGGCTGAAACCGTCTGACCCTTGCAATATACATCTCAGGACGACGCCATCTTTTTGAGCAGTTCGGGCGTAATCACTGTGTGCCTCATGTCGGTTTTATACTTATTCAGTTCCATCATGGTGAGTCGACGGGCACTCTTCAACTCCGGAACTTCGATCTTGACTATCTTTCTTTTCATATCAGTTCCTCCTCTCCATCAACGGCATGACAGCATTCAAACCAAGCATCACACCGACATATGCAGCTCCAAGAGCAAAGAATTGTATCGACAACGGCCATGCCATTCTCAGCCATCCGCCTGAAAGGTAAGCAAAAAACAAAGCCCACAGCGATGCCTGCACGCAAACGCAGAGGGTGCACCAGCGATGGGCCCTGAAGCGCTGATACCATATGCTCCATACCGTGAACGGAAGGCAACACACATTGGCCAGCGCAAGCCAGGGCAACATATCAGGAAGCATCAGAAGCACAAGCAGGCTTACCGAGAAATAGGAAAACCCCACCTCGCTCCATCCGAACAGACCGAAAAATTTCGAGGCCTTCATATCGAGGATATCATCACACCCGCCTGCCTGCAGCACACCGCACACACGGTCGGCCGCCGCATTGCGTATATGCATCGATTTCTGTACAAGAAGATATGTGAAATACAGACCCGCCAGATCCACCGCCACTATGAAATAAGCCGAAACGTAATGATACAGTCCTCCGGCTGCAAACAGGAATACGAGCAGAAACATAAAGCACACCGAAAGCACCCATTTTTTTGCTTTCCCGAAAAATGCGAGCCGCGCATGAAGTCTATAGTCCGGCTCGCAAGAATCTGCGCCGGGATACGATATGAATACCGATCCGTCCCAGCCTTTAATGAAGTCTCCGGTCCGCGCTCTCTCCGCCACACCTTGCGACAAATAACCGACATATGAAGGTCCGACCTCTGTCACTATGACCTGTCCGCCCCGCGTCATAGCGATAAACGGGGGCGTAAGCGCTGTAATCTCGCTCTTGTCGGAGAGCATGTATGCCTCCGACCTTATTCCATACGTCTGCAGAAGTTTGAGAAAACCGAACATTGTCTTGAACGGCATGTTCTCAAACTGACCGACGGCATAATCTCTTGTGTAGGGCACTCCCAGCAGCGACAGATAGTCGCAGATCAGCGAATGCGGCGTCTTTGCTTTGTCCATATGGTTTCTATTGCTTTATGGCCGCATGCCGGTGATTACATGTAGGCCTGGATTCTCGACAGAAGCACCTGCCCGTCCATCTCTCCACTCTCGCGCCACACAGCCTTGCCATCCTTGTAGATAATGAAAGTTGGGGTGGAGTTTATCTCCTCCACATCGGCAAGTCTGCGGTTGGCATCTATATCAAGCTGATATACGTCTACCTGTCCGTCGAGCAATTCCTTGATTTCTTCCATCACCGGCATCATTCGGCGGCAATGCTGACACCAGTCAGCGTAAAACTCCACCAGCACCACCGGCGTAGTCTTGATTGCATCTGTATATTCCATGTGTTCTCTATATTAAATTAAAATGTTAACCCGCATGGCGGATTCATCGGTTTCAAATTAAACAACAAGTACCCTCTGTGTTTGGTTTTCTCATTTTCAAGACAGATTCTCCACAAAATACACACTCCATTTGTCGGATAAAGTCTTTTTTATTACCTTTGCCTTACCAAATCAAACTCATAATAATACTACCTACATGAAGAAGTATTGTCTACCAGTTATTTTATCCGCTGTGCTGATGCTGACATCGGCCGGCAAACAAAAGGAAGTCTCTTTCGATTCATACAATCACGACTTCGGCACCGTCAACAGCAAGCAAGGAGCGGTGAGCCACCGGTTCAGACTCTCCAACAATGGAAAAACACCCGTGACCGTGGCCCGCACGTCGCCGAGTTGCGACTGCATCCAGGCACTCATTCCGGAAAGCGCCATTGAGCCGGGGCAGTCGGCAGATATTCTTGTGGTGCTGGATCCATCGGGAAATGTCGGCAAAAGCATCCGCAGTGTAGAGATAATCGACATCAACGGCAAGACACTCGGCGCGCTGTCGGTGGAATCGGATATTGAAGAGGCTCCCTTCCCGGGGAATTACCCGTTCCGAAATACCGGACTGGGGGTGGAAGAGCGCGTGGAGAACCTCATATCGCTCCTCACTCCGGAAGAGAAAGTAGGACTGATGATGAATAAGTCAGTATCGGTCGACAGGCTCGGCATTCCGTCCTACAACTGGTGGAGCGAGGCATGCCACGGCATCCGCCAGGACGGCTACACCGTGTTTCCCCAGCCCATCGGCATGGCCTCCGCGTTCAATCCCGCCCTTGTCTACGATGTATTCTCGGCTGTATCTGACGAGGCGCGCGCCAACTGGAACAGATCAGACCATGACATATACGGCGTGGGGATGGGCGAGATATATTATCCCGGCAATCCGGAACTCACCTTCTGGTGTCCGAACGTCAATATATTCCGCGATCCCCGCTGGGGCCGCGGACAGGAGACCTGCGGAGAAGACCCGTATCTCAACGCCGTGCTCGGAGTCGAGACAGTCAGGGGGATGCAGGGCGACGACAGCAGATATTTCAAGACTCATGCCTGCGCCAAACACTATGCAGTACACAGCGGGCCAGAACCGCTGCGCCACACCTACAACGCATCCGTGTCGATGCGCGATCTCTGGGAGACATATCTTCCGGCCTTCAAGGCTCTCGTGAAAAAGGGCGACGTCAGGGAAGTCATGTGCGCATACAACCGCTACGAGGGAAAGCCATGCTGCATGAGCGACCGTCTTCTCATCGACATCCTCCGCAGGAAATGGGGCTTCGACGGTATAATTCTGACCGACTGCGACGCTATCAACAATTTCTACAACAAAGGACAGCACGAGACTCATTCCGACCCGATGTCGGCATCGGTCGACGCTGTCCTGAACGGAACCGATCTTGAATGCGGCAAGGTATTCATGTCGCTCACTGAGGCTTTGGAAAAAGGGAAGATCGAGGAGAAAGATCTTGACGCCCACCTGCGCAGGACTCTTAAAGGACGCTTCGAACTGGGAATGTTCGATCCCGCCCACATGCTTCCGTGGAGCGGCATGCAGGAAGCCGTCATCAGCAGCGAGCCATTCCATCAGCTGGCTGTTCAGGCTGCTCGAGAATCGATCGTGCTTCTCGACAACGACGGCGTGCTACCCCTTGACAGCAATGTGAAAAAGATTGCAGTTGTCGGACCGAATGCCGACGACACCTCCATGCTCAACGGCAACTACGGAGGCACCCCGACCGCCGCACACACAAGCTCTCTTCTCGACGGGATACGCGACGCTTTTCCCTCTGCCGAGATAATCTACCGCAAGGGATGCGAACTCGACGATGACTACCGCACCATACCCTACATGAAGGATTTCAATGACGGCAAGGGACTGCTGGTGGAATTCTTCAACAATTCCGACCTGTCGGGCGATCCGGCCGTGACCGCATATCACGACCGCCTCAACTTCTCCACTTTCGGGGCCTGGGGATTTGCAGAAGGGATAAGCAAGGACACTCTCTCCGTCAGGGTTTCCGGATTGTGGAAAGCTCCGTTCACCGGAGATATGAGCTACAACATCACCACCGACAACGGATATATCCTGAAAATCAACGGAAAGACAGTGGAAGACACATCCGGACAAGCGGGCAGGAGAGGTTTCGGATTCAACCGCAAAATAGATTACAGACAATACCCGGTCATCGAGGGCGACACCTACGACATATGTATCGAATACAGACACGGCGCATCTAATTTCGCAATGCTGCGCGGAGAACTTTGCCGCAGACAACTTGTGGAGTTCGACGACATAGCCTCAGAAGTGAAAGATGCCGACGCCATAATAGTGATCGGAGGCATATCTGCCCAGATGGAGGGTGAAGGCGGCGACAAGGACGACATCGAACTGCCTGCCGTGCAACAGAGGCTGCTGAAGGCGATGCACTCCACAGGCCGACCTGTGATAATGGTCAACTGCTCCGGATCCGCCATAGCATTCGGAAGCGTGGAAGGTGATTACGATGCCCTTATCCAGGCCTGGTATCCCGGTCAGGGCGGCTCGCAGGCTCTGGCCGAGGTAATAAGCGGCGCATATAATCCCGGTGGAAAACTGCCCGTCACTTTCTACCGCAGCAACGACGACCTCCCCGACTTCCTCGACTACAGCATGGACAACCGCACATACCGTTATTTCAAAGGCAAGCCCCAATATGCGTTCGGCTACGGTCTGTCTTACACAGACTTCGAGATAGGCAAGGGAAAACTGTCGCGCAAGTCAATGAAAAAAGACGGTAAGGTGACTCTTACCGTACCGGTCACCAACACAGGCAAGCGCCATGGCACAGAGACGGTGCAGGCCTACATCGAAGCGCTCGATTATGACGACGCTCCTTTGAAATCGCTCAAAGGATTCTCGAAAATCAGTCTGGCTCCCGGAGAGAGCGGACGCGCCGTGATAACACTTGATGCGGAAGCTTTCGAATTCTATGATCCGTCGGTCGATGAACTCTCACCGAGAAGCGGCAGATACCGGATTCTCTACGGCTCATCCTCTCGCGACGAAGACCTCCGCGCTCTCGAATTCACCCTGAAGGATTGACACTGAGTCATTCTCAAGTCTGACATAGTGGATAGCCCCGGGCTTTTGAAGGCCCGGGGTTTGCTGTATCTCAGGGTCTAAGCCCGGAAGTGACGCCTTGTGATTCAAAGTCGTGAACCAACTTGAACCATTATTCCTTAAAAAGTTTTAAAATAGTTTTACTATCTTTGCAAAAACAACTTAAATAATTCCAAATCTCATGAAACTCTCTTACATCTTCAAGTTGCTGCCACTTATGGCCATATGCCTTGCTTCGTGTGGCAAAGAGGACGGTCCTGACACTCCTCCACAACCGGTTCCTGATCCCAAACCGGAAAAGATGGAAATCAGGATATCCGCCGGTATCGGTGCGACAAAAGCCACAGATGCAGGTTTCGAGAGCGGCGACTGCATCGGTTTATACATTGTAAACCGATCCGGCAACGGCGCGAACACCCTCCGTCCTTCTGGCAACCATGTCGACAACATGCGATTCACACTCTCAAGCAGTTGGAATCCGGACAGCCCTATCTACTGGGAAGACAACGATACGCATGCCGATTTCTACATATATTACCCCTACCGCAAGATCTCGGATGCCAACAACGTGGAAATAGAGACAAAAACGGACCAGTCTTCGGAAGCGGACTATAAATCATCCGATTTCATGACCGGTATGCGATCCGATGTGGCTCCTACGCAATCTGAAGTCTCCCTTACTGCCAATCACCTTCTCAGCCGCGTCAATATCGGAGTGAAATCCGGCGACGGATTCACTGACAAAGCACTTAGCGAAGCTGACCTGAAAGTCAGAGTCAATGGCGTCTACACCAAAGCCAACGTCAATCTCGCGACATCTGAACTGAAGACATCCGGCAACCGGAACTCAATTCTCGCCTACCGCAATGAAGACTCTTTCAAGGCGATAGTAATCCCTCAGTCTGTGGATTATGGCAAACTGATCACTGTCAGTGTGAACGGTCAGGAATACAGTTTCACAAAAGAATTCACATTCGAACGGGCAAAGGAACATAATTTTACCATTACCGTGAGCAAGTCGTCAAACGGCATAAACGTCAACATATCCCCTTGGGTAAATGACGGCACCGACAACGGCGGCACTGCCGAGTGAGCAACAACCCAATTATTCAATGAGCTCAAAAAAACAAAAGTTTATGAGAATCGCATTCAAAAGCAATCATATCATCGCGGCCGCTTCTCTCGCGCTCGCGGCATGCAGCTCCGACCGGTTTGACGTTCCCGGAAGCGAGACGCAGGGCGAGATGACCATATCACTGTCGGGCCAGATCATTCAGGAATCTGTGACACGCGCCAATGACGACGGGTTTGCCGACGGCGACGTGATGGGTGTATATATCGTCGACTACACGGGCAACAACCCAGGCGTGCTGCAGAACAGCGGAAACCGCGGCGACAACGTGCGCCACACTTTCGACGAGCAGAACTACAGATGGAATTCCGCCTACGACCTCTTCTGGAAAGACAAACACACCAGAATCGACGTTTACGGCTACTACCCCTTCGGCTCGCCGGAAAATGTCAACTCTTATTCGTTTACAGTGCAGACAGACCAGAACAAGAGCAACTCAGACGGAACGATGGGAAACTACGAAGCTTCCGACTTCCTCTGGGGAAAGGTAGCGGGTGTGGAACCTACCGCCAGCGTGATACGCCTGCCAATGACCCACCGCATGGCCAATGCCAGAGTAAGACTGGAGGAAGGCAGCGGTTTTGCCGAAGGAGAATGGACTGTGCTTAAAAAGCAGGTGCTCGTCACCAACACCATACAGAACGCCTCGATAGATCTCGCCACCGGAACTGTCTCTCCGTCAGGTGAGATATCTTCGGCGGCTATCATCCCCACTGTCAACGACACCGAGTGGCGCGCCATAGTGGTGCCGCAGACCGTCGCTGCCGGGACCTCTCTCTTTTCCATAACCATTGACGGCACTCCATACAAATTCGCCAAAAACGAGGATTTCACCTACATGGCAGGCAAGATGAGCAACTTCACCATACGCATCGACAAGAAGTCAGCGCAGGGCGACTACACACTTACCCTAATCGGAGAAAGCATCACCGCTTGGGAAAACGACCTCGTAAGCCACGATGCCATTTCTCACGAGTATGTGATAGTGAAATCCACACCCGGACACCTGAAAGAAGCCATCGCCGATACGGGCAAGGACTACAAAACACTCCGGAATCTCAAGATCACCGGCGAGATCAACGCTCAGGACTTCTATTTCATGAACGAAGAAATGGACGCCCTGTCCGCCCTCAACCTGAAGGAGGTGAGGATACGGAAGTCTCGCAACACAACAGGCAACGGTTACTATGGTGGAGTCCAGAACGACGATCAGATACCCAACGGCGCCTTCTTCACCCACGCATCAAACCGGGGTAAGGAGAGCCTGACCCGGATAGTATTGCCGGATACCCTGACATCTATCGGCGCCCGGGCGTTCTACGGATGCCGCAACCTGACGGGGTCGCTGATCATTCCGGAAGGTGTCGTAGACATTCAGATGGGTGCTTTCACAGGATGCCGATCCCTTACCGGAAAACTCTCGCTCCCCACCACACTTCGCTACATAGGCACTTATCAAGATGAAGAGACAGGAAAGATTGACCTCACAAAAGATGAAGGCTTGGACTATTATCACGGAGTATTCTCCGAATGCGGGTTCACATGCGAACTCATCATCCCTGAGAATGTGGAGATCATCCGAGGATATGCGTTCGACAATTGCAAGAATCTCTATGGCAGTCTGAAACTTCCACATAAACTGAAAAAATTAGGTGAAAGAGCTTTCTTTATGTGCCTGAATCTCTCAGGGGCACTTGAAATCCCGCAGGGAATCACCGACATTCCCAATGAAGTGTTCACAAGTTGTGGATTCGATGGGAACCTCACTCTCCACGACGGCATCAATTCGATCGGACTTAATGTTTTCCAGAATTGCCATTTCAAGGGCGAACTGAACCTCCCCAAAAACCTGAAGGTCATCAACGACAATGTATTTTTCGGTTGTGATTTCTCCGGTGAACTCAAACTCCCGAAGTCTCTCGTCACTATCGGCGACAAGGCGTTCGCGTACAACTGGCGTCTGATGGGAACTCTTGAATTCGGTGAAGGTCTTCTCACTATCGGCGCAGGCGCGTTCGCCCACTGCCGCAGTATCGAAGGTCTCGTCTTCCCTGAGAGTCTCGAGAATATTCGCTATGAAGCCAGCTATCGTGAAGACGGCGGCGCTTTCCAGGGGTGCTATGGTATTGGATCGATTGTAAGCAAAAGCACTGTTCCCCCATACATCCAGCAAGGTGCTTTCGACGGGGTAGCCAAAGACAACTTTACAGTGGAAGTGCCGGAATCTGCTGTTGCCCAGTATCAGACCGCAGTTGGCTGGTGCGACTTCAAGCGTGTAAGCGCACATCACGAGCTCGTGTGCCGTCCGGCGGTGGCGTGCGCGATCTCCACGGAGCATAAGCAGACCATCGTCATCAATGCCGAGGGAGACTGGGAACTCGCTTCCAAACCCGACTGGTGCGAGCTGTCGCAGACCTCCGGCAAGCAGAAAAGTGAGATCACGCTCACTATCAAGCGGCATGCCCTCGGTGCCGAACCGCGTGAAGGAGACATAGTGTTCTCTCTCAAAGGCAAGGACTACACAAGCAGCTGCCACGTGACCCAATATGGATACGAATATGAGGAAGACCAGATCATAACCCTGCAGAAAGCATCCAGGGGCAACAACGGCGGCATCAACATCGTGATACTCGGCGACGGTTACGATGCAAAGGAGATTTCCGAAGGAAAACTGCTTGCCGACATGAAGGAAGAGATTGAATATTTCTTCGGTATCGAGCCTTACACTTCCTACCGCGACTACTTCAACGTATATACTTCTGTGCCGGTGTCGACAGAGTCCGGTGTCGGAACCATCAACAGCATCCGCTACAACCGATTCAACACTACATACACCGGCGGCGTCGGACTCCGGTGCGACTACGACGAGGTCTTCGACTACGCTATGCGATGCCCCACTGTCGACAGCGGCAACCTTGACCAGACTCTAATAATCATTGTGCCAAACAGCACTGACTACGGCGGCATTTGCCAGATGTGGGAGACCGGTGCGGCAATAGCTTTCTGCCCGAAGAGCGACTACGGTTATCCGCTCGACTCCCGAGGTGTGATACAGCATGAGGCAGGTGGCCACGGATTCGGAAAACTCGCCGATGAATATATCTACCACAATGCCTTCATCGACTACTGCGATTGCACATGCTGCGGACACGTGGATGCCATCAACCGGGCAAAATCGTTAGGCTGGTATGACAATATCGAACTTACAGGCAAGATGCACAGCGTCGGCTGGAGCCACTTCATATTCGACCCGCGCTACAGCAACACCGTCGACATTTTCGAAGGCGGCTACATGCACTCACGCGGAGTCTACCGCTCGGAGCAGAACAGCTGCATGAACAACGATATCCCATATCACAGCGCGATCAGCCGCGAAAGCATCGTGAAACGCATCAAACGATATGCCGGCGAACCGTACGACTTCGAGGAGTTCGTGGCCAACGACAGGCAGAACATCGCATCCGGCACCCGCGGCGCAGACTTCGGCCACACCGGCGACCGGAGACAAAGTTTCGGTCCTGTAATACACAAGGGGAGCCCGCTCGACAAGAAAAACAGATCTGCAATCTCCAAATCCAAAAGAAAATGAAACGCAATATCATATCAGGCCTATACGTTGCTATATCAGCGGCATGTCTCATCTCTTGCAGTGACGACTCCGCCAACCTGCAACCGAACACTACCGACAACAGAATGGCCATAACCTTCAATCTCAACCACCCAGCCGGTTCCCGCGCAACGGAGACTGCTTTCGAAGCAGGCGACATTGCCGGCCTCTACATGTGGGAGTCGGAGGCGACTCTTGGGATCGCTGGAAACACCATCAACAACGAGCCTCTGACATCCGACGGCTCCGGGTGGAAATTCAGACGACAGTTTTTCTGGGACAAAGGCACATACAATGCCTGCGGCTACTACCCTCATGTAGAAAACGCCACAAGCATATCTGACCTTCCCTTTGAGGTGCAGACTCGCCAGGACCGTCCGGAATCCAGACAATCACTGTCGGGCTATGAGGCTTCCGATTTCCTTTACGCGTCAAGAAAGGGGATTGTGGCTTCGGCTCAACCTGTAGAGATGACATTCCGCCACATTATGAGCAAGATATCGATCCGAATAGTAAAAGGAGAGGAGTTTGAGGGCGACATACCTGACGATGCCGTTGTGTATATCCACAACACAGTGACAGAATCCACCATCGACCTCAATGCCGGGATTGCCACCAAGACTCCACGCGGAAAAACCGGTACGATCACCGCCCTCCCGGTCGGCAACCACACTTTTTCAGCCATAGTTGTGCCTCAGCGCCTTGAAAACAGAGTGCCACTGATTGAAGTGGAGATGAAAGGTGTGTCGTATATGTTCGACTCAAAGTTCCTCTTCAAGCAGGGAACCCATCATCTTGTCAACCTGATAATCGACAAGAATCCCGAACAGATCAAAATCGAGATCGGGGGCGAGATACAGGGATGGAACTGACTCTCTGATGCATTCCGTTAATAAACATGATACGACATGATGATAAATAAAAAGACTACACTATTTACAAATTTATCACTGTTACTTCTCGTCATCATGTCGGGATTAGCGGCAGCCTGTCTATACAGGCTGCCCTCTCATTCTTATCACATTGATACAAAAGACGATGTGCCGGACAAACAGGAATTGCATAAAACAACCGAAAAACAATCGGACAGCTCGCGTACCAAAGACATCGCCACTGCTACTCTGCAGGCAGGGACCCTGCAGGATGCACCAGGCGATTCCCCTTCAGCCGCCGCTGATCAGGATGTCGCATCGTCTGTGACTTTCTCAGACACTGACATTCACCGTCTGCAGACAAAGTCGCACCCGTTTGCCGCGGAGGCCGGGAAGATTCTATCCGGCGGACTGCAGGCGGAAGACTCCGTGAGCAGAAGGAAGATTCTCAACTATTGCGAACATTTCCGCACCGCATACACGAGCAAAGACATTGATTTCATACGTCAGGTTCTCAGCGACAAGGCCCTCATTATCGTCGGACACACCGTGAGAACCGAGAGAAACGGACATGACTTCGGCGGTTCGCAGAATGTGGTCTACTCCGTAAGGTCTAAACAACAATATCTCAGAAACCTGACCTCCGTATTTGCGGCAAATAAAAAGATAGATGTGGCATTCAGCGACTTCCGGATATTACGACACCCCACTATGGAAGGTATATATGGAGTGACGTTGCGCCAGAAGTATGCGAGCGACATGTATTCCGACGATGGATACCTCTTTCTGCTATGGGACTTCCGCGACCCCTCCATGCCGCGAATTCATGTCAGGACCTGGCAACCTGCCGCCGCCATAGACGATGAGGATGACGTAATCGGCTTCGCTGATTTCAATCTCGAATGAATACAGACCTTGACTTATCATGAAGATTATCCTGAAAATAGTTTTTCTGATCTTTTTCTCCGCGATTGCAACGGATTTGCCGGCTCTTGAATTCAAAGTCGGATCTTTCAAGCAATTGCCCAACGATGTGTCGGCCTTCATCAATCCCGTGAAGGATCTCAACGACGAGGACTGCGCCCTGATAAAGGTGCTTGCTTCTGAAGACTTCGCGTTCTCCACTCCACTCGGCATTGTGAAAAGAATCGACAACACCGGCGAGATCTGGCTGTATATCCCCCGCAGATCGAAGAAAATCACAATCAAGCACCCGAAATACGGTGTGCTACGGGACTTCAACTTTCCCGAAAAAATTGAAAGTCATCTGACATACGAACTGAAAATCGAAGAACCGCGTCTCATCATTACACCCGGCGTCTCTCCATCAAATCCGCCGGTCCTGACCCGGGACACTCTGATACTCACTGTCACCGACACAGTGACGATGGTCAGACCTCCGGAACCTGCTCCATTCGTTTTCTCGGTCTCCGCCATGTACACCATCGGGGGCAATACAGCGACGTCTTTGTACGGCATCATGCTGACCGCGATGCGAAGACACGGGGGTTATCTTCACGCGGCGTCTGACTTCGGCAGAATAATTGAGACCGCGGCGAAATGCGACAGAGACGGATACATCGACGGCTATCGCCCGTTTTATGCAGCCGGTAGTCGCAACAGCAGTCTGCTTATTTCCGCCGGAGGCATACACCGCATCAACCGGCTGCTGAATGTATTCGAGGGTGTCGGCTACGGTTGCAACCGGCGATATTGGCGCAGGGCAGACTCCGAAGGCGGTGGTTTTGTGGAGAACAAGCATTACAGCTATTCCGGTGTGCTGATCGAAGCGGGCTTCAATGTCTGTCTCCGGCGCTTGATGCTGACAGCGGCTGCCTCCACTGTCGAATGCAGGCAATGGTTCGGTTCTTTTGGTTTAGGTTATAAATTCTGACAGCATGACAACACTGAGAGACAATATCCTCAACATCGCGCTTGCAGTGCTGTGCTTCGCCGGAATGATCTGCGGCGGATGCGCCGACAATGCAGTGCCGACCAATCTTGAACCGGTGATCAGCCGACTTTCGGCCGACGAGATAACCCGTAATTCGGCCGTGGTCAGCGCTGAGGTCGAAAACCGTGGAGTCGGGCTTTTCGAGTCTTTCCGCTTCGTTTGCGCCGGCGATGACGGAAACGTTTTCACTTCCGAAGAGATCCGCAATCCCTCCGGCAGGGTGCAGGCCGCTTTCGCCGGGTTGAGGCCCGGCACCCTCTACATCTTGTCAGCGGAAGGATCAAGAGGCGACGCCCTCATCAGATCGGAGGAGATCTCTTTCACCACCATGAGCAACGACCGGCCTACCGTCTCGCGTCTGTCGGTGTTGTCGTCCGGACCTACTGCCGCAATAATGCAGTTCCGGATCGACTCTGACGGTGGAGAACCCATATTGGAAGCCGGCTGCTATGTGTCGGAGATAAATGGAGAAGGCCAGGTTAAGACTGAAGCTGTAGTTCCGGAGGGAGACGACAAGGATGTCAGGATTCACATAATGTCTCTCACACCTCTCTCTGAATATCAGATACGCCCATACGCGATAAACGCCATAGGAGAGACTGTCGGCGACCCCGTACGACTGGTTACTGAAGACGCGGTGAGATTGACCCTACCCGGAGATCTCGATAAAGTATTGGATATGGCTTCCGTATCGGATGGCAGCATATCCATCTCCGGACCTCTTGACGGGGATGATTTCAAATTCCTGCGTTCCCTCATCGGCGCGGGCCTCTCACGCATCGACATCTCTGACACTTCCATTGCCGAGGGCGGAGCTCCTTACGATGGAAGCCGGTTTACTGTCAAGGACATAGTCTCGACCGGACTGTTTGCGGACTGTCCGAATCTTTCTTATATATCGCTCCCGCTGACCTGCACATCAATAGAACGAGACGCCTTCGCCAGAAGCTCAGGTCTTAAGGAAATATGCTTTCCGCCCGATGTCACTTCACTATTTCCCTCGACCGGTTGCTCCGCACTCGAGATAATTACCCTGGCGGATGGCAACTCAGTTTATGCAAGTTATGACGGAGTGCTTTTCGATGTCTCGCTATCGGAAATGATCTGGTTCCCGGCCGGAAGGACAAAGACTTTCGAAATGCCACCATCTATGACAAGGATCAGAGAGAACTCCTTCACCGACTGCAGTCTGGAGAGACTGATATTGCCGTCGACCCTGACTGAGATCGAGCGATACGCTTTCTACGGATCTGCGCTGAAGGAGATAGACATCCCCGACGGAATCCGCAACATCCCCGAAGGAATGCTGCAGAATTGCCGGAATCTGAAAAAGGTACGTTTCGGGGCCTCAACCGAATTCATCGGCAACTATATACTGGACAATTCTCCTGTGGAGCATCTATATGTAGATGCCACCATACCACCATATGTCTCTCCGGAAGCCTTCGTCCTCAATCAGGATCTGACCGAAAAATGCACTCTCCACGTTCAGCCCGGTTGCAGGAAGATATACCGAAACCACCCGATATGGGGAAAATTCAATTACATTACAGAAGAAAGTGAATAAGAACGTGACTGAAATATCAGAAGATACATCCCAATTCATATCCGGGCCGGAAATAAAGATTGAGGTGGGAGGGCTGATGACGGAAAAATATTCCAACATCACGCCTGTCCAAACGTCGGGAAACTCTCCGTTCGTTCTGCATACGGCTACAAGATACGGAAAAAGATACATGCTCAAAAGCATACGCGGGGAATATGCTTCCGACACACTTTATCAAGTGGTGCTTGCCAAGGAGTTTGAACTTGGCATAAACGCTGACCACAACTGCATCCGGCGCACTATCGGTCTCGAACACATCGACGGATTGGGCAATACTATCGTGCTTGAATACATCGATGGAGAAAATCTTGACCAGGCAATCGCGCGCAATCATATTCATCCCAAGCAATTCCGCAATATTCTCTCTCAACTGGCCGACGCTCTTGACTATCTGCATTGCAGGCAGATTCTGCACCGCGATATAAAACCGGCAAACATTCTGATCACCTATTCGCGCCATCAAGTGAAACTGATCGACTTCAGCCACTCCGACAGCGATTCATTCGTGATTCTCAAGAATGCTGCAGGCAGCGAGAGATACATCGCACCCGAACTCAAAGAGGGCAATACGCCACCCTCGGTGAAAAGCGACATCTATTCTTTCGGTGTCATCGCCAAAGCAATGGCCGCTATTGCCGGAGACCATGAACTGATGGACATCGCCCGGCGCTGCTGTGCGAAAAACCCGGACTCGCGCCCCGAGTCGTTTGCCGCGATATTCGAGACTTCTGCAAAGTCAAGGATTCTGAACCGCACCATGAGGATCCTCGAGTCGAAGGCACTCACCGTCATCCTCATCCTGTCCTTAATCGCCATCTGGCTCTTCATCATACACCATGCCCCCTCATGACGCCATACGATCCCACATGCCACCTCATGATCCCACATGCCACCTCATGATCCCACATGATCCCACACGATCCCACATGACATTTGAATAAAGAAATGAACCTACACCAAGCCCTTGCCGATCTCATAAAAATCACCAACAAAAACCTCGGCTACACACCCTCCACACCCAGCGAATTCGATCAGCTGACATACAAGATCGAACAGAAGACCAGACAACGGATAAGCCTCTCGTCTGTAAAACGTCTATGGGGATACGTAAACTACAATGGATTCCCATCGACCAACACCCTGAACAACATTTCCCGTTTCAACGACTTTGACGACTGGAACGATTACCTGCGACGCTACGGCGATCTCGGGATTGACGAGAGTTCCCATTTTCTCGACAACAACATGATAGAGTCTGAAACCCTCAACCCGGGCGACACCGTATCGCTAAGTTGGGAAAAAGACAAATCATGCGAACTCAAATATATCGGCAACCATAGATACCGGGTAATGGAATCACGCAATATCAAACTCATCCCGGGGGATGAGTTCCAGATGCACTCCATCACAATTGACCTCCCATTCTACGCCGCCGACATACTGCGTGGCGAAGAACGCATCACCGGCTACATAGGTGCCCAGACTTCAGGCATCAAGTCCATATCATTGCAACGCGGCCCACTCCGGCACTCGCCGGAATGAGCCGCGCTCACAATTCTCTTCCATCACAAATCCCCACAGCCATTGACCAATGACAATGGCCAATGGCGACGACTATAACCGTATCTTTCCGCTCTTGCCGCCCTTGCGGTAGATATATATCCCTTTCTCTACATTGAGATCAGAAAGAGATTCGAACTCCCCGATCCTCACGCCGCTTATCGAATATATCACGTATGGAGCATTCTCTTCAGATTCGATGAAATCAGCCGCGCCGGTCAGAAGACCGCCGGCCTCGAGTTTGAGGCAGTCATACAGTATGCCGGTGCCGCTCTTGCATCCCGATGCGGTCAGTTTCAGTTCGTTTTCACCCCGCCGCAGGATAGAAGCAGGAAATTTCACGCTCTCCACGCGGTGGCGCCCCGCCTGGTTGGCGCTTCTGCGCAGGGATCCGTCATCCTTCAGGCTCCACGATGACAGATTCTCTCCATTGACGGAAACGGCTACGGATGGCGAGTTGGACACGCCTGCAATCGAGGCTGTGAACTTGGCTTCACCGGAATACTCCTTGTCGAGTGTGAACTTCACTGTCCAAGTCCCGTTGCCTGTCTGCGCGTTATACCAGTCCTGCGCCGGATTGCTCACGCCTACAGTATATTCGAGCACCGAGGGTATGCCGTCGCGGGCCTCATACGAACGGGGATCGCCGCTGCGGTTGAACCCGTCGGCGCGCCGGTTGTTCTCACCGATATTCCAGAGCAGATCGGAATATGTCTCGGGAGCCCAGTCTATGACTCCGAGGTTCACATTCTCTGAATCCACATTCATCAGAGGCAACTCAAGTTCATCGGTTATTGTGCCTTTGGTAGCATATGCATAGAGGGCATATTCTCCCTTTCTCACATTCTTTATCTCGAAATTGCCTTCGGCATCTGTCTTCGACCAGAAGATATATTTTCCGCCTTGCGAGAGAATATTGCCGCCTGGCTCTGCAAGCACCACCTGCAAGGCGTCGCCGCCCTGACCTGTAGTCACATTTATTCGGCCGCTCACCGTCGCCCTGTCGAGAGGATAATATTCATTCTCAAGCCACTGAAAAGGCCACTGGCTCTTGAGTTCGGCCGATTTGGCGCGGGCGTCGGCGATCATCGCTTCTCTCGTCTCGCCCGAATTCACATAAATGAAAAACGGGCCGAAGATCTGTCGGTGGTCGTCGCTGTATTTCTGCGACGACGCTCCGATATGCTCGCCCTGCAGCATCTGTATGGTGATAGGCGACTTGCTCGTGGCATGCACCGTCAGTTCCTGACGCATCGGACCGCCATTGAGCCATTCATAACTTACCGGTATGTTCCAGACTCCGACCTTGCCGTTCATCAGGCCATGGAAGTCATCGCTGTCGATAAACTGGGCCCAGTTATATTTGGTATATATCGATCCGTCGGCCATTCTGTAAGTGGCATCCTGGATCGTATTCTCACTCTTCTCAGCCACTTTCATCTCATCGTTGGAAGGAATCTTGCCCTGCATCACGTCATCCACATAGCCGTCGAGAAAATCCGATGCCAGACGGGTGCAGACCCTTGTCTCCTTGACAGCGCCGACGCCGCCGGAACCGTAATGCGCGGAGTTACCCTCCACTATGACATACGTGTAGACTCCGCTTTCACCCTTGCGAAGTATATAACCCTGCTTGTAGGTGGGAAGCAGATTGTTGGCGCCTGCTGTGTACAGCACCTCGACATAATCGTCCGTCTGCTTCACTATCTCCGCTTTCCCGGCAGAGAGCGCACGGTTTTTATTCGAAGTGTAGTCGAAATAGATTCCATTGTTGCCAAGAATATTGGCGTCCCCGTTGGCAGCGTGCTTCATAGTCTTAGCCTTGCCGGAAGCATCGATGCTAAGGGTGATTATCCCATTCGACATAGTGCATGCCCTGGAATCCTGAAGGCTTACCGACATCACATCATCGGCCTTGGCGGCTGAGACCATAGCGGCAGCCGCCATCAAAATCAAGTATTCTTTCTTCATAAATCGTCAGTTAGGTTTTTGATTATGCAAATATACGAAAAAATTCCCTTTCCCACAACCC
>ENA-UAPL01000429-UAPL01000429.1-human-gut-metagenome-genome-assembly--contig:-NODE-429-length-19213-cov-9.425305_pt1 | contig 19213 bp, 15 predicted proteins | sample MGYA00243480_ERZ654577 | MGnify/ENA primary metagenome ERZ654577 (study PRJEB26926, sample SAMN06164678) | human gut metagenome | biome: ENVO:00009003; feature: ENVO:2100002; material: ENVO:00002003...
AGGATGTGCACAAGTTCCAGGACGAGGAGACCGGCATGTTCTGGCAGGTGATGGATCACCCCGGCGTGGAGGGCAACTACCTTGAGACCAGCGGCACCGCCCTGTTTGCCTATGCGGTGCTCAAGGGCGTGCGCCTGGGCTACCTGCCCAAGCGGATGGCTGCCTGGGCTGAGAAAGCCTTCTACGGCACCTGTGACAGGTACCTCTCCAAGAACCCGGACGGCAGCCTGCAGCTGGATGGCATCTGCCTGGTGGCAGGTCTGGGCGGCAAGGATCACCGCGACGGCTCCCTGGCCTACTACTTCAGTGAGCCTGTGGTCTGCAACGATGCCAAGGGCGTAGGCCCCCTGGTGCTGGCCTACACCGAGATGATCGCCCGCAAGTAACACACGAGCTTACAGCAAAAAGCGAACCGCCATGGTGACAGTTGCCATGGCGGTTCGCTTTTACACTTTTTCTTCGAGCACCCATCGTCCGGGTGCACATTCAGTATACCCGGACAAGTGCCCCCTGTAAAAGGTATCTTTTGTATTGCTGTGATATGTTTTTTGTATGGCTCACACTTCCGTGTGGGAGGCCGCGCTGCTGTCCTCATTTTCCTCATCGAGGTCAGGGCCGGTGCCCTCGTCCAGATCAAGACGCAGGCGGTCGCTTTCCTCATCGGTCAGTTCCCGTTCCTGCCGGGCATCGTATTCGATCCAGAACTCCCCCCGGTGCAGGGCAAAATCAAAGGCTGCCATCAGGCAGGCCCCGCCAAAGGCGCTGACCATCAGCACGATGCAGAGGAGCACCGAAAGAAAATCGTACTTCCAGCGCTGGGGCCTTGCGGCAAAATACAGCACCTCGCACCCCAGCAGGATCAGCCCTGCCGCCGGGGCGATCTTCAGCGCAAGCTCCCAGTTGAAATGCGGCACAAAGAAATAGCAGAGGAACAGCACGCCGCAGACGATCAGGCAGACTCCCAGCGTCAGGGTGCCCACCCGGCGCACCGGGGCGTTTTCCGAGGTCTTGAAGGCCGGGGTCTCTGCTGTATCATTCTTCTTCTCGTCCATCGTCTTCATCCTCCGGGTCAAGGGTCACCTCACCGGTCGTATCCGGCTCTGCCTTGCGGGCAAAGTGATCCAGCAGGCTGGGCATCTTCTTTTCAGGCTGATACTCCTGAAAATCGGTCTCCTCCGGGGCGGCGGCTTCCGGGGCAGCTTTCTTTGCTCTGGGGCCCCGCACCAGCCAGATGCCGCACAGGATCAGTGCCACACAGAGCACGACCTCGGGCAGTTGATCCATCACCAGATAGATGGCCCGCCATACCGGAGCCTTCTGGCCCCAGCGCCACAGGATATCGCCCAGCGTGTTCATAATGATCTGCTCATAGGCGATCAGCGCACCGATGGCGATCAGGCACCAGCCCACCAGCTTGTGGCTGTCCATCATCATCCGGGCAAGGCGCTTGTCCTGCGGGTCGAAGTGTACCAGATAATCGTCCTCCGGGGCGGTGCCCATGCTGATTTGGGCACGCAGATTGAAGGTGTCGAAAAAGCTGTACATGAACACCACCAGCAGCGCAAACGCGACGGGCGGAATCAGTGCGGATGCCATGCCGATGGCAACAGCCATCAGCACCAGCGAAAGGCCGCGCTTCATATATCCCTGATACATCTGGCCTGCGCCCGGGATAAAGGCGAACAGCAGGGTCAGGATGCCATTTTTCTTCATAATCATTCCCTCATTTCTCTGTATTCGGGGTGTTACCCGCGATCTTATCGGTCACATCCGTGAGCAGCTTGTGGAGCAAAGAGGAGCCTTCGCCGGCATAACGGCGGTCCTGTTTTGTCTCCACGGGTCTCCCCAGCTGTTCCGGTGCGGCCTGCGGCCGGTCGTCCTCAATGGGGCGGTATTGCGGGGTGTTCTCCGGGGCCGGGTCATTCCGGCCTGGCTCCCAGAGCTGGCTCTGGTCAGTTTCCAGCACGTTCTCCCGCCCGGCACCATACTGGATGATCTGCTGCAGCGCCCCGCTCCGCCACAGAGTCAGGGCCAGCACAGCGGCCACACCGGCCACCGCAGCCCTGCCATAGGTATTCTGCATCAGGCGGGCCCAGATCGTGCCCATCACCGCACCCTGCATGCTCTTTGGCGGTGTTTCCAGCGCATCGGCGGTCAAAAGGGCCGTGTATCGGTCCATGCACTGGTCACAATAGGAGAGGTGTTCGGCGGCTTCCAGCCTGCCCAGCTCATCCAGCTGGCCGTCCATCATGGCCCGGAAGCCCGCGTCGGTCATGCAGCCATCTTCACGAAACAATTCCATCTTCGCTCCTCCTTTCCTGACGGATCTGCTCCGCCAGCATTTTCTTTGCCCGGTAGATCTGCGCCTCCACCGTCTTTTGGGGCCTGCCGCAGAGGGCTGCTGCCTCGGCGGCGGTGCGGCCCTCCAGCAGCATCAGGCGGCAGGGGGTGCGGTACGGCTCCCGCATCCCCAGGATCTTCTCGGTCAGGGTCTCCTCGCTCATGGCATCCAGCACCTGCTGCTCCGGGTCGGAGCCGGGCGGCGCGCCTTCCAGTGCAAGGATATCATCTCCCGGGGTGTTCACCCGGCGCACCCACGCACTGCGCAGGTAGTCCTTGGCTTTGTTGGAAGCGATACGCGCCAGCCACTGCTTTTCGTACCCGGGCGGGCAGCGGTCAATGGCCCGCCATGCGGCCAGAAAGGTCTCCTGTGCCAGATCCTGGGCATCGCCCTCGTCCGGCACCAGCTGGTGGCAGACCGTGTAGACCAGCCCCTGATACTGCCGTACCAGCGCATTGAATTCCAGTGTTGTCAACGGTCCGCATCCCTCCTTTCCTGCCGCTCTGTAAATGAATACGAAGCAGAGCGCGGTTTTCCTGCAAAAATTTTGAAAAATAAAAAAAATGGATCAAACCTCTCAGGCGCTTCGCGCCAGTACGGGTTGCGGCTCCCAGCATCCACTTCGTGCTGTAAACAGCACTCGTATCTTGCTGGCCGCGGCCCCAACAGCAACGCCCTTCATCCGCCACTGGCGGCGGTTGTTGCTGTTGCTCCTAGTGGGGGAGCCCTTGGCATAATGGGCAAGTCTCTTTTGCAAAACTTCAAGTTATGCTATACTATTACTACTATAGCACAAGAAGGAGGCGGTTTCCATGGGGGGAAGCACCAAACAGGCCCTGCTGCAGGCGCTTTCGGCGGCAGAGGGAGCCTATATCTCAGGCCAGCAGCTGGCCGAAGCGCTGGGCGTGAGCCGCGCGGCTGTCCACAAGGCGGCACAGGCGCTTTTGGCCCAGGGATACGCGCTGGATTCCGCCCCGCGCCGGGGCTACCGGCTGGCAGGCGGTGACCCCTTCTGCGCCGAAGCAGTGGGCCCCTATCCCGCCCCCATTCACATCTACGACACACTGCAAAGTTCCAACCTGACGGCCAAGCAGCTGGCACTGGGCGGTGCGCCCCACGGCACGCTGGTGCTCACGGCCCACCAGAAGGCGGGGCGCGGGCGGCTGGGGCGGCGGTTTGAGAGCCCTGCCGGGAAGGGGGTCTACCTCTCCCTCATCCTGCGGCCCGCCCTCTCTGCTGCCGATGCCCAGAGTGCGACCATCAGTGCGGCGGTGGCCGTGGCCCGGGCTGTCAAGGCCCTGTGCGGGCTGGAGCTGGGCATCAAATGGGTGAACGACCTTTACTATCAGGGCCGCAAGGTCTGCGGCATCCTGACCGAAGCCGGAACTGACATGGAGAGCGGCCAGCTGGAATGGCTGGTGGTGGGCATCGGCCTCAACCTGACCACCTCCCCTGCCGACTGGCCCGAGGAGCTGGCCCGCACGGCAGGCAGCCTTTACCCCGGCGGCCCCGCACCCGTGAGCCGGGCGGTGCTGGCCGGGGCCATTGCCCGGGAGCTGCTCTCCCTCTGCCCGGCCTTCGACTGTCTGGACGAGTACCGGGCCCGCTGTTTTGTGCCGGGCCACTGGGTCACCGTCTGCACCGGGGCCGAGACCTATGCCGCAAAGGCCCTTTCCATTGACGATGCGGGCCGTCTGGTGGTGGAGCGCGAGGGCAGCAGGCAGATTGCCCTGCAGCACGGCGAGGTCAGCATCCGGCCGACAAGGACAGGGTGAGGTGGATTGTCAAGGAGGAGAGGTCGTCCTCAAAAAAAAAAAAAAAAAAAAATTCCCAGTCAGGTGAAAGGATTCCTCATTTTTTGCATTATAGGAAGTAGAAGAGTATAAGCCCCCATACTACCCAGCCGGGAGACCGGCGCAAGGAAAGTGAGGAATCTCCTATGAAGAAACGACTACTCAGCCTTCTGGTGGCGCTGTGCATGGCGGTAACGCTCCTGCCTGTGTCGGCATTGACCGCAGCAGCAGCGGAGGATAGCAGCAACGGCGAACTTAAAATCGGACAAAACTGTTATCCTGTTCTGGATAATATCCCTCACCAAACAGTCAACAGGCATGATATCTACACTGGTGATGGCTGGACTTACGATGCCGATGAAAATTGTAAAATTCTGACCCTGTGCCCCAGTGCGCCAACAAACTATGATTTTTTTGCCATACACACAGGGCACTCCATCACAACCGACTGTAACCTGGTAATTGGCGAAAATGCAACCGTTACGGATGGAAATTTTATAGCCTCTGTTACGAACAATGGCACTATCAAAGGCGGCATTTTTAAGGATGCTGTTACAAACCATAGCACAATAATCGGTGGCCGTTTTTTCTCTTCGGTCACCAATGAATTGGATGGCATTATTGAAAATGGTCAGTTTGGTGATTGGGCTTCTTCGTACACCGTTACAAACAATGGCGGCACGATCAACGGCGGCACTTTCAAAGAGATGTCAAGCATTCGCAGTACCGGTTCCGTAGCATCAGGTTATACCCTCGCAGCAGAAACGCCGTCCGTTTTTTCTTCTGTTTCGGTCAATGGGTATCACAATTCATGCTATATCATCCCGAATCAGGCATCCGTTTCTGTTGATATAAGCTATCGTTTTGATGATACTATGTACGATCTTCCACCCCTTGATGTAACCATTGATAATGCACCGCCTACGCTTCTTTCCGACTGGTGTGGGAGTGATTTCAAGATTGAGTTCGAGGATATCCGCGGAGTTTATGAAGTCACCTTTACCGCACCGCCTGCAAAAGGCTCAACCGTAACCATCAGCCCACTGACCTGGCTGGTGATTGACAAGGACGGTTACCCGGCCACTGCACAGGATTTGAACGGCAACCGGGCAAATTATACCGGCGACGGTTGGAAGTTTGAAAACAACAGCCTGATTTTGGAGCCTACCGCCGAGAAAAGCTATGACTTTAACAGCACCGACCTGAACCCCCATAGGGTGGCGGTGAACTGCCCGGTTACGGTGAACAGCAACGCCACCATCACCAACGGCATTTTCCTGAAAGAAGTTACCGGCAGCGCCCTGAACGGTGTGTTCCTGAACGTTCCCAATGGCTGTGAGAACAGCACCAAGAAAATTACCGTTTCTGATAACGGAAAAATCACTGCGCTGAAAATGAGCGGTGAAGCTACTGCGCTGGACAGCGCCGCCAATGAACTTTATGTGGTCGGTCAGCCCACCGGTACCCTGTATGTGACCCTGAGCAGCGGCAAGGTACGGGAAGTACAGCTGCCTCTTACGGCTGACCTTGAGCTGCGATTGAACGACCCGGCACCCAAGCCCGAGCCGGAACCGGAGACCTACACCCTGAAAGTGGTAGGCGGCAGCTTTACGACCGGCGAAAGGGATGCGCTGACCAGCGGCACCGTGCCGGTGGATGCAGAAGCAAAGGTGACCCTTGACCCGGATGCCGTGCCGGAGGGCATGGTGTTCGACCAGTGGACCATCAGCGAGGAAAGCCTGCTGGGCAACCCCAATGTGGCCTACAACGCCGAAAGCTTTACCATCCCGGCCAATGCAGTGGAAAACGGCAAGACCGTTACCGTGGAAGCCCAGTACCGGGAAGCCAGCATCGAAGATGACGGCCCCGGCATTCTGGAAACGGCTGCCATGATCGGCGTTGCCGGTACTGGCGCTGCCGTGCTGGGCTACACCGGCTACATGATCGGCACCGAGCTGTACCTGAATACCGTTCTGCCTGCCGGTGCGGCCATCCCCAACAACGCTGGGGAGCTGGCCCTGCTGCTGTGGGAAGCCGCCGGGACTCCGGCCCCCGCTGCTCTTCTCCCTGCCGATGCTGCCCCGGTCCAGCAGGCCCTTGCATGGGCCATCGAGAACCAGCTCCTCGCCCCGGATGCGTCTGCGGAGGATTCCGTCAGCCGCTGGGAGGTTATTCGGAGCTGGAATCAGCTGAAGGGGTAAGTGGCGAACCCTCTCAGTCAAAGCTTTCGGCTTTGCCAGCTCCCCCAAAGGGGGAGCCAAGGGCAATCCCAGATTTAGCAGCATCTGCCCTCTGTGATGTCTTGCCTCTCCCTTCGGGAGAGGTGGCATTGCGCAAGCAATGACGGAGAGGGTGAGGATGCTAACTAAACAGCGAACCCCCCGGTGCGATCTGCACTAGGGGGTTCGCTGTTATTGTTGCTTCAGGAAATATGTACTGCTTCCAGCACCCTGATGCCCTCCTGCTCCATCACGTCGCGCAGGGCCTCGAGGTAGCCGGGCTTGTCCACTTTGTTCTCAATGCAGCAGGTCAGCACGCCGTGCAGGCTGGTGACCTCCATTGCAAGGGACGCACCGTCCGGCAGCACCCAGGTCTGAAAATCGGTCAGGTACGCTTCCAGCTCCGGGCTGTGCGGCAACAGCGGGCTGCCGATATAGCTGACCCAGAAATCTGCCGGAAAGCCGCTGATGTACTCGCCCATCTGGAACACACGCTTTTGGATCTTGAGCGCGGCCTTCTGCCGGAACACCTGATACACCCAGCCCATCTGTTCGGCCATGCGGAACAGGCGGCGCTCCGGGGTCAGGCTTTCCCGGATCTCATGGTCGAGCTGCTTTGCAAAGCTGTGGAGCCGGGCCTGCGGTTCCAGCCGCAAGGGCAGCTGAAAGGACGCAATGCAGTTGTACAGGGCGTGCGGCACCCCCAGCGCCGCACGGGTGTCGGCGGCATAGCTGTACACAAGGTCATTCTTTTCCAGATACTGCTGCGCTGCCTGGCAGGTCAGCCCCATGAGGGCGCTGAAGGGCTTCACGCCCTCCTTCTGCGCCAGATCCACAAGGCTCTGTCTGTCCAGCCGCAGCCGCTGAAAATGGGGCGTGCCTTCGTGGATCTGCAGCACGTCCTTCTGCATGTTGTTGGCCACCTGGCTCTCTGGGTAGCGGGCCAGCAGCTGTTCCACATCGTAGGGCGGGTCAGAGGCAAGGGGCTCGCACACAAAACCGGCGTTGGAGCGCAGGTTGCAGTAGAGCTTGAGCAGCAGGGTAAAAAAGGGCGAGCCACCCCGGCCATCGGCCAGGAAGTGGAACCAGTCCAGATAGACCGTGTTCCCCTCACAGCCCAGCGAGAAGAGATAATCGTTCGTCTCCTCGGGGATCTTTGGCTGGGTGCTGCCCTGCCGCACACGGCAGGGGGCGGTGTTGGGTTCCAGATGGGCCTCCCGCTTTTCCCACACCACATGGCAGAAATAATATTCTGCCAGCGGGCGGGCCGCATCCAGTGCCTGCTGCAGAAGGGCCGGGTCAACGGCCTCCTTCAGCGTGGCCTGATAGCGGCAGAGGACCTGATTTTCACGGTAATAGTATACGATGCCCTGAAACACCGCACGCTGCTCTGCATTCATCCGGAATTACCCCGCGTTCTCGGCCAGATAATCGGCCAGATCGCCGATGGTCACAAAGTTGCGCAGCTCCTTTTCGGGGATGCGCAGACCAAAGGTCTCTTCCAGATCGGCCACGACGGTCAGGATCTCCATAGAGGACAGATCCAGATCATCCATCATTACGCTGTTTTCGTTGACATCCTCGGGCGAGATCTCTGCCACATCCTCCAGAATTGCCAGGATCTGAGACACGATTTCTGCTCTTTCCATCAAAAAATCTTCCTTTCCGTGAGGGATTTTTTATCGCCTGCAAGGGCGCAGTTTCAGTATGCCACGCACCGGGCCGGTTTAGCCAGCCGGGCGGGGCATTCCTGTGTTTTATAATACCTGTTTTATGGAGGAAATGCAACACACCGACCGCCCGGTTTTGCGCTTTTTTTACAATTTCCGCGCTTACCTGCGCAGCAGCTTGCCCATGGCGTTGCGGGGCAGGGGCTCGGCACTGAACTCCACCGCCGTGATCCGCTGGTACAGCGGCAGGGTACGGTTCAGCCCGGTGATAAAGGCCCGAACCTCCGCCTGCTTCTCCTCGGCACAGCAGATTAGAGCGCCGATCTTTTTGCCCATCTCTTTGACCACGCACTCCTGCACCTCAGGGCAGGCGTTGAGCTTTCTTTCCAGCTCCTCGGGGCTGACGTTCTCGCCGGTGCCCAGAATGATCAGGTTCTTTTTCCGGCCCACCATATAATAATAGCCGTCCTCGTCCTCACGGGCCAGGTCGCCGGTGTGGAGCCAGCCGTCTTTGTCGATGATCTCGGCAGTGGCCTCGGGGTCTTTATAGTAGCCCAGCATCACACAGCCGCCCCGGATGCAGATCTCGCCGGTCTCATCCAGCTTGTACTCACAGTGGCCGTCCGGCTTGCCCAGCGCCCGGATATGGGGCTCTGCCTGGGCGTAGTTCACCAGACCATCGCCGCAGGTCTCGGTCATGCCGTAGCACTGGGTGATGTACATGCCGTTTTCCACCAGACCCAGCAGCGTCTCGCTGTCGAACATGGCAGAGCTGCCGCAGGGGTTCCACAGGCCGTTCAGCTTATCGGCGCGGCCGCGCTTGACATCCTTGCAGATGCTCTCCATCAGCACCGGGGCCACAGCAATGGAATCGCTGTGCATCAGACCCAGATCCCGGTAGAAATTCCGCAGGTCACTGCAAAGGTTCAGGGCCCAGCCCTTGAAGGGCCAGGAAAACAGGCAGATAAAGGTGCCCAGATGGAACAGGGGCAGGATGGCAAAGTTGCTCAGGATATCGTTTTTGTCCTCGGGCAGCTGCCGGTGCTTGAAGTCCAGCATGTGGTCGCCCATGGCAACGTGCATCTGCATCACGGTAAAGAAGTTCCGCTCTGCCAGCATCACGGCCTTGCTGCGGCCGGTGGTGCCGGAGGTAAACAGCATGACCATCAGGGCATTGGGGTCGATCTTCTTTTCCAGCCCGCCGGGCGTGGTGTCCTTCCAGGCATCCATCGGCCGCAGGCGCTCCCCATACGCAGCCTCCAGCTGCTCACGGCAGCCGTAGTCCACCCCATCATTCAGGATGAGGGCAGGCTCTGCCAGCTCCAGCTCCCAGCTCAGTTCGTCCCAGGTCTTTTTCTGGTTCATCGTCACCAGAACAGCCCCGGCCAGCACAGCGCCAAAGGTGTTCACGCCGTACTCATAGCAGTTCCGGCTCAGCAGGACCACCCGCTTGCCCTCTACCTCCGGGATGTTCCGGGCAAACCAGGCAGCGGCGCGGCGGATATCCTGTGCATACTCGGCATAGGTCTTTTCCTTCACGGTGCCGGTGGCATCCTCTACCCAGCGGAACGCCACCCGCCCGGAGAATTCCTGCTCCATTGTCCGGGTGACAAGATCATAGACATTGTTTACCATGGACTGCTCCTTTTTCTCCCGTTTGTTTTTTACTTGCGCAGCAGCTTGCCCAGTGCGTTGCGGGGCAGGGGCTCGGCGCTGCACTCCACCACGGAGATGCGCTTGTACATGGGCAGAGTGCGGTTCAGCTCGGTGACAAACTCCTTCACCTGCTGCTGCTTGTCATCCTCACAGCAGACCACGGTTCCGATCTTCTTGCCCATCTCCTTGACGATGCACTCCTTGACGGCATCGCACTTGCCCAGCAGCTTTTCCAGCTCCTCGGGGCTGACGTTCTCGCCGCTGTCCAGAATGATGAGGTTCTTCTTGCGGCCGGTCATATAGTAGTAGCCTTCCTCGTCCACGCGGGCCAGGTCGCCGGTGTGGAGCCAGCCGTCCTTGTCGATGGTCTCGGCAGTGGCCTCGGGATCCTTATAGTAGCCCAGCATCACGCAGCCGCCGCGGACGCAGATCTCGCCGTTCTCGTCCACCTTGACCTCACAGAAGCCGTCCGGCTTGCCCAGGGCACGCAGGTGGTCGCCCTCCTGGGTCACGTTCAGCAGGCCATAGCCGGCCAGCTCAGTCATGGAGTAGCACTGGTTGATGTAGAAGCCGTTCTTCACCAGATCGCTCAGGATGGCGGGGTCAAGGATGGCAGAGCTGCAGCTCAGGTTCCACAGACCGTTCAGCCGGTCGGCATGGCCGCGCTTGACCTCGTTGTAGATCATCTCCACCAGCACCGGCGGGGTAGACATGGCATCGCTGTGCATCAGGCTCATATCCCGGCGCAGGTCGCGGGCATCACAGCAGAGGTTCAGCGTCCAGCCCTGCATGCCGTAGGCAAAGTAGCAGATGAAACCGGCCAGATGGAACATGGGCACCAGCGTAAAGTGGCTGAAGTTCTGGTCGAGGTACTGGGGTGCCAGCTGCTCCTCCTGGTCAAGGATGACCTTCTGGCCATCGATGTACATCTGGCAGGCGGTGAAGTAGTTCTTCTCGCTCAACATCACGCCCTTGCTGCGGCCGGTGGTGCCGGAGGTGAACATCAGCATCAGCAGACTCTCGTGGTCGATGCGGTTGACCATCTCGGCCTCGGGTGCGGCGGTCCAGGCATCCATGGGGCGGAGCTGAGCGCCGTAGAGCGCTTCCAGCTGAGCGCGATAGCCGTAATCGATGCCGTCGTTGAAAATGAGGTCCGGCTCCACCATGCCCAGCTCATACTCCAGCTCGGCCCAGGTCTTGCCCTGGTTCAGGGTCACGATGACAGCGCCTGCCATCATGGTGCCGAAAACGACCGCGCCGTACTCATAGTTGGTGCGGCTCAGGATGACGATCTTCTTGCCCTTGGCCTCGCCCAGCTCCTGCTGCAGGTAGCCGGTCACTTTGCGGATATCCTGCACATACTGAGCGTAGGTCTTTTCCACCACCGTGTCCTTGCCCTCCACATAGCGGAACGCCACACGGTCAGCATACTTATTCTGCATCGCAGAGATCATATCAAAAACGGTCATCGGCATATCTGCCACGGTCACAACTTCGTTACAAGCCTTGTTTGCCATTATTTTGCACTCCCTGTTTATTTTTGTTAAAATATTCCCTTTTGTTTCCGCCAAATGGAATCTTCTGGGTACTCTAGCCTAGAGTATACCGCATAGAAGGCTCAAACGCAAGATTTAATTGCACAAATATGCAACTTAAACTTACAGTCAATCTGTGCACCCGGATGTAAATCCTGCCTTTTGTTGCGGGCAGGCCATGAGTGTGGTACACTTTTCCCGGTATCCGCCCACCGTGCTTTCTCCCTGGGTTTGATTGACAGCAAGGGCAAAAAGCATTATACTTATTATAAATATCTCTAATTTTTAACATGATGCGCCAAAAATCCGGCAATTCTGCCATCCCGGGGCGGGGTGCGGCGCAGAGGAGGACCTTTTTATGGAGGGAACCAAACGCCGTGCCGCAAATTCGCTGGGCATGTTCGATCTGCTCAAGGGTGTCGGCATGCTGACCATCGTCTTTGCCCACACCGGTGAGCTTTACCCCATGGGCGATGCCAGCCACATCAACCCGCTGACCTTTTGCATGTTCGCCTACCGCGAATCCCTGATGGCGGCCTTTTACATTGCCAGCGGCTACGGCTTCCGCAAGCGCTCCATCGGCAAGTGCATCGACCAGCAGTTCAAAACGCTGCTCAAGCCTTACATCTATACAGGCATTGCCACCACCGTGTTCCATTTTATCATCCATTACAGCCTGTTCGGCAGCCTGCACAACGCCACCTACGAGACCTACAAGGTGCTGGGCGGCTTTGCACTGGGCCTGCCCCACACGGCCACCTATTTCGGCCAGCTGTTCTTCTCCTGCGGCCCCATGTGGTATCTGCTCTCGCTGATGATCGCATGGATCCTGCTGGATCTCATCCTGAATATCTTCCCGGAGCAGTACATAAACTGGGCGGTGCTGGGTACCATGCTGTTAGGCTGGGGCATCTGCATCACCTGGGAGGCTCCTTTTTGCATCGGCCAGGGCATGGTCACCGTTCCGGCTCTGTATGTGGGCTACCTCGCCAAGAAGTGTAAGATCTTTGAACATCCTCTCTCGCCCCGTCTGCGCGGCGGGATGATCGCGGCGGCGCTGGCTGTGGCCGCACTGGTGCTTCTTACCAAGAGCACCGACTGCGTCTCGATGGCCGAGTGGACCCTCGGCCCCGTGAGCATCCTGCTGGATGCCGTGACGGGCCTGGGCATCCTTTCCATCGTCATCTGGTTCCAGCGCAGGGTGGAGAACGTTGTCACCCACGCCATCCAGGCCATCGGCCGCCGTTCGCTGTTCATCTTCTGCGTCCACACTGTGGAGCTCACGGCCATTCCCTGGTACCTGATGCCCCAGAAGTTTGCGGCTCACCCGGTGCTGGGCATGGTGCTGCAGTTCACCCTTTCGCTGGGCTCCACCCTGCTCATCTGCGAACTGCTGGTGCGCCGCCGGGACCTGAAGTTCTGGCTCACCTCCCGCCGGGAGCAGAAGGCGGCGGAAGCGCCCCGTCGGCGCAGCGCCCGCACCGAAGCGCCTGAGCGTCATTTTGCGGCAAAACACTGATTTTTTGCGGAGGGTGCACCCTCTGCTGAAGTGAAATAATATTATGAGGAGAATCCGGTTATGAACAACGCAGCTCCTGAGAACACTGCGGCTCTGCAGGAAAAGATCGCCGAGCTGGAACAGCAGCTCAAGCTTTCGGACGAAGGTGCTTCCCATCTGGCAGAGCGCTGCCTTTCCCTGGAACAGAAGGTGCAGTCCTACCTTGCGGCACACCCCCAGCGCGAGATGCACACTGACTCGCCCACTCTGCTGCAGCCGCTGCTCTATTATGATGCAGGCTTCGGCTTTTCGGAAAAGGACACCCTGACCGCGCCCGACTGCACCACCGATGAGCTGACCGGTGCTGTAACCGCGACCTTTGAGCTGCCGGTGGCCGTGCAGGCCCTGCGGTTCGACCCGGGTGAGCTGCCCTGCTGCATCACCAACCTGATCTTTTCAGACGACCGCATCATCTGCGTGCCCACCAACGGCCTGAACCTTGCCGGCGGAAGCACCCTGTTCCTGGGCGATGACCCCAACTACCGGCTGGAGGGCACCACCCACTACCCCGCCGGGATGAAGCTGGTGGTGAGCTACGGCTACTTCCCGCTGGAGACCCTGACGGACGAGCCTTTGTTCTGCGCCGTGCTGCAGGGCGTGCAGCAGCTCCAGCTGCGCAAGGACAGCGAAAAGCAGCATATCCAGCAGCTGGAGCAGAATGCCGCGGCCCAGCAGCAGATGGTGGCCGCCCTGCAGCAGGAGATCGCACAGCTGCACCAGAAAAACGCCGATCTGCAAGCCCGGAGCACTGCCTACGAGACCTCGCTGGAAAGCGTGTTTTCCAGTAAAAGCTGGAAGCTCACTGCTCCCATCCGCAGCCTGATGCGCCTGTTCCACCGTGGAAACTGAGAAGCGGAACGGAGGAACAGCCATGTATAACAATTACACCCCCCTGCAGCAGCGTCAGCTGGCCCTGCAGGAGTACAGCAACACCCAGAGCACCTATCTGCTGGTCTGCGCATCGGCCCGCAGCACGGCCCTGAAAGCCACCCTGACTGACCAGCTCCACCGCAAGTTCCGGCTGGTGGACCGGCTGGAAGGAGAACTGACCGCAAGCGTGGACGGCGTGCTTCTGGCCGCCGAGGACGTGGAGCTGATGTCCACCGCCCTGATGTACTTTGCCAAAGCCCTGCAGGATGGGGCAGATTACGTCGTCTGCAATGCTGTGTTCGGCTTTGGCGGGGCGACTGCCCTCTATCAGAGCCAGCCGCTGCAGGCGCAGAACCGCTGCGCCGTGGTCAGCCGCACCCTGCTGGAGCGCTGCCGCGCCGCCGCCCATGACCCCGAAAATGTGCCCGAGCTGCTGGCGCTGGCCGCGCAGCTCTGCACTAAGCCCACTCTCATCCCGCAGGCCCTGCTCCACTACGAGCGCGGCATCTGCGCCGAGGATGCGTTTTCGGCCCACGGCAAACGTGCCTTTATTATGAGCCATGTGCTGGATATGACCGGCGCACCCATCGTGCTGGTGAGCGCCGTGCCGGTGCTGCGCAGCATGGGGTATGAGGTACTTGTGCTGGGCCCCAGTGATGGCGGCTCCCTGCATCTCTTCCTGGATGCCGGGGCCTCGGTCATCACCCGTTCGTCCTGCCGCAATGTCTCCGATGCCTGGGGCATGGCTCTCTGTGCCGACTTCGTCATCGCCAACACGGTGGTCATGGCCCGGGCTGTCCGTGCCCTGAGCGGCACCGCCGTGCCGGTGCTGTGGTGGCTCCACGATGCCTTTGCAGGCTATCCCCATATTGCCCACCAGATCCCCACCCAGCTGGGAGAGAATGTCCGGGTCTACTCGGTGGGCAGCCACGCCGCCAACGCCATGCACGCCGTGCGGCCCGAGTTCGAGATCCGGCCGCTCATCTACGGCCTGCCTGATTACGCGGCAGAGAACTTTGTCCACACCGATCTGGGCTATAACCACGGCCGCCCGCTGTTTGCCACGGTGGGCTCCTTTGAGCGCCGTAAGGGCCACGATATCTTCTGCAAGGCCATCCGCCTGCTGCCGCCCGAGGTACGGGAGAAGGCCTCCTTCCTCTTTGTGGGCCAGGCCGCTGACAAGGAGATGATGGACTCCGTCCGCGCCCTGACCGCAGACTACCCGGAAAACGTGTACTACTGCAAGCGGCTCACCCGTGACGAGATCAAGAGCCTGATGGAGCAGTGCACCGGTTTGGTCTGTGCTTCCCGCGATGACCCCATGCCCACCTTTGTCACCGAGGGCCTGATCTTCGGCAAGCCGTCCATCGTATCGGAGCACACCGGCACCGCCGGGCTCATCTCCGAGGGGCGGAACGGCTTCGTTTACCACAACGACGACCCGCAGCAGCTGGCTGTCCTGCTGGAGCACGCCATTGAACACCCGGAAGAGCTGGCCTCCATGCGGACAGAATGCCGTAAAATGTACGAGCAGTATTATTCCAAGGAGGCTTTTGAGCAGACGCTCCGGACCGCCGTGGAAGATCTGACAGCGAAAAAGTAACACAAAACCTCTCCGTCACTGCTTCGCAATGCCACTTCTCCTCATAGGAAAGCTGGCGAACGAAGTGAGCCGGAGAGGTTCTTTTTTATCATATCACACAAAGTGACGAGAAAAATTTTGTTTCAGTTCACAAAAGCAAGGCCCCGCTGTGTTATACTGCAAGCAGTATCGTGAAAGGAGCCTTGTCTCATGGAACAGACCAACACCCCCCAGCAGCCCTCCCGCAAAAAAGCGATCCTTTCTCTGCTGGTGCTGCTGGCGCTGACCTGTGTAGTGGTTTTTATCTTCAGCAGCCACTGGGCCGAGATCTCGACCGCGCTGGCCCAGCTCTCCTTCTGGCAGGTGCTGCTGGTGCTGGCCATCGGCCTGACATACCCCCTGCTTGAGGGAATCGTCTGCTGGCTCATCATCCGCTGCCGCCTGCCGGGCTTCACCCTGCGGCGCGGCATGGATGCCGCCTTTGTGGGCATCTTTGGCAACGTGGTCGGCCTGGGTGCCGGGGCTGTGCCCATGGAGTCCTACTATCTCTACCACTGCGGCCTGCCGCTGGGCCCCGGTGTGGGCCTGATGACCCTGCAATATGTATTCCACAAGACCACCGTTCTGCTCTATGCCACTGTGATGCTCCTGCTGCAGTACCGCTGGCTCGCCGCCAACACCTCCGGCGTGATGCACTATCTGCCCGCCGCCTACTGCGTGGTGGCGCTGGTCATCGTAACGCTGGTGCTGCTCTGTGTCTCACCGCTGGTGCAGCGGCTGGCCCGCTGGGCCATGGGTTTTCTGCCCAAAACAGAACCATGGCAGACCCGCCGGGAAAAGTGGCTGGAGCAGCTGGACACCCTGGCCACCGAGAGCCGCCTCCTGCTGGCCGACAAGGGCCGCTGTGCCCGCATCCTTGCCGTGCAGACCCTCAAGCTGTTTCTGATGTTCACCCTGCCGTGGTTCTGCATCCGCTTCATGGGGCTTGCCTGCGGGCTGAGCTTCTGGCAGGTACAGCTGCTCACCAGCCTGATGCTCTTCCTTTCCAACGCCCTGCCCAATGTAGCAGGCATGGGCTCCATTGAAACAGCCTTTCTGCTGGTGTTCAGCAGCTTTATGACCAGTGGCGAAGCCATGAGCACCCTGATGCTCTTCCGCATCGCAAGCTACTATTTTGTGTTCGCCGCCAGCGCCGCAGGCACTTTTGCGGCGCAGAAGCATCTGGAGAACAGTTGACATCCTGCGCGTTCCGGCACTATAATGAAAGCGTACTCTTTGAAGATCTCTGGCCACCCAGCTGTGCGGCCCACCAAAGGAGAACGCCTTATGGAAAACAAAAGTCTCCGTTTTTATGCCATCATGGCCCTCTGGGTCGTGTTGTTCGTGCTGCTGTTCGTTTCCAACCGCCGCGTTGACCTGAAAACTGATATCAATAAAAGCACTTCCGTCTCTGTCAGTGTGGAGGATACCGTCAGCCTGAGCCCCTCTGTGGTCACCACCCGTGCCTATTCTGCGGGCGATGATACTTATCAGGCATTTTTCGAGATCCTGCAAAACGCGAGCTGCTACCAGAAGTTCAACCAGAATGCCCGCTCCTACTCCCATGACTACGAAGCGCATTCCATCACCCTGCGCTTTGCAGACGGTTCCAGCCAGAACCTGCTCTTCACCGTCTATTCGGACGGAGTCTGCCAGGTAAACGGAAAATTCGTCTTCCTCCGCTCCCCCAATGGAAATGCGGAGGCGATCTACCAGCTGCTGCGGGACGCGGTGGTGTAAAGATGTTGTCCGCTCCCCGGGATGCGGCTGATCAACGACCGGGACAAAACAAAAATCGGGGCACTCAGGTGGTCAAGCTGAGTGTCCCGTTTTTGTTTTCATCTGCGCACAGTGCCGTACCAGAGCCCTGTGTGCCGCGCAGCGGATGCAGAGCAAACCAGAATGCTGCATCCTGCCAAGAAAAAGAGAGTATGGAATGGAGGAATGGAACGGAGCGCTTGCAGACGTTCCGTTTTTTGGTGCAGCGTGGTTAGAAGTAGCTAACCAGTGCTGTGAGAACAGAATACCATACGCAGTTAGTCTTGTCAACCCTCAATTTGCAATTTTCCCCGAAAAAAGTGTACACCGCCGGGGGTTCAGCGTTTTTTCTACATTCTGCCCAAAGAACTCCCCCTTGCTTTGGAAGAAAACCCACTTGTTTTCTATTGCTTTTTAAGGTGGTTCTTGTTATTATAGTAACGCAAGATTTTGTAGGCAGGTTTTCATTTTTGTCTACACCTTGTAGTCAGAGCTGCCGCAGACGGCAGTTCAAGACCGTTTCGCCCCCAGAAAGCCGCCTATGCAGTGCGGTTTTTCAAAGGCTCAATAGTTAGAATGCGCTAACCTGCGCATGGAATGGAGCAAGGAGGTTCCAATGATCAATTTTGAACAGTGGGAAGGCTTTGAGGGCCGCATCTGGAAAGAGGAAGTCAATGTCCGCGACTTCATCCAGAAGAATTATACACCCTACGATGGTGACGAGAGCTTTCTGGCCGGTCCCACCGAAGCCACCAATAAGCTGTGGGGTGCCCTGCAGAAGCTGCAGAAGGAAGAGCGCGCCAAGGGCGGCGTGCTGGACATGGAGACCGAAGTCGTCAGCAGCTTGACCGCTTACGGCCCCGGCTATATCGACGAGACCCTGAAGGATCTGGAGCAGATCGTCGGCCTGCAGACCGACAAGCCCCTGAAGCGTGCATTCATGCCCTACGGCGGCATCAAGATGGCAGAGCAGGCCTGCACCACCTACGGCTATCAGCCCAGCGAGGAGCTGCACAAGATCTTTACCGACTACACCCGCACCCACAACCAGGCTGTGTTCGATGCCTACACCCCTGAGATGAAGGCTGCCCGCCACACCCACATCATCACCGGTCTGCCCGACACCTACGGCCGCGGCCGCATCGTGGGCGACTACCGCCGCGTGGCCCTGTACGGCATCGATGCACTGATCAAGTTCAAGCAGAAGGACTTCGCCAACTGCGGCGACGGCACCATGACCGATGACGTCATCCGCCTGCGCGAGGAGATCGCACGCCAGATCAGCGCCCTGAAGGGCATGAAGAAGATGGCCGAGGCCTACGGCTGCGATATCTCCCAGCCCGCTAAGAACGCCAAGGAAGCCTGCCAGTGGCTGTACTTCGGCTACCTGGCCGCCATCAAGACCCAGAACGGCGCTGCCATGAGCGTGGGCCGCATCTCCACCTTCCTGGATATCTACATCCAGCGCGATCTGGAGAACGGCACCATGACCGAGAGCCAGGCTCAGGAGCTGATCGACCACATGGTGATGAAGTTCCGCATGGTCAAGTTTGCCCGCATCCCCAGCTACAACCAGCTGTTCTCCGGCGACCCCGTGTGGGCCACCCTGGAAGTGGGCGGCATCGGCATGGACGGCCGCAGCATGGTCACCAAGAACTGCTACCGCTTCCTGCACACTCTGGAGAACATGGGCCCCGCACCGGAGCCGAACCTGACCGTTCTGTACTCCTCTGCCCTGCCCGAGAACTTCAAGAAGTACGCCGCCAAGGTATCCATCAACACCAGCTCTGTTCAGTACGAGAACGATGATGTGATGAAGCCCGTGTGGGGCGACGATTACTCCATCTGCTGCTGCGTGTCTGCCACCCAGACCGGCAAGGAGATGCAGTTCTTTGGTGCCCGCGCCAACCTGGCAAAGTGCCTGCTGTACGCCATCAACGGCGGCGTGGACGAGAAGAGCCACGAGCAGTGCGGCCCCAACTACGCTCCCATCACCAGCGAGTACCTGAACTATGACGAGGTCCTGCCCAAATATGTTCAGATGCTGGACTGGCTGGCCGGCCTGTACGTCAACGTGCTGAACCTGATCCAGTATATGCACGACAAGTACTACTACGAGGAAGCCGAGATGGCCCTGATCGACACCGATGTGCGCCGCACCTTTGCCACCGGCATTGCAGGCTTCTCCCACG